>Ga0209541_10007889_pt1 | contig 17762 bp, 12 predicted proteins | sample RifCSPlowO2_01_FD_184027 | JGI IMG/M metagenome (GOLD analysis project Ga0209541, IMG submission 184027) | Groundwater microbial communities from Rifle, Colorado - Rifle CSP2_plank lowO2_0.1 (SPAdes) (version 2) | ecosystem: Environmental > Aquatic > Deep subsurface > Groundwater | place...
CTATGCTCAGGCAGATCTGGTGGTCTTTCCCTCTATTTGGCCGGAACCCTTCGGCCGGATTGTAATCGAGGCGATGGCGGCAGGAAAGATGGTCATCGCTTCAAATATTGGTGCTATTAAAGAAATTGTCGTACCCTCCTCAGGAATTCTAGTACCAGCAGGAGAACATCAACCATTACAACAAGGAATTAAGGATTATATTAAAAAAAATAAGTTAGACCAAGATCTAGCAAATTATCTTGAGAATTATACTCTACACGGTGTAACCAAAAGACTTATAATCTCTTATAAAAGAGTGATACAAAATGGTTGAAAGACTAGATTTCTCTAAAGCAAAAAAAGAACATGATGAATATACTGTTCGAATTATAAAAGTATTAGTAAGACCATTCGCAAAATTCATCATCAAGCATACTACTATTACTCCTAATCAAATGAGCTTCTTAAGTTTAATTATTGGTCTAACTAGTCTGTTTTTTCTATTTCGGGGTGGATATATCTCTACAATTATTGGAGCAAGCTTAGCATTCCTGTATCTAATCTGTGACATCATTGACGGACAAATTGCCCGGGTAAAAGGATTAACCAGCAAATTAGGGGCATGGTTAGATGGAATTTTGAGTTTTGCGTTGGTTCCTTTGATGCTTTTAGCAACAGCTATTGGATTAAAAGATTATTTTGCTCTACTCTTGGGTTCTCTAGCAGCACTAAATTTTCCCCTTCAATTCACTTTTGTTTATTATTATAAAGCTGAGATCCAAGGCAATACCGAAAGAATAAATATTCCTTTACCAAGAAAATTCCAATTTTTCCGTTATCTTTATGGAATGATTATTTTTTTTCCTATCTTATTATTAAGTTCCATCTTTGACAAAACAATTTATACCTTGTGGTTTTTTGCAACTATTGGAACTTTATTTTGGATCATACTTTTGTTAGTTCAATTAATAAATTTGCAACAGGAAGAAAGAAAAAAATATTCGAAGAGAGGACTTTAAGAAATCAGCTGAAATTCTTCAGAAACCACTATTTATATGTCAGAATATCACCACTCTATGGAGTGGTGGTTCAGTAAACTGAACCACTAATATATCAAGTAGTGTTCTGAGCATGCTCAAAATGGTAAGGGGTGAGCGAAGCGAATATGCCACTGGCTTATTGACCCATGAACCCCCCCCTGCCCTTTTGATATTTTTCAAATTTTTCTCAGTTAGACTATGGTATCAAGGTAAGTATTTCTGGAATAGGCATACACCAGTCCTCTACTTCTGCAGCCCTTTCATTGAGTAGAATTGTACGCGCTGTTTTAAGCATGGCGGGATAGGCGCTGCGCAAGAGATGGTTAGCATAAATAACCATATTAACACCATAATCCGCTAATTCAGATTCATAAATATGAGTATAGGTCGATGGAACAACTACTAAAGGCACTTTCGTCTCAAACTTAGAAAAGGCCAGACAAAACTCTTTAATTTCCATTACATCTTTTTCTTTACTATGGATCATAATCCCGTCCGCTCCCGCACCGATATAAGCCCTGGCTCTCCGTAATGCATCATCCATTCCTGCTTTCAAAATTAAACTCTCTATTCTGGCAATAATCATAAAGTCCTCAGTAACTAAGGCTTTCTTTCCGTATATAATTTTAGAACAAAAGTTGTCAATAGAATCTTGCGTCTGCTGTACATCAGTCCCAAATAAAGAATTTTTTTTAAGACCGATCTTATCTTCAATGATGATAGCAGAAACCCCTAGTCGCTCCAAGGTTCGAATTGTGAACACAAAGTGTTCTACAATTCCCCCCGTATCCCCGTCAACTACAATGGGTTTGGTGGTTGCCTCCAAAATATTATGTAACGTGTCCATTCGTTCAACCAATTCAATATCTGGTTTTCCTTTAGCAGTAGAGTCTGTTAAGCTACTAATCCAAATACCATCAAATTCCTGTATTTTATTTTCTTGAGCAACTTTAGTATTTTCCACTATTAAAGCACTAAGTCCATTATGAGCTTCCATCAGTCGTACCAATTTTTTCACCCCTAAACATCGTTTTAGTTTTTTCATCCTTCTTTCAGGAGTAATTCCAATCTCACGAATATATTCATTTAATTGGGTAGAAGAAATTCCCGAAGTATAAGGCACCTCTATTAAAGAACCACCCCATTCTGAAAGAACATTTATTACTTTTTCTCTAACCTGTTTTTGAACCCCTTCTTTCCAATCATCACCATGGACTACATAATCCGGCTTTAGGCGGCGCAGATTTGGCTCATAATTTAAAGTCTCCTGGGGAACAACTTCTTTAATTCCTTTAATATTCTCAACCACAATTTTGCGTTCTTCATATGTAAGCGCTGGAAGACGTTTATAACTTGCAAGAGCTTTATCCGTAAGTAATCCGACTATAATCTCGCCATAAGGCCGAGCCTGATTGATGATATTGATGTGGCCATGATGAATAAGATCTGCACTTAAGCCCACATACACCAATTTGGGAGTTGAAACCATTTTAATCATAGGTTAAGTATAAGTGGTGATTAAAAAAAATAAACACCATTTTTAGTAAACTAAGTTGTAATAAACTCAGTTAGAGAAAAAACAGGAAGCTAGTTTATAAGAGTTGTGAATATTGAGCATAGAATATATCCAGCACCGGCAAGAGAGTTCCTTACCTCTTTTGGACATATCTTTCTCTAACCTGTTTTTGAATTGGAGCAATTTTAAGATCTGGGTGTATTGCTCCTACCCCCAGCGATGCCCATCTTTGAACTTTCGTAATATTCAAAGACATGCTGATGCCGTTCTTTAAGGTTAGCAATAGTGTTTCTGCTGGAACAGGAAGGAATTGGCCCACCCATCCTAATATTTGTTTTAAGCTCCATTAATAAACTTTATGAGAATATAACTCATCTAATTTATCAACGAAACTTTTTATCACAGCAAAGCTACGAGTTATTAACTTCAATGTGGCTAAACTGCGCGGAATAGAAAACATGATTGCTAACAAATGGATTGATGAACAAGCCTTAGTGAGAACCTTGATAGAGACCCTAGAACAGTATGAGGCTGCCCACAATCCCAGAACAAGATATCAAGCCGAAAGTCAAATATGCAGATTAGTAGATCGCTTAGGAGCATCAACCATCCCCCGAGTTTATGGATGTTCAGGGTCTTACACCCCAACAATAGAGAAATTTGGAAGCTACCGAATACCGCACTTAGAAAAATATGATTAAACTAAAAGGCTAAAATCACCAACTTGCGCCAAAAATTTATAAACAACCTCTCTTTTTTAATAATTATCATGAAAGTAATGCTGGTTTATCCCAATGATCGTATGGATGGTTTGATCCCGGTAGGAACATCAGTGCTTTCTGCTCACTTAAAATCAACGGGACATGAAGTAAAACTATATGACACCACTTTTGTTGATACTGGCAAAGAAACGGGAGATTTTTATCGGGAAAGCCTAGGGCAAGTTATCACGGTTGACCTTTCTAAGTATGGTGTCACTCGAGAAAAAATGTCTTTAAATGAGCTGCAAAGGAACTTTCGGGAAGCAGTGTTACAGTATCAGCCTGGCCTGATCGGTTTTTCAACTTTAGAGATAACCTACGATCAAGGATTAGAACTAGCCAGAGCCGTAGAGGATCTGCATATACCTAAGATATTTGGGGGCATCTACCCTACTTTCGCACCTCGAATCGTCCTGCGAGAACCAAGTATCGACATGATTTGTGAAGGGGAGGGAGAAGAGATGTTAGCAGAGCTTGCCACGGCACTAGAACGTAATGAAGATATTACCAGAATTCTAAATCTTACGATAAAAGTTGGAGAAAAAATATATAGGTCCGGAGAGGAAGTTGCTCTTGAAAGTCTGCCCACCGGCGACAATATTTATGGTGAACATACTAGTCTCCGACGCCCCCAGACTCACATGGGCAAAACACTTTTAGCTCCGGATTATTCCATCTATGAAGACCGCCGTTTTTGGAAAAAAATGGGTGGTCAAGCAGTGCGAACTGTAGCTATGGAATTAAGCAGAGGCTGCCCTTACACCTGTACTTTTTGTTGTGTGCCCATGCAGCAAGAGCAACATAGAGCCAGCAGGGAACAATATGCTGCTAAAAAAGGGTTAAGTCTCTTCGAGGCTAAACAAGAAGACCCTTATCATCGTGAGAAACCGATTGATAAATTCATTGCGGAAGTAGAATCAGCGATAGAGAATTATGGTATAAATTTCATTTATTTCACTGATGAGAGTTTCTTATCGATGAATAAAGCCAGGTTTGAGGAATTTGTCAATAAATATAGGAGAATAAGGCTTCCTTTCTTTATTGAAACACGAGTAGAAACGGTACGGCCAGGTTATGCGGAAGCTTTAGAAAGTGTAGGGTGTGCCGGCGTAGCAATGGGGGTAGAAAGTGGAAGTTTTGAGGTCAGAAAAGCGCTATTAAAGCGCCTTATGCCTGATAATATTATAGTAAAAGGATTCCAAGAGTTCGAAAAAACTGGGATTAGAATCTCCGCCAACAATATCATTGGTTTTCCTCGAGAGACGAGAGAAGATATCATGAGAACTATTGAGATTAACCGGCAAATAAATCCCGACAGCATTGTGGTGAATTCATTTAGGCCCTACTCCGGAACAGAACTAAGAAAAATATGCATTGAAATGGGGCTTATTCCCGCGGAAGAACGAGCTGAGGATAACCGAGTATATGGTGCTTTCTATAATGGGGTTTTATCAGCAGAAGAGCTGGAAGGGATACGCCGGGCTTTCAATTATTATGTTAAATTCCCAAAAAAACGCTGGGATGAAGTACGCCGGGCAGAGACTAACGACAGAATCTTCGAGCAGCTTAAAGCAGAGTTTCAAGAAAATAGGATGCTCCATCGACAGAGAGCAGCTCAAGGAACCAGAGATATTCCTGCGAAAGACATTTTTATCATTGATCGGGATACAATTGAGATCTAGCACTATCCTTTCACAATCTTTATAAGGTAATCAAAAAGGTTTAATTCTATGCTTTCACCTCAGAAAATGTACAGTTTATTCTTACAAAACCGATTAGAGTTCTTTACTGGTGTTCCAGATTCACTGCTTAAAGATTTTTGTACATACGTAAACAACCAGGCTTACCAAAACAAACATATCATCGCTGCCAATGAAGGAAACGCCATTGCACTGGCGGCGGGATACCATCTCGCCACTGGAAAAATGGGTGTAGTCTATATGCAAAATTCCGGACTGGGAAATTGTATTAATCCCCTTACTTCCCTGACCGATCCGGAAGTCTATTCTATTCCTCTGCTCCTACTCATCGGCTGGAGAGCAGAGCCAGGAGTTAAAGACGAGCCACAACACAAGAAGATGGGCAGAATTACCCCTGATTTATTAAAAAGCATCGAGATTCCCTACGCAATTCTCCCTGCCTCTCAGGTAGAAGCAGAAAAAAGTATTGCCGAAGCAGTCTTCTATATGAAAAAAAATCAGGCCCCTTATGCGATCCTGGTTAAAGCTAATACTTTTGAATCCTACCCGCCGCAAAAAAAACAACAGACTCCTTTTCCCCTCAATCGAGAACAAGCTCTCCGTCTGTTGGTTCCGCAGTTGGGATCAGAGGATAGGGTGGTTTCAACTACCGGCAAAACATCGCGGGAATTATTTGAGCTCCGTGAAGAACTGCAGCAGGGGCATGAAAAAGATTTTCTGACCGTAGGTAGTATGGGGCATGCTTCTTCCATTGCGCTGGGGGTTGCACTTCAAAGACCGGAACATAGCATCTATTGTTTAGATGGTGATGGTGCCTTGATTATGCATGCTGGAGCCTTAGCGACCATTGGAAAAACACAGTCACCTAATTTTAAGCATATAGTCATCAATAATTTTGCTCATGATTCAGTAGGGGGACAGTCCACTGCCGCTGATATCCTGGATATCCCGGCACTGGCTCTCGCCCAGGGCTATAAAGCGGCCTTTTCTGCTCGTACTGAGGAAGAGATTAAAGCAGGTATAGAAAAAATAAAGAAAGTCGCTGGTCCGGCCTTGTTGGAGATACAATGTAATAAAGGAGCGAGAGAGAACTTAGGCCGCCCTACCAGGACTCCTCTGGAAAATAAACAGGACTTCATGAAATTTGCCTCATCATAACTATAACTATGCAACAAGAATTTTATGGAATAGGAAGCCTAGAACAAGTACACTCAATTTTAACACTTGAAAAATCCAAGAGAAGAAAAATGATGAGACCTATACTCTATCTGACCCAACGATTTCGCCCCAACATCGAAGCTACTTCTAAAGAAGTAAACCTCTTGGCACGATATTTCAATGGAAAGATTCATGATTTGCATCTGGATGGATACAGTAAATATGAATTTGGCCAAAGAATATCCTCCTATCATTTTTTATATTATCCTTTAGGTATAGTACCGTTGTATTTAAAAACCAGAAATAAAATTATCCACCTGTATACCTCTTTGTGCGACCGACCTTATCTTCCATTCTTGAATAAGAAGAATATGATCATTACCTCCACTAATTTCTTCGGCCGGGAGAGAATAATTAAAAACAGAAAAAATATAAATAAAGTAAAAAGGATAATTGTGCAGTCAGAAGTACAACGGCAGGAGCTGCTGCAGGCGGGAATCTCATTCCAAAAAATACAACTCATTTACCCACCAGTAGAATTAGGGCAGTTTACCCATCAAAAGCCGGTAGGAGAATTCACCATTCTGGATGCGAGCTGTCCGGGAAAAGTACGGGATTTAAAAAAAAGAGGGATCTACTTTTTGCTCCAGATTGATCCTTATTTTACCGATGAAACAGTAAAATTTCTGTGGAGAGGTGGTGAATTTAATATGTTTATGGATCAGATTAAAAACCAAGCCTTCCAGCATATAAGCATAGAGAATAAGATTTACACTAACATGGATGAACAGTACGCAGCAGTGCACTGTACCATCATCCCTTACCTTCAGTTTGATGAATATCTTAAGCTTATCCCCACCTCAGTAATAGAGAGTTTAGCAGCAGGGAAACCAGTGTTAGTATCATCTAAAACAGGAGTGGCAGAGATAATAAGATTGAATGGCTGCGGAGTGGTCTTTGAGCCACGGAGAGAGAGTTTACTCCAGGCGATTGCTGAGCTGAAGAAGAATTACGGGCGATATCAGCGAAATTGCCGTCGAACTGCTGAAAAATATTTTTCCCAGGAACAATTCTTACAAAAGCATGAACAGCTCTATGCGGAGATAGACCAATCATGAGGGCCTACCGGCAAACACCCCTCGCAATCATGAACATCCTGAAACTGTTTAAACAGAACCAGCTAAACTACATTCTCTTCAAATGTGACCATATCTTTGAAGGAAAAAATAAGAATCTAGATATCTTATTTAAAACTAATGAAGAATACCGCCAGGCTGCCCAGCTGCTCCACCAGCAAGGCTTCGTTGTTCGCCTTTCTGAGCAGGTAGAGAGGTATAAAACGATGTACTGTGGCCTGATTGCTGAAACCATGTATTCCATCCATCTGCATCGGGAAATCGCCTGGCATGGAATGATAGCTCTGGATAAACAGCCGGTATTTCAGCGGGCACAGCAAGTGCATTCATTAATCATCATCCCCGGCAAAGAAGATTCCATCCTGATCCATGCCGCCCATGTCTTGTTTGAAAATTTCAAAGTAGGAGAGAGAGAGAGAAATTATTTTATTACTTTAAATGAAGCATCGATAGATAAAGAGTATATCTGCTGGCAGATACGTGAGAATCATTGGGAAAATGGATTCTGGACCGTGGTAAGATTAAAACAGCTTTCCAAAATAACAATTGGAAGATTATGGGTGGAAAAAATAAGGAAGGAGCCGGCTACGGCGGCGTATTTGTTATTAAAAGCAGTACGCATTCCTATAAGGGCCATTAGCTTCAAAAGAAAAGGCTGTCTGATAGCTTTAATAGGGGTAAATGGCAGCGGCAAGAGTACTCTCGCCAAAAGAACTCTAGAATTGTACCACCCGATTACGCAACATCTGGGAATTAAAAAGAGGTATCATTATTGTGGATGGAAACCGACTTTTCCTTTAACTAAAATATTGTCATTCTGGCTTCAGAAAGCATCGAAAGAAATATTCTATGAGATGAACTTGAAGAAACCAAAAATACCTTATTTCAGCATAAAACAAGAACTGTTATTTATGTACTTGTTAGGGGAATTTTTATTCCGATATTACCAGGAACTCTATCCTGCCCTGAGAAAAGGCGAGTTAGTACTCAGTGATAGGTATTATTACGATTTATATGGGCAGTACCCTTATGCCCGCAACAGTAAATTCGCCCCGATTCTCCTCCGGCTCTTTCCCCACCCTGATTTTACGTATCTCCTGCAGTCAAATATTGAAGAGATCCTCCATCGGAAAAAAACAGATATAAATAAAGAAAGGATAGAGCAGGCGGAGAGGAAGGTTCTCCCCTCATTTTACCTCCTCCAGCAAATGGAAAATTATGCTAGGCTCCAAAAAATAATCGCTTCTCGGGCCGTAAATACGGAACAAAATATTGATTTTTGCGCTTCTCAGATAATATCGGAAACTGTAGAAAAAGTAATAGGCAGCAACTGAGTAAAAAAAATTAATTTATCGATGGTCCTCTCTCATTTTCACCTTATTCCTTCGCTTTTTATTTATACCAAAGGCAATTAATTTTTGAACATATTGAATTACCAGTGTATACACGAAGGGCAGTGTCTTTCGATACTGAAGGCATAGACTTCATGTATCAGAAATACGAATAATAGTTAGAGTATTTAGTGCTTCTGGTATATTATTTCATAACACCATTGGGCGATCCGTTGGGATGCTTTCCCATCAACGACAGAACAGAATTCAGTGACCATCTCCCGCCTTTTCTGCCGCAGTAGGGAAGGTGTACGTAAGAGTTTTTCAATAGTAGGATTCAATGATTCCATATCCCAAACATAGATGGAGGGATCAAAATTACCATAGTTGGAACTTCTTTTCTTATTCCAGGAGAAAGTAATGGCCGGCTTATCTAAGATCGAGGCTTCCAGAATAGCGGCCGTGGCATTGAAATTAATCACTACATCTGCCTTCTCAAGAAGGGAATAGAGAAGGTCATTGTTCCCTTGCTGCTGAATAGAGATTCGGGCAGCAGCCAGGCCCCGAGCCAATTTATGGTATTGCTTTATCCCTTTTTCGCGAGGATGCAATTTTAAGGTTATAGATACATTTTTAAGGCATAAGATCTCGGCCACCATTCTTTTTATTAGATTGAAATATTCACCAGCGGTAATTTGGTTGTCTTCAATCAACGGCTGAGTGAGCAGCAGAACGTTTTTAGTTGAGGAAGACTCTTCCCTCCCTGTATGCCCTTTATACTTGAGGATATTATCATATATCGCCGGGCCGGTAACCCTGACCTGGTCTGCTGAAACCCCCCTCCGAATAAAAAGATCTCTCGTAGTTTGGTCAAAGAGAGGAAAATACATATTGTCAAAAATATTATCGGCAGTAAGATACTTGGTCGCAAAGCCATGGGGAACGAGCAGGCAGGGTATTCCTTTGGTTTTAGACGCGGCGATCATGCAGCGATCCAGCAATCCGCTCTGTGTGGCTATAATCAGAATAGCCACCTGCTCTTTTTCAATTATTTTTTTGCATAGTTCATAGTATAAGATAGTGATATACAGAAACTCTCTGGACATGACTAAAGAAAAAGCAGGAGACAGATAAGGCCACAGCTGCCGAGATTCCAAAGTCATTGCCCGGCTTAAATCGGCCCGGTTCAGCTTCTTCCATTCTTGGGAAAAAAAAAATGCTTTTTCTTTCGCTTTGGAATCCAGATGGGGATCATAGTATTGGTAAATAGTATTCCTGTTGCTCTGCTTTCCAATCATTTTATTTTTTGCCGAGAGTTGCGCTACGAAAAGGGTAAATGGCTCCAGGACTTTATCTTTTTGAAGTTCATCTATAATCCCTTGGATTCGATATACAGATCCTCCTTCCCGTAAATGATCGAAGTAAGTTAAGAACAAGGCTTTCTTGCTGGCAGTATGCTCTTCTTCTGCATACTTTCCTTGGATGGCTGAAGTTCTGCCTGAAGATTTTATCTTTCTTAGTTCATTAAGTAAAATGTATTTCCTTAGCACCATTGCGGACCACTGTAAATAGAGCTTTCTAAGAAAATTTATTTTCCTCCCGCTCTCGGATTCAGTATACGTATTTAACGAGCGGGGCAGAACATGCTTTAAAAAGTACCTTTTGTGAAACCAGAACAAGGGGATATTATCTATAGTAAAGAGATCATCAAATCCTTTTCCGTTAGATAACTCCTTCTTGGACCAAGTTTGGATGAATTCCCGGTCCAAACTTAAACTCATGATGACCCCCCCTTTTTATGGACCTGGTGGTATAAATTAAGAAATTCATCTGCAATTTTTTTTATATCAAAATCGGAAACTTTCTGATAGGCATTTTCGGCAAGCCGCTGGCGCAGCCTTCTATCTTTAAGCAGTCGTATCACCTGGTTGGCAAGAGAAATATAGTCGCCCGGGACAGCCATTAGAACATCTTGATCTTTAGTAACTATCTCCTGCAATTCCAGCAGCTCAGTGGTAACAACGGGCGTTTTGCAGGCCATACTCTCTAATAAGCAAGAGGGGTTCCCTTCCGTAGCAATAAGTGAAGTGTAAGGCAGCACCACTACCTCAGCCAGATTTAGGTAGTCCAGAATAGGGATATCGTTGGTTATAAATTCAGTGAAGCCCTCGGCACCAAATTCTTTTATCATTTCTTTTTCTTTCGTAATCTCTTTATATCGAGGAGCAAAAACAACTTTCAAAGCGGGCACTTCTTTTTTAATGAGAGGCAGAGCTTGAATTAACCCCGTAATCCCTTTATGCTCATGCATCGAGCCATAATAAAAAAGCATCATTTTACAATTATACTTTTCTCTCAGTTTTTGTTTATTTAATGGTTTAAATTTGGTGGAATCTATTGATGAATGAACCACTTTTATTCTGCTTTCTCTGACCAGTCTTATTTTAGATTTATAAGTCTGGGTGGGCACCGTAATTATATCAGTTAGATTTAAAAGAAGGTGATATAAAAAAAATTCTTTTCGGGGATAGGACTTGAGAGTATGGATTAATCCTGCTCGGGGAGCGACTAATTTTGAAATAAGGGCCGGACCGGCGAAAAGGGAGTTGGCACTAAAGCTATGAATTACTTCAAAGAGAACACCCCTTTCTCTTTGAATTTTAGAAAGGAGAAAAGGGTAGGCGAACATTTTTCCAAAAAATGAACCGCTATATTTAAACCTAAAAATAGGCACTCCTTTCAGTATAGGGTAGGTTTGCTGCCTTTCGGCTTCTGGAGCAATGATCACCACCTCGTGTCCTCTCGACCTTAACTCCGTAGCGAGCTGCAGTATGGTGATAGTGGTTGCTTCTTTGGTATGCCGAAGCGGGGTAACGGAGTAGAATACTATCTTCATCAATCCCTTCTCTAAGGGAAGATTTATAAACCTTATTCAATCTTGATTCAGTTGATTTATAGGCAAGAATCAGGCTGCCATAACTAAGAAAGAACATGAAGATAATCGTCGAATATAATCAAGGTAAGTGTATAGGGGCAAAGAAATGTATAGAAGTTGCTCCAGATTATTTCTCTTTTGATGGTCAAAAAGCGCAGCTCCTTAAGGCCCACTTGAAAGCAGGCTTATGCCGATTGGACCTTAATATTAGCCAGGAGCAGCTGACACCACTCCGAGAGGCAGCCGAATTGTGCCCAGTGAATGCCATTAGGATTAGTGAGACTGACGGTCAGGTATTGGTTTCAGACCAAGTTACTCTAGATAAGCTTAAATTCCGTGAAGTTCGGGCAGAATATGATGATTTAAAAGAATTTACCCTGGATGAAAAAGGATATTTCCTCATTAGAACCAATCAAAAAACAAAAGAGATTGAAGTGGCGTTCTGCCCGGAGTTAAATAAAATTACCGTAAAAGTTACCGGGAAGAAGCCCTTAGAAATATATCAAACCATTATTAAAGAAGGCCTGCTCTCTCGGCTGGATCATGCTGCTTACCTTGGCAGAGAACTCCAAAAGGCATACCTAGCACTTCAAAAAAGCCTTCCCTACGTACAAGATGATGAATTTCCTGTAGAGGAAACAAGTGGATAATTGCCAGCGTATCTGAAGAACCGCTTACACTGTAACTGACTCTTCTGCTGGTTGAACCAAAGTTATGTTATCAGATTCTGTTACTAAAGTATCGGCTACTGCTTTCTTAGTGCTAATACTAGCTTTTTTTCGTGACTCTCGGTCATATTTTCGTGCGCCACGGAAAGTATAATCACCTTCAAAATATAATCGACGAAAAGAATCGATGAGTTCTTGAGCTGCTTCCATATCACCAGTAGTATTCTTAAAATGATGTAAGATTAAATCTTTATTTGCCTCAAAAAGCATCCGATAATATTCCTCTTCACTATACCGTGTAAAATTAACTGTCATAATGTCCGAATTTTTAAACTTCTTAAAAAAATCATCTGGCCCGGATAGCAAGCCTTTCTGGATAGCCCGATAGTATAAAGGCGATCCTGGATAGGGGCTGGGAGGGCGAATGGTCCTAACCTGGTCAAAGCTGTTATATATCTTCACTGCTTCCACATTTTTCCAGAGAGTCTCCAGAGTGTCATTTTCAAACCCCCACAGGAAATTAAGCCCCACTCCAATCTTCACTTTGTTGGCCACTTCCAACGCTTTAAAGTTTTCTTCGATGGTCACCCGCTTGTTCATTTCATCAAGAACGGCCTGGTCAACACTTTCAAAGCCAATATTAACAAATTTACAGCCCGACCTCATCAAAGAAGTAGCCACTTCTTCATCAAATAATACGGCCCGAGAATTGCAGCAGTAGCTTATCTTTAAGTTATGCTCTTTAAGCAGCTCTTCAAATTCAAAAACTCTCTGGCGTGGAAACACAAATAACTCGTCCTGGAACTGAAAAAAAGTTGTTCCATACGTTTCAATAAGATATTTTATTTCTTTAATAACTTCATTCAAATCCCGTATACGGAGCCCCTTCTCTATCCGGTAACAGAAACTACAGGTATCGGTGCAGCCTCTCGATGTAGTGATGGTCATCATCTTTTCTTTAGCTTCCATCCCCATCATCTGGATGCTTCCAGTATAGCTCTCCATCGGAAATAAGTCCCAGGCCGGCCAGGGAAGTGCATCTAAGTCACGATAGAGTGGACGGCGCGAGTTTATTCTGACTTGATCCCCATCACGATACGCGATTCCTTTGATCTCTGCCAACGTTCTCTGGCCCAGCTTTGCTTCCATTATTTCTAGGATCGTATGTTCTGCTTCTCCCAACACTACCAAATCCACCTCCAACCTCTCTAACATATATTGGGGGATTGGTGTTGGTCCGGGACCGCCTAAGAAAAACCACGCTTTCTTTTTGTATTTATTTATCGATTGGCACAACCCCACCACCGTTTCTTCAAATCGTGCCGGCATAAATCCTGCACCAATAAGGTCATATTGGCTGTTAGATAATTTTTTTTCCAGCTGGTCATTAGTATAATGGAATACATCCATACAATAAATTTCAACACTATATCCGCTTTTTTGGAGCATCGCGGCCAGATAACCATAGGCTAAAGGGAAAGTATTAAAATCTTGGTGTACATCGTGAACAATCAAGAGAACATTTTTTTTAAAAGGATTATCAAGAGGTATAATCACCTTTTTTGATTCAAACACCATTTTCAGTTAAAGTGGTTTCTTCTTTATATACTTTCCGGATGAACAGGGCTGTGGGACAGTAAAACTAAGCCCCTACCAAAAATAAATTATGCCAAAGAGTGGTTAGACCATATGCCGTGTCGATCCGCTCCTCCCTTTTCTGGGCAAATCGCCATCCCGTTCTTTTCTTGTCTTCTGAGAATCCACTTTCCGACTGGTTTCTCTGGAAATACTCTCTTAGAAATGCTTTTGTATCCTCTACAAAAGCATAAATCATTCTGCAATATTCACCAACACCAAGAGTTGCAATTTTTTTCTTTGGGTAGAAAAATATATCAGTTGTTTAAAGCAGTAGGGTACCCGCGGTGGGTGCACCACTTTGGACCTAAAAAATTTGAAACGTTGGCGCTTTGCCTAGGTCTCATCTTTAAGCAAGTCTATCAGCTCTCTTATAGGAGAGCAATGAAGTTTATTGACGGATATTACAATATGAAAAGAAGGGTTATTCAAAGCCCTCTATAACTTAGGCGCATTGTTATGGTACTTTTTCTATTAAGCCGGATAAATAAAATCCTTGGCTGGAGATGCAGGAAATACTCCAAAATGCATCAGGTTATTGGAATGATACGGATGACCAGTTTAGGGTAAAAGTGGGATAGGCCTACCACCAGCACCATCCCCTGCTTTAAGGATAGTGCCAGAGATTAGTAAATTATAAAAAGGGGCTGCTTTTTTATAACCTCAATGACCACTTATAAAGTGATTTACGATCGAAAGAATTGCAGCGGCGTGGCAGCTTGTAATATTGTGGCAGAAGAGTTCTGGAAAATGGCTCAGGATGGTAAAGCTGATTTAGTGGGAGCAAAACAGGTTGGTGATGATATCTGGGAATTAGAGATTAATGAAAATTGTTTACGAACCAATCTAGAAGCAGCGCGGCATTGCCCCATGCTCGTTATAAAGATAATTGACCAGGAAGGAAAAGAAGTGCCCTTCCAACGGATTTAATTTCAATCCCACAGTTCCACTATTACTTAAAGTTTATAAATGGTATGGTAGAGACATCAACAGAGGAAAAAGGTGGTTTTTATGAATTTACAAAGGGAATTAAAGGTCGGAAAAAAGAGATTAGGGGTGTGGGGTTTAGGATACATCGGATTTTCGTCCATCACCCATTTCGCCCGGGCCGGAGTAACCTGTATCGGCACTGATGTTTTGCAGAACCGGATTGATGATGTCAACCATGGTAAAGCGACTATTCCCAATCTGGATTTTTGGCTGGGGTTTGACATCAAGCCCCTGGCACAGAACGGCCGGATGAGAGCAACCATGGACTGGCGGGAAGTAGTGCAAGAAGATATAGTAGCACATCTAATCACTATCCCTACCGAAAAAGACGGAAAACCCTATCACGAATATTTAAAGGATGTCATCACCAAACTAGGTGAGTACAAGAATATTAAAACTGAGCATCCTCCGGTCGTGATTGTCGAGAGTACCTTAACGCCAACGGCGGCTGATGCTATTGTCATCCCTTTATTCAATAAAAATGGGTTAGAAGTCGGAAAGGATATTCTCTTCGGAGTAGCCCCGCGCCGGGATTGGTTCACCTCTGCTGATAAAGGCTTAAGCACCCTGCCCCGGGTGGTGGGTGGGACTACCCCTGAAACTACTCAGGTAATGGCAGAAGTGTTAGGCATCATCTGCAAAAATATCTTAAAAGCACCCGACCATAAGCACGCCGCCATCGTCAAGAGCATCGAAAATGCCTACCGGCAGTTAGATATAACTTTTGCCAATCAACTTTCATTGGCTTATCCGGATATGGACATGACCAGCGTATTAAAGATGGTAGGGACCAAATGGAACGTCAATGAATACCACCCTAGTTTTGGCACTGGTGGCTATTGCATCCCCTTAGCACCCCAATATGTGTTAGAAGGAGCTAAACATCCAGAAAAACTGACCTTGCTGAAAGAATCGCTGCTGACTGACTTTTCCCAGCCCAGCGTCATTGTCAATAGCATACTGAAACGGGGAGTTAAAAAGGTAGGTATGTTGGGAATTGCCTATACTGGAGATTTGAAAGTTCATGTGTTAAGCCCGGCTATCCCCATCGCCAAGACGCTGAAAGAAAAAGGCATTGATATTAAAGTCCATGATCCATATTACACACCGGAAGAGATCAGCCATCTTACCAATTGCGACTGGCTGCCCTTCCCTCACGGGTTGGAAGATCGGGATGCCTTGATCATCGTATCTCCCCATATGCAGTATAAGTTCACCAACACCCAAGATATTCTCAATAACATCCCCAATCTGAAAGTAGTGTTGGATAATATGGGTATCTGGAATGATCTGCCTTTTCCGGTTGGAGTACAATACTATGAAGCAGGAAATGCCCATTGGCTGGGGTAATCCGGAGTAACCATCATGAAGATAGCCGTAGCACAAATAAATCCCACAGTCGGAGACATTACAGGAAATATGCACCAGATTATCGATGCTATAAATCGGGCTAAAAAAAAACCGGTAGATCTGGTCATTTTCCCAGAATTAAGCATCATCGGCTATCCTCCTAAAGATCTACTGCTGAAAAAATCTTTCATCCACCGGAATAAGGAAGCGCTGACTGAGATTATAGATTCTAGCCAAAATATTTCAGTAATAGTGGGATTTGTGGATGAGAGCCAAGGAAATCTGTATAATGCTGCGGCCTTCATCAACAATGGAAAGTTACTAGAAGTGCACCATAAGATGCACCTGCCCAATTATGATGTCTTTGATGAGAAGCGCTATTTCCAGCCGGGGAAGAAGGCAACAGTGGTCGAACTGCAAGGGAAAAAAATAGGGATAAATGTATGTGAGGATATCTGGATGGATGACGGCCCAGCCCGGGCTCAGCAAGAGGCCGGCGCAGAGCTCATCATTAATATTTCGGCTTCTCCGTTCCAGGCCGGGAAATGGAAAATCAGGGAAGAGTTATTGTCGCGAAGAGCCCGGGAGCATCAGGTAGCTATTCTGTACGCTAATACGGTGGGAGGACAGGATGATTTGATTTTTGACGGAAGGAGTTATCTGTTCAATCCCCAGGGAACGTTGTTAGCCCAAGGGAAGAGTTTCCAGGAAGATTTTATGCTGCTGCCAGAATATACTGACACTAAGGCCAGCGGCATTCTAAATTCTGAAGAAGAGGCTGAAGAGATATACTCCGCCTTGATTTTAGGTATAAAAGACTACGTCCATAAGAATGGATTCAGCACTGTCGTGATAGGGTTAAGTGGAGGAATCGACTCTGCCTTAACTGCCGCCCTGGCCGTCCAAGCCTTAGGGAAGGATCAGGTCGTGGGAGTGTCCATGCCCAGCACTTTTTCTTCCGCCGGAAGCATCGCTGATGCCCAACAATTAGCCCAAAACTTAGGGATACGCTTGGAAATAATCCCCATCAAAGAGATGTATAAAACTTATCTACAGGATTTATCTCCGCAGTTTAAGGGAACAGCATTTAATGTGGCGGAGGAAAACCTGCAGGCCCGGATCCGGGGAAATATATTGATGGCGTTGTCCAACAAATTTGGTTATTTGGTCTTGGCCACCGGAAACAAGTCAGAATTGTCAGTAGGATACGCTACGTTATATGGTGATATGTGTGGAGGGCTGGCAGTCATTTCCGATGTGCTAAAGACCAAAGTGTATCAGGTAGCCAGATATTTCAACCAACAGGCAGGCTATGCCTGTATCCCAGAAGCGAGCCTAGTCAAGGAACCGTCTGCAGAACTGCGGGAAAACCAGAAAGACAGCGATTCCTTGCCCCCATATGAGATACTGGATCCGATATTACAGGCATATGTGGAAAATGACCGAAGCAAAGAGGAGATCATAGCGATGGGCTTTGATAAAAACATAGTTTCTAAAGTTATAAAAATGGTTGACAGGAATGAATACAAGCGCCAGCAGGCAGCGGTAGGAATTAGGATCACA
>Ga0209541_10007890_pt1 | contig 17761 bp, 27 predicted proteins | sample RifCSPlowO2_01_FD_184027 | JGI IMG/M metagenome (GOLD analysis project Ga0209541, IMG submission 184027) | Groundwater microbial communities from Rifle, Colorado - Rifle CSP2_plank lowO2_0.1 (SPAdes) (version 2) | ecosystem: Environmental > Aquatic > Deep subsurface > Groundwater | place...
TTCAAAATCTTATTGAAATCCTTCAAAACTTTAGGAACATCTTTCTTCTCTAAATGATATAAAGTAGCACAACTCCATACCCCATCAAATTCTTCATCTTTAAACTTCATATCAGTAATATCCATCTTTTTAAATTCACCTTTAGCCCTCTTCTTTGCTTCTTCTAATAAACCTTCACTAATATCTATTCCAATAACATCAAAACCATAATCAGTTAAATAAGCAACATCCCTTCCAGAGCCACAACCAGCATCTAATATCTTAGCTTTTTTAGGTAATAAAGAAACAAACTCATTCAAATGATATTGCAAAACCAAACCAAAAGTATAATCAGAATATATCTTAGCAATCTTATTATATGTTTCAATAGTCTTTTTTAAATAATCCTTCATGATTATAAAATAAATAAATCAATTTAAAAAATTTATGGTATTTCTTTACTAATAATATTCTGTATTTCATCGCTTCTTGCCATCTCTTGTATATCTCTAAACTTGTCTTCTCCTACTATCTGCTCTAAATCAGGTAATTTATCTCCAGATTCAAGAGCATAATTTAAAGCACCCAATCTTCTTTTAATAGTTCCTCCATTATAAATTTCTGATTCTTTCGCCTTAACATTATATTCATTAAGATCCCTTCTTAAATTATCTCTTGCATTTCCAAGAAAGAACAGATAATTTCCTTCATCCTCTCTCTCAAGATAAGAATATGCTATAGCCAATTGAGAATCAGATTTGCCCATAATATAAGCAACTTCTGCTACATCATCTTTAATTGTTTTATCATATCTTTCACCAGACTTAGTAACAATCAAACCCATTAGTCCAGCAGCTCCTAAAACTCCTAAAGTTGTTAAAAATTCTTTCCTTCCCATACAATCTGGCAATTTCAATACCCCTTATATTGTAAATTACAAAGAATAACCCCTATATAAACCTTTCTATATTAACTACTTAACAATAAAAACACACTTTTATAAACTTCCCAACATTTTAAAAAATATGAACCTAAAAGATAAAATCTTCATGCACGCTTTACAAAATGCAGTTAATTACAAAGGAAAAGCAGATAGCAAAGCAGTTATAGGAAAAATTTTTGCAGAAAATCCTAAAATTAACAAAAAAACTCTATTTAATCAAATAAATGAAATAGTAAATAAGGTTAATTCTATGTCATTACAAGAACAACAATCTTACCTACAACAATTCCCTGCATACAAAAAACCACTAATAGAAAAAAAATTACCTGATTTAAAAAATCCCAAAAATATAATTATGCGTTTTGCTCCAAACCCAAATGGAGCAATGTCCTTAGGTCATTCAAGAGTTGCTATCCTAAACTGGATTTACACAAAAAACTACAAAGGAAAATTTATCCTAAGATTTGATGATACAGATCCTAAAGTAAAACCACCATTAAAAGAAGCTTATTCCTGGTTTATAAAAGATTTACAATGGTTAGGCATTAAACCACACAAAATAATCAAACAATCAGAAAGATTAAATATATATTATAGATATGCAAAAAAATTAATACAAATAGACAAAGCATATGTTTGCACCTGTGATATAGAACAAAAAAGAAAATTATTATGGAGCAAACAATCATGTCCATGTAGATCTCTATCTAGTTCAGAAAACCTAAAACGATTCCAAAACATGTTTAGATTGTATAAAGAAGGCCAAGCAGTTCTAAGAATAAAAACCAATTTAGAAGATAAAAATCCTGCACTAAGGGATTGGCCAGCATTAAGGATAATAGATAAGTCAAAACATCCATTAAAAAAAGCAAGAGTTTGGCCCTTACTAAATTTTGCATCAGCCATCGATGATTATGAATTAAAAATAACACATATCATAAGAGGTATTGACCTATTAAGTTCAGAAGAAAGACAAAAATTTATTTATCAATATTTTAATTGGAAATATCCAGAAACAATTTATCATGGAAAATTATTAATTAGAGGAATAAAAAGTACTTCAGAAATTAAAAAATTAATACAGCAAAAGAAAATTAAAGATTGGGATGATCCACAATTAGCAACTTTAAAAGCTCTAAGAAAAAAAGGAATACAACCTCAAGCAATTTCTAATTTTATAGAAGGTATTGGAATTACTAAAAATAATATCAATGTTTCTCTAGACGCTTTGTTCTCATTAAATCGCGAAATAATAGATAAACAAGCCAATCGTTATTTTGCTGTTTTACAACCTAAAAAAATTAAAATAAAAAACGCTCCTAAGGAAAAAATAGTACTTGATCTGCATCCAGATTTTAGAAAAGGAGGACGTAAGTTTACAACATCTAATGAATTCTACATTCAAGATGAATTAAAGAAAAACAAACATTATAGATTAATTGGATTATTTAATTTTAAAAACAATGAATTCACAAGTAAAAAATTACAATCAGATTTACAAGCTCAATTAATTCATTGGTTACCAACAAATAACATAACCAAAATAGAACTTATTTATCCAGATAAAAAAGAAACAGGTTTTGTAGAAAAAACAATTACAAAACAAAAACCAAACGATATTGTACAATTAGTAAGAATAGGCTTTGCAAGAATAGATCAAATCAAAAAAGATAAACTAATTCTATATTTTGCCCACAGATAGATTTTTAAGGTTTTCTATTATGTTAGCCCCTATGTCACTAGAACATATTATAGAACCAGAAATTCCAGAAAGCTTCGAATTAACTGAAAAAGGTTTTGTTTATCAAGGAGAAGAAATTAAATTAGAAAGAAGAGTGAGATATCTATTAGAATCATTCTTGACTAGCGGAGTTATTGAAAGAACAAGATATAATGAAAATTTCAAAATAACCAATAAATCTAGAAGTCTTGATGTGGGGATTGTAAGATTAAAAGAAAAATTAGAAGAAGTTAATGTACCATTAAGCATACAAGCAATAAGTGGTTTTGGGTATGCATTAGAATCAGTTAAAGAACAAGATTTTATTGTTACACCTTATGGTTTTTACTATCAAGGCAAATTACATTCTTTAAGTCATAATGAAGGAGAATTTTTAAGAAAACTAAATTTAAAATTTAAACAACTTTTAACAAAAGGAGAATTATATCCACATCCCAAACTCCCTGAAGGATCAAGAACAATAGATGTTCAGATAAGCAGATTAAGAAAGGAACTAAAGCAAACTAAAGCACCAGTAAAAATTGAAACAAAAAGAGGTAGTGGTTACAGACTGATACCAACACCATAACATTTATAAATACCTAAATTTCTAATTTTCTCATAAAAACCAATGATAGGAGGTTAAAAATGGTTGATCTATTCAAATTCAAACTTCCAAAAGAAGTAACAGAAAGAGTATATGAAGCTATAGAGATAGCAAAAAAAACAGAAAGATAAAAAAAGGTTCTAATGAAGTTACTAAAGAAGTAGAAAGAGGTACAGCAAAACTAGTTGCTATTGCAGAAGATACAAATCCTCAAGAAATTGTTATGCATTTACCAGTTCTATGTGAAGAAAAATCCATTTTATGTGTTCCCGTTCCATCTAAAGAAGATTTAGGCGCTTCAGTAGGATTACAAATTTCTACAACAGCAGTTGCAATAATCAACGAAGGTGAAGCTAAAAAACAAATAGAAGAGATTAAAGAGGCAATTCTAGAAAATGGCAAAAAAACAAGTAAAGCAACAAACTAAAAAAATAGAAAAAGCTATTAAAACAGGCATAGAATCATTTCCAGCAACAGTAGAAGAGATAATAGGCAGAACAGGAACAAGAGGAGAAATAACACAAGTTAGATGTAAGATCATGGATGGAAGAGACAAAGGAAAAATAATAAGAAGAAATGTCAAAGGACCTATCAAAATAGGTGATATCTTAATGCTTAGAGAAACAGAAATAGAAGCAAGAAGACTAGATCAAGGTAGAAAATAAATGGCAAACTGTTCATTTTGTGGGAATTATATTGAAAAAGGAACAGGCAAAATCGTAGTAGATAAAACCGGTAAATTATTACCTTTTTGTTCTATGAAGTGTGAAAAGAACTTACTTAAATTAAAAAGGAATCCTAAGAATTTCAAATGGACAAAGTTCTATAAAAAATGATTGAACAAACTCTAGTTGCAATAAAACCAGATGGCATTCAAAGAGCTCTGATAGGCAAGATTATTTCTAGATTTGAAGATGCAGGTTTAAAAATTATTGGAATGAAAATGCAATGGATTGATGAAAAATTTGCAGAAGAACATTATTCAGAAGATCTAATTGAAATTTTAGGTCAAAAATCCAAAAAGAGTTATGAAGAACAAGGATTAAAATTCACAGAAGATATAACAAAAAAAGGAAAAGAAATAAGAAAAGCATTGATTAAATACATAACAGAAGGTCCTATAATTGCTATGGTTTTAGAAGGAGTAAATACTATCTCTATTGTCAGAAAAATAGTTGGTTCTACTGGTCCTTATGATGCCTCTCCTGGTACTATAAGAGGAGATTATGCACACATTGCTATTTCTTATGCTAACATCAATAAAAAACAGGTTCGTAATTTAATACATGCTTCAGCAGATAAAAAAGATGCAGAAAGAGAAATAAAGTTATGGTTTTCTAAAAAAGAACTACATTCTTATAAAAGAGCTGATGAAGATCATCTAACCTAAATTCTCTAAAATAAATCTTACTCTTTCTTCGACATCCATTACAGGAACCTCTATTATTTTATAATTAAACTCCTCATAACTCTCTTTAACCAACCTATGAATTCTCTCAGCAGTTCCCTCATCTTCCTTTCTTTCTAAATCAGATTCATAAGTAACCAACATATCCAACAAAAATACCTTATCATATCTATTTTCCTTACAAACCATAACTAATTCATCAGGCATTTTAATATTAGCAAATTTATAATAAGCAACACCATCAATCAAACCTCTATCTAAGAACATGATATCACCTTCCAAACTTTTCTCTAATTCTAATTGTTTTTTTAAAATAGCATCTTGGAATTTTCCTAAATCAACCCAGGGAAAAACATTACCATTTTTAATAACCAATCTAGCAGCCTCTTCAATAATTCTATAACCTTTAGTTTCTAGAACTTCAATGACACTAGTTTTACCTGAACAAGGTCCACCGGTTACCACATATTTCATAAGATCGTTAAACCATACCATTATAAAAATCTTTACCAAAACCTTTATAAATAAATTTTCAATAATTTTATATACACTATTTTCTAAAACTATAAAGAGTTGATTAAAATGATAAGGCAACCAATTGTAACATTAGTGGGTCATGTAGACCATGGAAAGAGTTCAATACTCGATTCTATTAGGGAAACCTCTATCATAGAAACAGAATCAGGTGGCATTACACAATGTATATCATCTACTTTTGTTCCTTTCTCAACAATAAAAAAAATCACTGGCACATTACTTGATCAAATAAAACAAAAAATAAAAATTCCAGGTTTTTTATTTATAGATACGCCAGGCCACGCATCCTTCACAGGCATGCGTAAAAGAGGAGGTAACCTAGCAGATATAGCTATTTTAGTTATCGATATCAATGAAGGTATCATGCCCCAAACAAAAGAAGCAATAGAAATTTTAAAACACTACAAAACACCATTCATTATTGCTCTAAACAAAATTGATCTAATACCTGGTTGGCAAAAAAAAGATGATTTTATTTTAGATAATATCAAAAAACAATCAGAAAAAACACAAATAACACTAGATACAAAATTATATAAAATTGTAGGCAAATTATATGAATTAAATTTTGCTTCAGAAAGATTTGATAGAATAAAAGATTACTCAAAACAAATTGCTCTAATTCCTATTTCAGCAAAAACAAGAGAAGGTCTATCAGAATTACTCCTAACCTTAATAGGTTTATCACAAAAATTCTTAGAAAAACAACTAGAACTCAAAAGCAAAGAAGCAAAGGGTGTTATCCTAGAAATAAAAGAACAAAAAGGTATAGGTAAAGTAATGGATGTTATTCTATATGATGGTTCTCTAAAAGAAAAAGACACTGTTATCATCGGTGGTTTAGAAAAACCAATCTTAACAAAAGTAAAAATTCTTCTAGAACCAGAAGTACTAGCAGATATGAGGAGATGTAAATTCCAAAGGGTAAAACAAGTTAGTGCAGCTATTGGTGTAAGGATTTCTGCTCCTAACATAGACGATGTTGTAGCAGGTATGCCTATTAGAAGCGCAAAAGAAAAAGATATAGAAAAAATAGAAAAAGAAATCCAAAAAGAGGTTTCTGAAGTTATAATAGAAACAGATAAACAAGGAATTGTCATCAAAGCAGATACTTTAGGTTCATTAGAAGCTTTAATAAAACTATTAAAAGAAAAAGATATCAAGATAAGAAGGGCATCTGTAGGTGCAATCAATAAAACAGATATAGCAGATGCAGAATCAGAAAAAGATCCTCTAAACCAAGTTATTCTAGGATTTAATGTTAAAAAACCAGAATCCAAAGTGAAGATTATAATCTCTGATATTATTTATAAAATAATTGAAGAATTAGAAGCATGGCAAGCATACAAGAAACAAGAATTAGAAAAACAAAAACTAGAAAGCCTAACAACACCATGTAAAATAAAATTAATGCCTGGTTTTGTATTCCGTCAATCACATCCCGCTGTTGTTGGTGTAGAAGTTCTAAATGGAACATTAAAAAAGGATATCGAATTGATGAATGAACAAGGAAAAGTAATATGCACAGTAAAAACCATACAACTAAATGGAAAGGATATAGACAAGGCAGAAAAAGGAAAAGAGATTGCTGTTGCATTCCCAGGAGTTACAATAGGTAGACAACTCCATGTAGAAGATATTCTTTATTCTAATTTGTCAGAAGCAGAATTTATAGAGTTTAAAAAATACAAAAAGTTTTTAAATGGTGATGAAATCCAAATTTTAAAAGAAATTGCTGAAATCAAAAGAAAAGAAAAAGAAACATGGGGAATATAAAATTTGTTATAAATGATCCAAAAACAGGTAAAACATACCAACAAGAAGTAGATGGTTCTAAATTGTATGGTAGAAAAATAGGGGATAAAATCAAAGGAAATTTAATAAATATTTTAGACTATGAGTTTCAAATCACTGGTGGTTCTGATTATTGTGGCTTTCCAATGCGCTCTGATTTACCAATTGCCGGAAGAAAAAAACTATTATTAACTAGAAGCGTTGGTGTTAAAACCATTAAAAAAGGTCAAAGAATAAGAAAAACAGTTTGTGGTGCAATAATCAATGACAAGATTCATCAATTAAATATGAAAATTATAAAATATGGTTCTCAAATTCCAGAACAATTATTTAGTAAAGAAGAAAGTTCCGAAGAAATTAAAGAAGAACTTAAAAAATTTTCTGAAGAGAAACCTAAAGAAGAAAAGAAAAAAGAACCAAAAAAAGAAGAATCTAAAGAAAAATCTGAAAACAAAAAAGAATAATCAAAATCTTTTTCCAAAAAACCTATTTTTTCTTAAAAAATTTCCCAAAATTAAAACACAAGACTTTTAAACAGTATTTTTTCATTTAAAACCATGAAACACAAAACAAAAAGTGTTATTATAGGAAGAAAGAAAAGTTCTAACGATTCAGATACAAGACCTTGCTTTGTAAATTTATTCAATATTAATAATCCTCATCTAACAGACAAAGCTCCTGAAAAATGCCTAGACTTTGATAAAATTCATAAAATAATCATCAAAGGTTTAGATGTTAATTACTTATTACAAGGAAATGATTTAGTTATTAACAACCTAAAGGAAATTGAAATTAAACAAAACAAAGAGCATTTAATAATTAAAGGAAAATAAAAACAATACTTTTAAATATCAATTTATCTTATCAAATTTTACAATGAAATTAACTGTTATTTTAGAAAAACAAGAAGAAGGAGGATTTACAGTATTTGTACCTTCTTTACATGGATGTATTTCACAAGGGGAAACTAGAAAAGAAGCTTTAAAGAATATTAAAGAAGCTATTGATCTGTATTTAGAACCAGATATTAATGAGTTAATTGAATTCACTGGTGAAAAAGTTGTTGTTGCAATATGAAACTTCCTATTATTTCTGGGATGGATGTTATTAAACGTTTGAAAAAAATTGGTTTTATTGCTGTAAGACAAAGAGGTTCTCATGTTAGACTTGAAAAAAATATTGATGGAAAAATTATAAAAATAACCATTCCACTTCATTATGAACTTAAAAAAGGTACTTTAAGTAGAATAATCAAAGATGCAGGTCTAACTTTAAAAGAATTTGAAAGATTAAAATAATTCTAAAAAACAACAACATTTATAAAATCATTTAAAATCTTTAATTTTAATGGAAACACAACCTTCAATTAACATAGCTATAGTTGGTCATGTAGATCATGGTAAATCAACGTTATGCGAAAAACTAACAGGGAAATTTCCAGATACCCATTCAGAAGAATTAAAAAGAGGTATTACCATAAGATTAGGTTATGCTAATGCTAATTTCTATAAATGTGAAAAATGTAAAAAATATACTTCAAAACCACAATGTTCTTGTGGAGGAAAAGCAAAATTATCAAGAAAAGTTTCTTTTGTAGATTCTCCAGGTCACGAATCTTTAATGGCCACAATGCTTACAGGAGCTTCAATAACAGATGCAGCTTTATTATTGATAGCAGCAAACGAACCATGCCCTCAACCACAAACAAAAGAGCATCTTATGGCATTGAACATATCAAACATAAAAGATATTATCATAGTTCAAAATAAAATTGATTTAGTAACTGAGGAACAAGCAATAGAAAACTACAATCAAATAAAAGATTTCATAAAAGGAACAATAGCAGAAAATGCCCCTATAATACCAATTAGTGCTCAGCATGGCACAAACATTGATATTCTTATAGAAACAATAGAAAAACAATTCAAAGATCCAAAAAAAGATATAAAAAAAGATCCTTTAATGTTTATAGCAAGAAGTTTTGATGTTAACAGACCAGGTTCAGAAATTGATAAATTACTTGGTGGTGTCTTAGGAGGTTCATTAATTCAAGGAAAACTAAAGATTAATGATGAAATAGAAATAAAACCAGGAATAAAAGAAAAAGATGGATATAAATCATTAAAAACAAAAATTATGAACATAGAAAGCGGTGGAGAAAAAGTAAGAGAAGCTCTTCCTTATGGTTCAATTGCCATTCTTACTCAATTAGACCCAGCAATAGTAAAAAATGATAATCTAGCAGGAAATGTTGTAGGTAAAACAAATGAATTACCTAAAGTTTTACATGAGTTAACACTAAAAACAGATCTTCTTAAAAATGTAATTGGAACTAAAAAAGAAATAAAAGTAGAAAATATAAAGAAATTAGAAACCCTGATGTTAAATGTAAATGCAGCAGCCACTATAGGTACAGTAGAAGATATAAAAAAGAATATAATAAAAATTAACCTTAAATTACCAGTTTGTGCTGATAAAGGAACAAGGGTTACTATTTCCAGATTAATTGAAAATAGATGGCGTTTAATTGGTGTTGGTGTTATAGAATAATCTTTAAATATTAAAAGATTAAAGAACTTATATATTCAAACCAAAACAATTAAATACGTAATTCTTTAAATATCATTAAATGAAAACCATCATCATAGACACAAATTTTTTCCTAGCTATTTACCAATTCAAAATAGACATCTTCCAAGAAATACAAAATTTACTACCTTTTTCATACCAAATAATAACAATAGACAAAGTAATACAAGAACTAGAAAACATTAAAGGAAAGCACAAAACAGCAGCTAATTATGCACTAAAATTAATAAAAGAGAAAGATTTAAAAATACTCAAAACCGGAAAAGGACATACAGATGACATACTAATAAACCTAAGCAAAAAAGCAATTATATCAACGCAAGACAAAGAACTTAAACAAAAATTAAAAAATTATATAACAATAAGGCAAAAAAAATATTTAATAATTAAAAATGTTTTATGAAATAGAATTAAGAGACCATATAAGAGTTCCACCAGCTCTATTTGGAGAAGATTTAAAAGAATCTGTACTGAAACAATTAAATGAAAAATATACTATTTTCATTTCAAAAGAATTAGGTATGGCGATAACAGTATCAGAAGTACTGGATATAGGCGAAGGTGTAATAATCCCAGGAGATGGTGCTGCTTACTATGACACAAAATTCAAATTGATAACATATAAACCAGAACTTCAAGAAGTTGTTTTCGGAAGAATAACAGATATCACAGATTTTGGAGCTTTTATTAACATAGGTCCAATAGACGGTATGATTCATATTTCCCAGACAATGGATGATTTTGTAAGTTTTAGCAAATCAGCTGTTTTGTCTGGAAAAGAAACAGGTAAATCTCTGAAAATAAATGATAATTGTAAAGCAAGAGTTATTGCTATCTCATACAAAGAAATTGATAATCCAAAGATAGGTTTAACCATGCGTCAGCCCTGGCTTGGTAAACTAGATGACATAGAAAAAGAAAAGAAAAAATTAAAAGAACCAATAAAGGAGATAAAGAAAAAGTCTTAAATTTTTGGTAGAGCTTTTTCCTAAAAAGGTCTTATGAAGAAAAAAGCATGTAAAAAATGTAAAATCTTGGTAACAAGAGATGAATGCCCCATATGTAAAGGCAGACAATTTAGTGATAATTGGCAAGGAAGAATCATTGTCCTAGATCCTCAAAAATCAGATATAGCAAAAAAAATAAATATAAATATGAAGGGAGAATACGCAATTAAAACAAGATGAAAATAGAAGATTCATTATTAGGAAGAACAGAGCTTCAAGAAGAAATAACCTCAATTAAAACACCAACAAAAGAAGAAGTTTTAAAATCTTTAGCTAAATCCCAGAATATAGATGAATCATTAATAGTTATCAAAAAAATCCATCAAAGATATGGATCTAATAAATCAATAGTCACAGCATATATCTATAAAGATAAACCAACATTAGATTTATTTGAAAAAAGGAATAAGAAAAAATTAAAACAAAAAGAACAACCTAAAGAGGTAAAACATGGCGAAGAAGGAATTCAAAAATAAATTAACAAGTAAAAAATACTCAAAATACACAATTAAAGATAATCAAATAGAAAAAAAACCAGCATGTCCAAGATGTGGCGCTGGTATCTTCCTAGCACAGCACAAAGGAAGACAAACCTGTGGTTCTTGTGGTTATACAGTTTTTGAAACCAAAAAAGAGAAATAATCAATCCACTCTATCAAGTTCAGCTAAATTATAACTCAAAATCCTGTGGTATTAAATGATGTCTTTTTAAAAATCCAACAAAATCTAGTAAATAAATTTCATTTTCAACAGGTTGTATGTAATCATCAAATATTTTTATAATATATTTTCCATTTTAACAATCACATCTTTTATTTTTCAAGAATTTTCTCTCGTTTTGATTAAACTTTTTTGAAAAGTTTATCTAGCACTATCAGACTGTCTTTCTAATTCATTCTTCTTAGCAATTGCAACACTTTGGTTATCATTTTTATAAGCATTAATTATCTCATCAGCTAATGCTCTGCTCACACCTTTTTTCTTATTAAAACAACTTTGGTATGTTCCCTGCACCATCATCCTTAAAGCAATATCAATTCTTCTTTGAGGAGAACAATCAACAGCCTGTGGGTATCTAGCACCACCATATTCTATTGTAGTTATCTCTTCTCTAGGAGCAGCATTTTCTATAGCTCTAACCAAAACCTCTACAGGATTTATTTTCATTTCTTTCTCTATAATCTCAAATGTTTCCTTAATAGTTTTATACACTCTTAAACTCTTGCCAGTATTATGTCTGCTAGTTAATCTATGCTTTTTCCCTCTATGACCTGAAACCATTAATTTATTCATTAATCTCTCAACTATGGGATTCTTAGATTTATGAAACCTAATCTTCACATTTCTTCCAGAAGTTCTAGGAACAATTATTGGTTCTACATTTATATAAGATTTCAAACCTAAATCAATCACATTTACATTTGATTCCCACTTGTTAAAGATTTTCATTTTCTTTTCCGCTAACGCTTTTCCTAAAAGGGTTATCTTCTACCCTTCTCTATCTTACCTTTTACTAAGGCATGTAAACTTTGATCATTAACTTTAATAACTTGCCATCTAATAGCTGGTATATCACCTTTTGCTCTTCCTTTAGTACCACCAATACATTCAACTAATACTTCATCATGCTCATCAATTTTTTTAATAGCATTATTCCCTGGAACAAAAGCAGTTATTTGCTTTCCATTTTTAATTAACTGAATCTTAACACACTTCCTCATCCCACTATTCGGTTGTTTTGCTTCTAACTGTACTTTCTCTACTACTATGCCTTTTGCTTGAGGAGAACCTTTTAAAGGATCACTTTTCTCTTTCAACCTTAACATTCTTCTCTTAAACCATACATTCTGCCATCTACTCTTTTTCCTTCTCTTTTTCAATTTCTTTCCAGCATACAATCCTTTTGATTTCTTAGCCATTCTAAATAACCTCTAAATCATATTTAAAATATTTCTTAACTATATCCTTCAAATGATTTAAATTTCTTCTATCCCTGCCGATTAATATTGACTTTAATCTTAAGCCATCAGCTTTTATTTTTACCATTTCATTCTCTTTATAAATATTACTGATTTCCAACGGCATCAGTAAATTCTTAACAAATTCACAAACATCACTACTAAATTCAACAACCCTAATCCTTCTCTTAAACATGTGCTCTAACTTCCTAACATTAACCCCGTTCTTTCCAATAGCCTTTCTTAATTGACCCTCATTAACTATAAATGTTAATCTATCATCTTTTAAAATAACATCCTTTACACTAGCTTTAGTTAATTTCTCAAAGAAATTAATAAAATTTATAACATCAGCATCATATTTTATTGTCATTTTTAACAGCAAAGAACACTCACAGAAAATGGCTTTTTACACACCATCCCTAATTCATCATTTGGTTGATCTAGTTTGATAACCTCTGCTTTTGCTAATTTCGAATAATACCTTATATCTTCTTCTGTTTCCTTAGGACAGTTTGAACTTAGAAAAACTTTTTGACATACTCCTCTCTTTAATTTTTTAATAGTTCTATCAGTACCAAAAACAACTTTTTTTTCCTTTAATATCTTTTTTAATAAATCTAAACTCATATTGAATTTCTTAAGGATGAAGTGAGTATATAAAGTTTTTTGTTTTTTGGTATATGTTTTAGAAATTAAGTTTTGAAATAAAAAGAAAGGGAAAAACCTTTCAACATACCTTTCTAATTTAGAACACAAATATTTAAATAAGATAAGGATATTCCTTGCTTCGAGGGTAAAATGAAAAAATATCTATTAGTGTTATTTGTAGTATTTTCAATGAGTTTAGCATTAGCAATAGACTTTCAAGCAGCAACAGTAACAAACCCAGTAACACAAGAACCAAAAAATACAATAACAATACCTTCTAAAGCTGTTGAAGTTGCTCCTAATCTTTTTTATTTAGGAACAGCTCAAGATGTAAATGGTAAAATAGTAGAAGGATTTTTATTTGTAGATAACAGAAGAGAAAATGCAAAGCCACCAGGCGCTGGTCAAGGAAAAAATAGTGGAAATTGTTACGCATTCCTTGCAAAGGGAGCTAAATGGAAAACAACAGAACAATATATAACAGGTGATGGAATAGATCCTTTAGTTACCGAAACAAGTTTAAATACATGGGATCAAGAGGTTTTATTTGATGTATTTGGAACAAGAGATATAACAATGATTACTGATGGAGCTGATTCAGCAAATCCAGATGGTAAAAATGAAGTTGAATTTGTAAATTTAGGAGAAACTAGCACTATTGCATATACTATTGTGTGGGGAATTTTTTATGGACCACCAAACCAAAGAGAATTAGTTGAATGGGATGCAGTTTTCAATACAGCTTATCCTTTTGGAAATGCAGACAATAATTCAGCAGTAATGGATTACCAGAATATAGCAACGCATGAATTTGGTCATGCACTTGGTTTAGGACATCCACAAGATAGTTGTACAGAAGAAACAATGTATAGATTTGCAGATTATGGTGAAACCAAAAAAAGAACCTTGGAAATTGGAGACATAACAGGAATAAAACACCTTTACAAATAATTGAAAATACTTAAAAATATTTTTTTCTTTTTTTTTAAATTCATAACTACTTTCAACAGAAAAATTTATATATTTATGGTAATTTCGCTGTCTTATGGGTATTGAAAGAATAATTAAGGAAACAACAATCGAATTTGAAAGACCTTTAGATTTAAAAAATGTGAGAAGGTTATTCCTATATATTGCAAAGAATTTACCTGGTTCTGTTCGTTACACTGTGGAAAGTAAAGAAATAATAGAGAGACTATATAGAAATCCAGTAACTGATTTTGAACAAAAAAGTATCTCTATCAATGGTAGTATAGGTGTTATAGGAACAGGTGGAATATTTAAGTGTGAATCTCCACAAGATAATCATCTTTTAATTAATACACTTAAATTTGCTTCTATTCCAGGATATGATTATGAAGAACATCAACCAGCTGAAACTAAACTATGGGGTGATGTAAGAAAATTAATTTCTGATTATTTTAAAGAAAAAATTAAGTAATGATAGAAAAACTTATATACTCTGGAAGATACTTTTTCTGTGTAGGAAAGTCATCTAACTTCCGGAACCTTCAAAAGAAATTTTCTTTCGTGAATGTTTCTTTTTTAAAAGAAAGGTTCTGAGGAAAGTCCACCCATCCTAAAACGTTACTTGAAAAAGATCCAGAAATGGATGGCAACGGCTCAGAAACGAAACAACCTCTAAAATGGGATGATAATGGCGAAGCTTGTTGTGAAACAAGTGAGTTAACCCTTTGACGTCTTTAGAGGAGATGATGAAACGGCCAGTCCTAACAGATGCAAGTTGTAAAACGCTTAGTAAAATGTTAGAACAAATCTTTCCTTTTTAAAAGGAGATTTGACAGAAGGTGGCTTATGCTTTCCTACTTCTTTTTTATAACTTCTGAAATGAAAATGATAATAATTAAACTTCTTTAAAAAATTCTATACAAATAATAATTTAATATTGGTTAAAATCAATAAATTTGGAGTCATGCAAATAAATGATGGCAGTTTTCCTAATCAAATTCAGATAACACAAAATATATATTCAAATAACGCAAAGCATATAAAAACATATGCTCAAATAAATTATAAAAATAGTTATACAATTAAAAGGAGGTAATAAAAATTGAAAAAAGAAAGTAGTAGATTAATGTCAATTTTGTTATGTTTTATTGTATTAAGCAGTTCTGTAATAGCCTCTACATTGACAATAAGACCAAATAGCCAAGGAAGCTACACTAATTGGTTGAATATTGGATGTAGTTCGGGTAATGGTGAATGGGATTGTGTAGATGAAAACCCTGCAAATAATTCCAATTATCTTTATGCATACACCGCGAACAATAAAGAGTCTTTTAATTTCGGAAATGTTAACCTGACTTCTGAACACATTTATGGAATAGAATTATTTTATAATGCCAAGAGATATTCCTCAACAAAGTATTATTTATGGCCATTATTTAAAATCAATAGTACTGACTTCACAGGAAGCAGTTTGTATACTGGTGGGACAAGTTATGTTTTAAGAAGTAAATGGGTACAGAAGAACCCTCTTACAAAGAGTGCTTGGACAGTAAGCGATATAAATAATCTTGAAGCAGGGATGAAACTTCTTAATTATCCCTATGCAGGAGCATATGTTTCTCAGATGTATATAAATGTAGACTATGATTCACCAAGTGCTTACCCAGACTTAACTGTTTCTAGGTTGACTTTTAACGAATATAATGTGGTAAATAACCAGACCAATAAAACTTATATGCGAGGTTATGTATATACAACCATTAAGAATGCAGGTTTGGATACTGCAGATGTTTCAACTACAAGAATTGAAAGATTATCAACCGAAGATAGATCAACTTCAATGTTGAGACCAACAAAGACACAGAGTTTTTCCTTTACTTATAATTGTACTGCTCCACATAACTTTATAGTTACTGCAGATATTGGTGGAGTTATAACAGAGTCTAACGAAGCGAATAATGTTAAAACGGTGTATATCGATTGCGTAATCTAAAAATATTTATTAATTTTTTTTCATTTTGATTTCTTTTTTATTACGGAAAACCACCCATTGATTCTTGTTCTCTACGTATCGTTATCGCTCTTTGGATAGAACGGACTTCAAATTTACTCTCCTCAACCTTTGGCTTCATCGGTTCGACCGATACTTTGTATAATCCCCATTTAAACAATCAGTGGTTACAAAAATTTAAATAAATAAACCACTCTAACCAAAATAATCACCAAAAGAGGCGAATTATGAAAAAATATTTAATATTTCTTATTTTGATATTGATGTTATCTACTGTTTTTTCTCTGACATTTATTGGGACCTATTCAAATGATCCTGATAAGATTTATGGAGTTAATGATAATATAATCAATATTACTTCCAGATGGTCGGATGCTGAGTATGTAATAGCTAATTTTTCAAATGTAGATAAACCAAGTGCTTTTATGAGGAATATAACAGAAGACAATTTTAGCATTTACCCAACAATTGCAACACTTCCTAATGGAACACTATTTTTGGTTTATAATAAATATAATGTAACTGGTTGTACTAGTGGTTGTAGCCAAAATTTGGTTTACAAAACCTCTGTGGATGGTGGACAAATCTGGAGTTCTGAATTGTTAATTACCAACAATTATAATGGATCTTTCTTAGAAGAATTAGCAGAACCAGATATCAAAGTAGCATCAAATGGAGATATCCATATTGCTTTTCATGGTTATATTCAAGGTCAACAACAATTTATCTATCATGTAACAAATGCTAATGGAGTTTGGGTTACCAGAAGAGTTTCTGGAATAGGAAGAGACAATGTTTATCCTAGACTTGCTATTACATCAGATAATAAAGCACATGTTACTTGGATTGGAGACAAAGACGGTTCTGTTTTTGGAGGAGATCAAAGCATTTTTTATAGTAAATTTGATGGAATTACTTGGAGTCCAAGAATCAATTTATATAATGACGCGACTGATGATCCAGGTTGGGAAAATCCAAAAATTATTTCAGATAATTTAAATTTACATATTGCATTTTTTGCTGATGATGGGACTACTGAACATATGAAACACATAATGTATGATAATTCAAAAACAGAATGGGGTAATTATGATGGTGGATCATGGAATATTAATTCATCAGAAAATGTAGGAACATCCAATTCTGATCATGCTAATAGTCCTGCATTAGGAATTTCTCATAATGCAACTTCAAGGGAATTCTGGGTTGTTTGGCAAGATATAGGTTCAGGTGATAGTGGTAATGATAGTGAAATTTATGGTAATGAACTAGATTTGAATAATAATAAAGGTTTTGATAATATTAAAAATAAATTATCAAATGATATAGTTCTAGATAATAACATAAAAACCGTTGGTAGTACTGTAATGACCAGCGATGGCATAGGAGATTTACACTTGTTCTACAGAGATTCAATAGGATATGATTTACATTATATGTATTATAATGGAAATAGCTGGGGTATTCCTGAAGATGTTGTAGATTCTGGTTCTTTATATGCTGTTTGGCCTGAAGTTTCTTTAGATAAAAATCATAATCCAATTTTAACTTTTGTTAAAACAAATTGGTCAAATTTAGATGTTAAATT
>Ga0209541_10007891_pt1 | contig 17761 bp, 20 predicted proteins | sample RifCSPlowO2_01_FD_184027 | JGI IMG/M metagenome (GOLD analysis project Ga0209541, IMG submission 184027) | Groundwater microbial communities from Rifle, Colorado - Rifle CSP2_plank lowO2_0.1 (SPAdes) (version 2) | ecosystem: Environmental > Aquatic > Deep subsurface > Groundwater | place...
TGCCCCATTTTCTTTGAAACATCATAAACGCCCGCTTTCAATGGCTTTAAGCTTGCTGTTCTCCAGTCGCCCGGCAGTGAATATCCTATCACAATTCCAAGAATTAAAAGCAGCATAAACCATGCCTGCATTGTTTTTTTCTTCATTTTCTTAATTTCATCTTAGAAGTTATATAAATACTTTACTACAGTGATTAAGAATTTTTACTACTTGATAGAACAACATTTCAAAAATTTAGAGTTTTTGACAATGCTCAAAAATTTATTATTAACTGGTAAAATTGAAATTTTTGACAAATTAAACAGCAACCCATCCTTCAGGATTCTTTTTCCAGTCCATTATGTGATTAAGCTGGTCTTTTGCTATGTATTTTTTCTGCACTGCAGTCTTTACAAATGATGTAAAATTGGTAAGTGTCATCAGTTTTGTATTTATATTTTCAAAATTCTCTTTTGATTTTGAAAGTTCATAAGTGAAGATTGCAATGCAATACTCAACAATCCCGTTTTTTTCGCGCACTGCATTTATCGTATTTATCGAGCTTCCACCCGTGCTTATCAAATCTTCCACAACAATATATCTCTTGCCTGCTTCAACAATTCCTTCTACTTTGTTTTCTCCCAACACTTCCTCAACTTCTGTTTCCCATAAAATTTCAATTTTTGGATGTTTTTTTACTCTATCTTGCATTATTTGAGAAGCCCTAAATACGTCTTTTCTATGTATAAGATATACTTTAGATGCAAATTTTGTGAGCGTAAGAGATTCTTCCATTGCAGAGTCTCCTCCACCAATTACTGCAACAATTTTTTCTTTAAAAAAGAAACCATCACAAGTTGCACAAGCTGACACTCCTTTCCCAATCAGGCGAGTTTCAGATTCAAGACCAAGCCAAATAGCTTTTGCACCTGTTGTGATATTTACACTCTTTGCGAGATATTTTTCTTCGGAAGTATATATTTCAAATGGATTTTTTGAAAAATCTACTTTAATAATATTTTTATCTAATATTTTTGTGCCGAATTTTTTAGCTTGCAGCCTCATTTTTTCAATAAGATCAGGGCCGAGAATTGATTCAAATCCTGGATAATTTTCGACTTCTGAAGTAAGCATTAATTGGCCTCCGTGAGGTGCTCCTGCAAACATAAGTGGTGAAAGTCCTGCTCTAGCGTTGTAGATTGATGCAGCAAGCCCTGCTGGCCCACCACCTATGATAATAACGTTTTCAATTTTAGACATACTACAAAGTTAAATTATAAGCACTAAATTACAAATTACAAATAAATATTAAATTCTAAGTTTTAAATTTAAAATTTTGAGCTTATTTGGAGCTTGGAATTTATTATTTATAATTTTATATATTGATTGCTCTCTCTATTACCTTTTCTATCCTCTTTGTGTCTTCTTTAGCAATATATTTGCAAACATCAGATATTACTACTTCTGTGGATAAGCTGTCAATAGCTTTTTTTATTGCAGATATTTGTTGCAAGATATCACTACAATCTCTGCCTGCATCAACCATTTTCTCTATACCTCGAAGCTGGCCAACTATTCTATTAATCCTTTGCTTTAACATACTAGATACTAGTATAGAGTATCAAGTATAAAGAAGCAAGTATTAGTATAAAAAATAATAAATTCTAAATTACAAATCACAGATAAATCTAAAATTCTAAGTTTAAAATTTAAAATTTTGAGCTTATCTGGAGCTTGGAATTTATTATTTATGATTTATACTCCTAGCTTTTGAAGTTTTTGTTTGAATTAAGATTTTCAAGAAATTCTTTGTTAGTTTTTGTCTTTGAAAGCTTATCTATCATCACTGTAATCCTCTCTTCTGGGCTTAGAAGTGAAAGCATTCTTCTAAGTGTAGTAATTTCTTTTATGTGATCTGCATCAAATAAAAGTTCTTCATGTCTTGTGCCTGATTTTTCAATATCTATAGCTGGAAATATTCTTTTATTCGCAAGATTTCTATCAAGATGAATCTCTAAATTTCCAGTTCCTTTGAATTCTTCATAAATCAAATCGTCCATTCTTGATTCTGTGCCTACTAATGCTGTTCCGATGATTGTAATACTTCCACCTTCTTCACAATTTCTTGCAGCGCCTAAGAATTTTTTAGCTGGAAATAATGCAGATGGATCAAACCCTCCTGATAATGTCCTTCCTGTGCCTGACACTGATAAATTAAACGCTCTTGCAAGTCGCGTAATCGAATCAAGAAGTATAACCACATCTTCTCCCATTTCAACAAGCCTCTTAGCCCTCTCAAGTCCTAAATTAGCTACCTTTACTTGTTGTTTAGGTGATTCGTCAAAATTTGATGCCGCAACTTCTCCTTTTATAGATCTTTTAATTTCAGTGACTTCTTCTGGTCTTTCTCCAATAAGAATCGCCATTAATTTTGCTTTTGGATAGTTTGTAGCAATAGCATCTGCTATTTCCTTTAGAAAAGTAGTCTTACCAGCCTTAGGTTGAGATACAATTAAAGCTCTTTGACCAAAGCCAACTGGAGCAATAAGATCAATTATTCTTGTTGAGATTACTTCTTGTTTTGACTCAAGCTTCATCTGTTTATCAGGATGAAGTGATGTAAGATAATCAAATTGCTTTCTATCTCTACTTTGATTTTCATTTAATTCTACATCGTTGATTTTCTTTATTAAAAGTAAGCTGTGAAACCTTTCTCCTTCTTTTGGTGGCCTTGCTAATCCTTCTATTACATCACCTTTTCGAAGCCAAAATCGTCTTATTTGAGAAGTTGAAACATAAATATCCTTCATAGGATTTATTGAATAATCATGCCTTAAAAAGCCATATCCTCCTGATGTAATATCAAGTACTCCACTTGCCATATAGCTTATTTTTAAATCGTCTTTTAATCTTTCTTCTATTGAGTTTCCAGTTTTTTGCATAGGAATTACTTCTTCTTTAACTTCAGAAGGTGTAATTTTTGTTTCTGTTAATTCTTGTGAATCTCCCTTATCTAACATATTTTTTGAGAAGCTTTACCAAATGATCCCCTCTGATAAGATAGTGCGGAAACTTTTTCCCTGCGAAAGCAATGGGAAGAAGCGATCGATAACCAAGGTTACCAAATACGACTTCTCATTGTCCGATGAAACATCGGACTTACCCTAGTTTCTGATAGCGTAAAGAAAAAGTTTTCAAATTGCTTTATACTCATCAGGAGGATCATAAGTAGTATACATAACCCTATTTTGATTTGTCAAGCCCTAATAAACTACTTACCAATAGCCCGATACGAATTATTGACGGGTCCTGTCAAGAGTTTCCCTCCTACCAGTGCTCGACATGTATGACATGATCTGCGCGCTGTTAGGAGTCCTTCCTCTCTTGCCACCCGTCAACTGATTATAAATAATTTATATCTTCGCTATTTTCGTAGCATATGTTTCAGGTTTTAAGTTTTATGTTATATATTTCTGTTAAAATATTTAAATGCAAAAAAATGGGCCTTTTTATCTTATTTCAGGTTTACTTTTAATTCTTTTTTTTATAATCGGAGTCCGATACGGTCAAAAAGTTGAAAAAACAAACAAAAATATTTCTGCGATATTATCTACAACACCAAAACCAATAAAATATGAGATAAAAAAATATAACAATGAAAAGTGTAATCTGGAATTTTCTTATCCATCAAATCTTAAAATAAATAAGGAGACAACAACTTCTGCAGAATTTAAAAACAAAAAAAATACTGTTTTGAATTTTTCCTGTGATGCAACAACTGGATCAAAAATAAAGATCAATCCTTCTCAAGAGTAAGAAAAGTGTATTTTAAATCTTCAAATTGTTTTTCTTCTTTTGAAATAACCTTTGTAAATTTATCAGCGTGATGAAAAAATGTATCTGCTCCAAAATCCCCATCAATTAGTGTTAGATAAAGTCTATCTGCTCTTTCAACTACAGAATCAAAGATTTGTGCTCCACCACCGATAAAAATTTCTTCTTTTTCAACCTTTTCCGCTTCTATTATTGCATCGTCAAGCGACCTACAAACAATAACTCCGTCATATGAAAAATCAGGATTGTTTGTTATCACAATATTAGTTCTTCCAGGTAGAGGCTTTTTAATATATGAGATTATCGATTCAAAAGTTTTCCTTCCCATAATCACAGGATGGCCCATTGTAAGATGTTTAAACCTTTTAATATCTTCAGGCAAATACCAAGGAATTTTATTATTTTTACCTATTCCACCAACGCTGTCAGTCGCAACTATTAAACTAATTTTTGGCTTTTCCATTAAAGTAGTATACGGTATGCAGTATTCAGTATAAAGTATTAAGACGTAAAGTAGCCGTATTGGGGGTCATAATAACCGCCGGCGACTGTAAGCGGAGCCTTAAGAACAGGATAGGGATTGTAATCCACTAACTCAATTTTATCTGGTGTAAAATCTTCCAACTTCTTCAGTTTAAAACTTATTTTAACTTTCGGAAACGGCAGAGGTTTTCGTTTTATTTGCTCTTTTACCTGCTCTGTATGGTTTTTATAAATATGATAGTCACCGAAAGTATGAATAAACTCTCCTGGTTTGTATCCTGTCACTCGCGCCAAAATAATAGTTAGTAAAGCATAGCTTGCAATGTTGAATGGAACTCCTAAAAACATGTCTGCAGTTCGATGATATAGCTGAAGCGACAACTTTCCGTCCCTTTGGCTAACTTGAAATACGTTATGACAGATAGGGAATAGTGAAGTGTCCTCCTGAGTTGCCATCGTATAAAGATATTCAGGATTCCAAGAATTTACGATTAAGTTTTTAGCGTCAGGATCTTTTTTAAGCTCTTCAACTACCCATGCTAGCTGATCTATCGTCCTTCCCTTCTTTTTTGTTGGCCAACGTCTCCACATTTCTCCGTATATTCGAGGTAGTTCGCCATATTTCTTAGCAAAATTCTTGTCCTTTATAATTCTCTCGATAAACTCTTCTTTAGTTAAATCTTCTTTCACTTTTTTTTGTTTAAGCATCCTACGATAGATTTTGTAGGGATAGTCGTCCCAAATATGAACATTATTATCGACTAAGTATTTGATGTTTGATTGTCCTGTAAAGAACCAGTATAGCTCGTGCAAAACGCCTTTCCAATAGACTTTTTTTGTTGTCAATAACGGAAAGCCTTTAGAAAGATCAAAGCGCATTTGGGCCCCAAAAAGACTGTAGATAACAACGTTTGTTCCATAATCGACTTTTCGAACTCCCTTGTTCAAACAATCTTTCATAAGGTCAAGGTATTGATATTCAGGATGATGATTTTTTTTCATTAATGATTTTAATTATTTCTTGTGTAATTTCCTTTTCAGACTTTGTACCGTCTATTATAGTAAATTCATTTTTAAATTTATTAATAAGCCACTTGTATCCTTTTTCGATTTTTTTTAACTTTTCTTCGTTTTCATATATTTCTTTTTCAATTTTTTTATCGTTTAATCTATCAAGGGCAATTTTCATTGGTATATCGAGAAATATTGTAATGTCAGGAATTAAAAATTGATGATACATAGATAAAATACCTTGAGAAACTAAAAGTAAATTGCCAACCTGATCAAAATCTAAATCTTCTCTATCAACAATCCCATAAACAATAGCAGACCAAAAATATCTATCTGTTATTATTATTTTTCCATCTTTGAGATCTTTTAATACCTCTACTTGTTGTACTTGTCTATCTGCTGAGAATAAATATTGAAAAGAAGCAGGTGGAATATTAACTTTACCTGCAAGAACCTCTCTAATAAATTTACCAATTAGTCCATCTGTAGGATTTTTTGTTAGATGAACATTATTATTTTTAGTTAGTTCCTTAGAGACTAACCGTGCTTGTGTTGTCTTTCCAGCACCATCTATTCCTTCAATAGCAATAAAAAGTCCCTTTTCATTATTTCTTTTGAAATCTATGTCAAAATCGATGTGATACTTCATAGGTAAATCAAAAATCCTAAATTACAAATCACAAATAAATAATAAATATAAAATATTAAGCACTTTGTCATTCCCGCGCAGGCGGGAATCCAGACTCTGGATCCCCGTTTTCACGGGGATGACAGTTTGCTGGTTTTAAATTTTAAATGTTTAATATTTTAGATTTATTTGGAACTTGATATTTATAATTTGTAATTTATATTTGCTTTTCTCTTATTCTTGTTGTCACCCTTCCTCCTTGCCATTGCCCTCTATACTTTGATCCCCCACCTTTTACTTCTTCAAATTGTGCATGAACTATTCTGCATCCCATTTCTAATGTTACTTCACAAGGGCCTTCATTTTTAAGAGCAAATGTTAATTTTCCTTTATAACCCGGAGCTACATTTCCTGTTCTAAGGAAAAGTCCAGATCTAAATGTTGTGGTACGAGGCTTAAAATTTATCGTTAAATCATCTGGCGTATTTACAGATTCTATTGTTGATGCAAGATAAAAATCTCCTGGTTTTATTTTTACAGAAATCTTTTTACCTTTAATATAAGATTTATATAAAATAACTTTTGGTGTTTCCCTTTCAAATTCTCCAAGAAAACCTTTTCCTTTTATTTTATAAAGCTCTCCAAGTCGAAGATCAAAGCCTGCTCCTTCTGGATTGGTAAGCTCACGAGGAGATAGATTTTCTACAAGTTTTATTTTTTTAACAAATTGTAGTAATCTTTTTGGCCCTAAAATCATTAGTTTTTAATTTCATGGACTTCTGATTGTCCATCGTTTGATAATAATACATTAAATGTTGGTATTGGTTTATCTTTAGTCAAAAGTGTTTTAATTTTTAATAGATGAACTTGCGAAACTTCATTTAACTTGCCTAAGAAACCATGTGCTACTATTTGCCTTCTTTTAAATAAAGTATCTGCAATTTTCCTATTCCTTTGTTCTACTAATGTTTTCTGAAAAATAAAAAAATTACCTCTAGGATATACTCCTTTGTATCCATTTATAATTAGGGCGCCTTTTTCTTCATGTTCTCCTTGTAATTCTACTTCTGTGGCTCCATTTTTTAAAAAGTCGCTAAATTTTTCTTCAATCAATACAACTTGTTCCGGAGTTACACCAAAATGAGATGGATCTTCTTTAACTCTTGCAAAATATCCACATCCTGCTCCTACTCCCTTTTCTTTGCCATGAGAATCTGTGTGAAACCTAATATTTTCGACACCACCAACAACTTCTATAAGTGCATTAAATACATTTTCTGGGTCTACATGAATATTTTGTTTTTTTATTTGGTTTAATACATCGAAAATCATTACAACCTGTCCCATGTCTGCGCCAGGAATAGCAAGTGCTGGTAGGCTTTCATCACTAGGATATCTACCATCAATACAGCGACTCATTACTCCATTTTGAACAGGATAACTTTGTTCTTCTACAAATCCTTGTACTTGTTCTGGTGTCATAATTGGAACTTCTTCAAATTCACTCATATTAAAAAGAAAAGTATATCGTTCAAATTACATTATTACAATATTAAAAATTGAGCGATTAACAAATTAACGTATTTAATAAGCTTGATACTGCATACTGAATACTGCATACTGAATACTGTCCTATGGATAAAATAATCATCTTCGATTCTACAATCGATGATCAAATGAGCAAAGTCAGAGGTATTGGTAGATATTTGAAATTATTAAAAGAAACTTTAAAAAATAACACAATCTTTACAAATGATTTAAATTCTGTTTCAAAAGATTCTATTTTTATAAATCCTTTTTTTAATTTTTTTACACCACCTCTTCTTTCTAAAAGGATATTTTCAAAACAAATCGCAATAATTCATGATGTAATTCCATTAAAGTATAAAAAACATTTTCCAGTTGGAATAAAAGGATATTTTAATTTAATTAGGAATAAAAAATCACTTTTAATCTATGACCTTTTTATAACCGATTCAGAATCAAGCAAATTGGATTTAATAAATTTATTAAAAATAGACGAAGCAAAGATATACGTTGTATATCCATCACTGACGAAAAGTTTTCAAGAAAATGAGGCTAAAAAACCTGCTTTTATTAATGAAAAAAATGAAAAATATCTTATTTATGTTGGAGATGCTACGTGGAATAAAAATTTATTAAACCTTGCAAAAGCTATTAAAAGTTTAAATATAAAAGCTGTTTTTGTTGGGAAAGTCTTTGATTCAAATAATCAAAATGTAAATCATCCTTGGCAAAAAGATTTAAAACAATTTATAGAATTTGTGAGAAATGACGACCAGTTTATTTTTCCTGGATTTATAAAAGACAATGAATTAATTTGGCTTTATAAAAACGCTCTTTTGAATATTCTTTTATCTCATGATGAAGGTTTTGGATTTTCCTATATTGAAGCAAGCTCGCAAAAAACACCTTCATTACTTTCAGCCATTCCAATTTTTAAAGAAATTGCACAAGACAATGCGCTATTTGTCAATCAAAATAATGTGAAAGAGATTTCTGAGAAAATAAATCAATTAGTAAACGATGAAAATTTAAGAAAGACACTTGGCGAAGAATCATATGAACGTTCTAAGTTTTTTTCAAAAGAAGTTTTTAAATCAACCTTTTTAAAAACATTTAATTTTTAATTTAATCCAAATAGTCTTTTTGAATTTTCAAAAGTTATTTTTTTTAATTCTTCTACATCTATTCTTTTCTTTTTTGCAATAAAATCTGCGATTATAGAAATATTTTTTGGCTCGTTTGGAAATTTCACAGTAGATCTGATTGGCTCCGGTGTCAAAAAAGGAGAATCAGTTTCTAAAACAAGAAGCTCCATTGGTATTTGTTTAACAAACTCTTCTTTTTGTTTGCTATAAGTAACATCGCCATCAACCCCTATAAATATTTTTTTTGCTGTTGCATAGTCCAATAACTTTTTTTTAGGCTCACAACAATGAAAAACTGTTCTCTCTTTAAATTCCTCTCTCCAACTTTTATCAAAGATTTCCAAAAATTCGTCGCTTGCTTCCCTATTATGAAGTATCAAACTTTTTTTAAATTCTGAAGCAATTTCTATTTGTTTTGTAAAAAAATCTTTCTGAAGTGATAAAAATTCTTCATTAATTTGATAATCGCTATATTTAGTTTTTGAATAATAATGTCTATCAAGTCCTATTTCACCAATAGCGACAACTTTATCTTTTTGCGCAAGTTCTTTAATTTGCTTTAATTCAGAATTTATAAATGCGAAAGCGTCATTCCCGAACGCCCTGCTGTCATTCCCGACCTGATCGGGAATCTGCAGATCCCCGTTTTCACGGGGATGACGGGGGTGTGGTATCTGATATTTAAAAATATGGTGGGGATGAATTCCAATAGCACTATAAATATCTTTATTATTTTGGGCTATCTCAACAGCGTCAATAGAAGTATTCACGTCCGTACTTGGAATAGTAATATGCGATACACCAATATCTCTTGCCCTCTTTATTACATCATAAACATTATTTTTAAAACTATGAAAATTAAGATGACAATGAGTATCGAACATAGAAATTAGTATGCAGTATTCAGTATTCAGTATCAAGTATATAAATTAACCTAATTACCTAATTGACCTAATTTCTAATCAATTACCAATGACCAATAACGCAAGCCTGCCTGCGCAGTCAGGTATTACAAACAATAACCAATATTCAATTTCCAATATCTCAAATTGTCATGTCATCCTGAACTTGATTCAGGATCTGGTTAACGGCAGATTCCAAATCGAGTTTGGAATGACAGAGCCTTGTTTGGTAATTTATGATTTCAATATTGTATCTTGCTTGGTTATTGTAATTTGGTTATTGGTTATTCTTTAGGTTAATTAGATTAATTAGAAATTAGAAATTTATAAAGTATTTTGTTATTGACAAATAAAGGTAATTAAATTATTATTTGTGCATGGCTGATAAAAAAATTGATTTTACTTCCTTATTATCCCAACTTGAAACCACATTAGATTTATATTTAGTAAAAAAAGCACCTGAACTTCCAAAAACAGTTAAAGATTTAGTTGTAGTATTAACTCCTTGGTTTACTTTACTAGGAGTTTTACTTAGCATCCCATTAGTTTTCGTAGCATTCGGACTAGGAGCTTTACTTGCGCCTTTTTCATTGTTAACAGGCCCCGTTTCAGCTATAAACTATGGTATTGGTTATCTTTTCTCAATGATAATACTTGCAATATCTTTAGTTTTAGACGCTTTTGCTTTACCTGGATTGTTTAACAGAAAAGCAAAAGGATGGAAATTTTTATTTTGGGCAACATTGGTAAGTTTTATATCAAGCCTCTTTAGTTTTAACTTATTTGGTGGATTAATTGGAGCACTAGTATCGCTTTATTTCCTTTTCCAAATAAAAACCTACTATAAATAACTTAAGCGATAAACTTAAAATTCATCTTAAAGAAGACCATAATATAAGTCCTTTTTCTACTTATCTTAAAGAAATCGTATATGGTGGAAATGATGGAATTGTAACTACTTTTGCCGTAGTTTCTGGTTTTAGTGGGGCGCAAAGTATGTTGGGGAATTCTATAACACCAGCGTTTACAGTTCTTCTTTTTGGACTTGCAAATTTATTTGCAGATAGCGTGTCAATGAGTCTTGGTAATTTTATATCACTAAGGTCACAACACGACCAATACAATGCAGAAAAAACAAAAGAACTTTATGAAATTAAAAATGACAAAGAACAAGAAAAAAAAGAAACTTTAATGATTCTTACATCGCGCGGGTTTAATAAGATAGACGCTTTAAAAATTATCGATCTATATTCTAAAAATGACGAATATTGGGCAGAATTTATGATGAAATATGAACTTCAAATACCAGATCCTGAATCTGAAAACCCTTATCTTACAGCTCTTGCTACTTTTTTATCATTCTTAGGTTTTGGATTTATACCACTTATTCCTTATTTTTTCTTAAAAACAGCAGACATTAATTTATTTTTATTATCAATAATATTTACATTAAGTGCATTAATTTTGCTTGGAATTTTAAGATGGTATGTCACAAAACTTAGTGCAATAAGATCAATTGGAGAAATTGTTGCAATTGGAATTGTCGCTTCATCTGTAGCCTATTTTGTGGGTACTTTCTTCAGATAAAAACTTTATAAGCAAGATTAAAAGTTTTAAAATCAACCTCTTTTTTTCCTTCAAGTTGAACTTTTTCTATAATAATTTTGTTATTTTCTAATAAAAGCGAGTTTATTTTTAATCTTTTTTCTTGTCCTTTAATATTTACTATCGACCATATGCCGGGCCACGGATAAAGCCCTCTATAAAGATTGTAGATTTTTTTTCCATCTTTATTTATTGCGTTTTTTAAAGCTTCCAATGCAACAAATCCTTGCTCTCTTACTAATTTTTTGGTGTCAGGATAGTTACTTTTTTCTTGTTTATTTGTACTTAATTTGTATCTTGATTGAACAAAATTTTGGACTACATTTTTAAAAAGCTCGTAGCCTAAATCAACCAATCTATCTATAAGTTCGGGTCTTCTTTCATCGGGTTTAATAGACAAATCTTTCTGTCCTATTATTTCTCCCGTATCAATTCCTTCATCTGCCTGAATCAAGGTCACTCCTGTCTTCTTCTCATCATTTATTAAAACATAAGCAAATGGAAATGCACCTTTATATTTTGGCAGTAGTGAAGGATGTACGATCCAAAATCCGTATTTGACGGCCGCTAATATATGTTCAGGAATTATCTTGCCATATGCGAACAGTAGTGCTAAATCAATTTTATTTTCTTTTACGTATTTCAAAAAACTGTCCTGATAGTCATAAAGAACATCAACTCCGTATTTTTCTGCTATTTTTTTTACCGGGGACGCAGTTAAAAGCTGTGTTTTACCAACTTTAGCATCTGGTTTAGTAACAACTGCTACTATTTTTACATGAATTTTTTTGTCAGTGATAATTTTCTCAAGTAAATCTGCAGCGAAATAAGGAGTACCAAAATATAAAACACGCAGCTTTTGCATAGACTTGATTATATCAAGATAATTTTAATAGCTCGATACCGAATTTTGTCGCTTATAATCTGCAGACTTTTAGCTTTCTTTTTGCTACTATCCTTTTGTGGACGATAAAACAGCAGCTTATGTATCCTTTTCACATTTTTTAGGAATTGGACCTATTAAATTTCAATCTATTAAAAAAACTTTTAGGTCGTTAGAAAAAGCGTATTCTGCAAATCTGACAGATTTAACAAAAGCAGTTGGAATAAATATAGCACGTCAATTTATAGAGTTTCGAAAAGATTTAAATATTAATGAATTATCTAAAAAATTTAAAAATAAAAACATAAAAGTAATCCATCAGGAAAATAAATTGTTTCCTAAAAAACTTCTTGAGATTTCAGATCCTCCAATCTGTCTTTATGTAAAAGGCAATATCGAAAAATATGAGTTTGACGATAAACATGTTTCTGTAGTTGGTACTCGAATGCCAACTTCATACGGCCAAAAAATCACACAGGATATAGTTTATAGTTTAGTGGGGTCTGGTTATAGAATAGTTTCAGGATTAGCTCTTGGTATCGATTCAATAGCACACAAATCAGCTCTTGAAAGTGGTGGAAAAACTATTGCATTTTTAGGATGTGGCGTTGACATAATTTACCCCTATTCAAATGCAAATTTATATAACTCTATTTTAAAAAAGGATGGACTTATTATTTCAGAATTTCCACCGGGAATGAATGTACTCAAAGGTCTTTTTATAGCAAGAAATAGGTTAATTTCAGGTATTTCTAGAGGTGTTATAGTAGTTGAGGGTTCTGATAGATCTGGTTCTTTAATAACAGCAAAATATGCAGCAGAACAAGGAAAAGATGTATATGCGCTCCCAGGAAATATAACATCAATAATGTCTCAAGCACCAAATATTTTAATAAAGGAAGGAGCAAAACCAATTATTTCTTTACAGGACATTGCCGAAGAATTTAATTTAAGAAAAAAAGTAACATTTAAAAAATCAGACTATAAAAATCTTTCTAAATTAGAAATGACTTTAATAAAAGTATTAGAAAATGAGCCTAGAAGCATAGACGAAATCTTAGAATTAACTCAAAATGAAATTTCTAAAGTATTACAAAGCCTAACAAATCTTGAGCTTAAAGGATATGTTTTGAAAAATATGGATGGCAAATATGAAACAAGATAATCTTAATAATCTTGGGTCATGTGTTTTGAAAGGGCGTCTGCTTCTTTATTTTCTTCTCTTGGAATCCACTCAACTTCATATTCTATTTTTTTAAGTAATGACAAAGCTTGATTAAGCAATTCCTTCAAGTGCGGTAATTTTTCATGAGGTTGCCATTTGCTTTTTTTCTTATTCCAACCCCATTTTCCACTAATCATATTAATAACCATATTACTGTCACCTTTTATTAAGATTTTTTCTTGAAGATTTAGTTTTAAAAATTCCTCTAGACCATAAATCAGTCCAGAATATTCAGCGACATTATTTGTCATCCCTTCACCTGAGCCAATTACTCCATGTCCATTTTTTAATTCTTTGCCATCTTTTTTTATAAGCCATCCATAAGAAGCAGTTCCGCCTGGATTAAATGGCTCACATGCACCATCAAAAAAGAGTTCAATCATGTATATTATGATCAACTTCGTCTATTTTTTTTATTCTTCTTAAATATTTAACCTCTGAAGTTAGTGGTGTATCAATGAATGCGTTTATTAATTGTGTCGTTTGATCAAAATCAAAATAATCAGATGCTAAAGATAAAATATTTATATGGTCCTTTTCTCTTGCGTGTACAACTTGTTCTTTATTTAAAGCAACGCCACATCGAATTTTTTTGTATCTATTTGCAACAATACTAACGCCAACTCCAGATCCGCAAATTACAATTCCTAATCTTTCTTCTGGTTCTTGTAATACTGCTTCAACAACTTTTTTTGCAAAATCCGGATAATCGTCCTCTTTTTGGTATTCATAACTGCCTAAATCTTCAATTCTTATATTTTTTTCATGAAGATAGTCAATTATTTTATCTTTTAATTCAAATCCACGATGGTCAGCACCTATGAAGATTCTCATAGAAAAAGTATACAGTATACTGAATATTGTAACTATGAAAATTGTTCCGGCGATACTTACTTCTGAAATAGATAGCTTCTGGGACCAAATTGAAAAATTAACTCCTTATTATGAAACATTTCAAATCGATATTATGGATAAAACTTATGGTGAAAATGAAACAATATCCCTTTTTGATATAAAACAAAGCCTTAAGCTACATGCAGATTTAACAAAAAAAATAAACTTAGAATTTCAATTAATAATAAAAAGTCCAGAAAAATATTACAAAATACTTAAAGAACTAAAACCCCTCTTAAATATAACATGCATTTATTTTCACTATAAAATTAAGCCAGATATCCAATTACTATATGGTGAACTTGGAGTAGAAATCGGGGTAGCTATAGATCCAGACGATTCTATAGCTCAATTAATACAAAATTATGATATTAAATTAATCAAAAATATTATAATAATGTCAGTGTTCCCCAGAGCTCAAGGGCAGAGCTTTCTTGAATATCCGTTGGATAAAGTAGAACAATTAAGAGTTGCGGGTTATAGGTATAATATTTCAATTGATGGCGGAGTCAATGACAAAACAATTCCTATCATTCTTTCTAAGAATTTTTTACCAGATTCCTTAAATATTGGCAGTTATTTTTCAAAATCAGAAAATATAAAAGAGAGTGTTAAAAAAATAAATTCAATAATCCAGGCTTTTTCAAAAGAGACCAAAAATCGTTGACATTAAAAGTCCCATCTAAGTTAAAATCCAACGGGATTAAAAATCTAAAACTTATATTCTCATTTGAACTATTAAAAATTATGTGTTTTTGTCTTGGTAAATAATACGGTACAATTACAACGATTCTGTATTTTCCACCTATATAAATATTCTTAATATTTTCAAGAGTTCCCTTTCCATTTCTTGCATTAAGTTTTGATTTTTTAAATACTAACTTTTCATTTTTATCAAATATCTGAATTTCAATATTAGAAGCCGAGTTATTTAATTTAGGAAAAAGATCTATTTTATATTGCAATTTCGGTAATGGTATTAAAGTTAAATTCCATTTTTTGTAAACTATTTTTTTATCATTCCTAAAAAGTGCTATTTCTAATTTGTCTTGTCCTAAAGCACTTCCTGTTTTAATATTTATATTTACTTCTTTATTTTTATTTGGGATTATTTCATCTAAATTTGAGAACGAAAACTTCTTAATAGACTTATTGTTGTTTACAATATCTAATCTATAATCATCTTTGCTGTCTAAAATAGACTGACCATTATTTTGTAAATTAACAATAAATAAATAATTTGAATCGACTGAAAGTTCTGTTGGTAACTCGTGATTTAAACTTGTAATTATTTTTTGCTCTGGATCTCCCTTAATTTTATTTATTTTTTTATATATTTCATATTGATCATAATATTCTGAAGAATTTTGTATTTTCCAAGAAAAATTTAAAAAAGGATCTGTCTGATAATTTAAAATAAAAGGCGTAACCGCTCTAATTCTGTTGTCTAAATTCCAAAGATTTTGATAAGAGATTGATAAATTTTCGCCAACAGAAAAAGAGTTATTAAAGTTATTTCTTGGCCAACCTGTTTCTGTAATAAATACAGGTAAATCATTTTGTATTCCTAATGATTTTAAGTACGATAATTCCCAATCATACGTTGATACAGTTCCTCTTCCCCTATCATATGGACTACCATTAAAACCTGGGTTTGGATAGGAATGAGAAGTCCAACCTGAAATTAAATTTTCAGAAAAGAGTTTTGGTTTTTCAATAAATATTTTATTTATAAAAACTGCTTCATCTTCAAAGTTTGGGTAACTTGAAGGGGCTGAAGCGTCAAATCCAGCAAGCATTATAAAATAGTCTTTATCTTTTTCTTTAAGTTGTTTTGCGAATTCAAATGCTATTTTTGCATAACTTTCAGGGTCAATATTACCTCCCCACTCTGTGGCGTGATTTGGTTCGTTAAATAAAACAATATATCTATCTTTTACTACCCAATTCAGGCTTTGTAAAAAATCTATCCACCCACCAATATCGTCAACAGATGGAGCCTCCCAATTTGATCCTTGTGGTTGTGTAGCAAGTCTTATTATTGGAATTAATTTTAATTTTCTAAGTTGGTCAAAAACTGCTTGCCACTTTTTCTTATCTCTATCATTTTCTTGGATTACTAAAGTTACATATCCCCATTTTCCACCAGTTGAATTTACAAGCTCTGACGCTTTTATTAAATCTTCTCTATCAGGAACTGCTAAATGAATACCAAATTTATTATTAGGTAAATTTAAATCAAGAGCGAATGTTGTTTGTGGAGTAAATAAAAAGTAGAAAAAAAATAAAACAATAAAAAATTTTAAGATTACTTTTTCCATTCTGTGACGATTACTCCTGCTTTTTTTAGAAGATTTATCCCCTCAAGGTCATGATGTGCTTTTTTACATACTAATCGAATAACTCCTGCATTTATGAGCATTTTTGCACATGTAGAGCAAGGATTTGATGTTGAATAAACAGTTGAATCTTTTGTTGATGTCCCTAAATATGATGCTTGAATTATTACATTTTGTTCTGCGTGAATACAAATACAACTTTCTTCATATTCAAACCATTCAATTTGTTTTTTATCTCTTTTTTTACATCTTATACATCCACCTTCAGAACAATTTTTTATTTTAAGAGGAGTCCCATTATAACCTGTTGCAACAATTCGATTGTCTTTAATTATAATTGCTCCAACCTGACGTCTTGTGCAATCTGCTCGTTTCATCACAACTTCAGCCATCATCATAAAATATTCATCCCACGAAGGCCTTTTTATTTTCATACGAAAGTATTATAACAGAGACAAAACATGACAAATTTCTAATTTCTAATTAATCTAATTAACCTAAATAATATCCAATAACCAAATTCCAATAACCAAGCAAATTAAAATACCACAATTACCAAACATTTTGATTATTGAATATTGGTTATTGTTTGGAACACTTGTGTTATTGGTCATTGGTAATTGATTAGAATAATTAGATCAATTAGGTAATTAGGTCAATTTATATACTTGATACTGCATACCGTATACTGCATACTAAATACTAAGCATTATGTTCTTTTCTTTAGCAATATTTTCTATATGGCGTCTACTTGATTTTGCTGTTTCTTTTTTTTCCCCACAATTTGTTCCCTATCTTGGTTTTTTTTCATATCAAAAAGACTTAGCAGCTATAAATCTTCCATTATTTATCAGATCTTTTGCTAATTTTGATGGTCTTTTTTATTTAAGAATTGCAGAAAAAGGATATTCTCAATTTGAACACGCTTTTTTCCCTTTATATCCGTTACTAATAAAATACATCTCTTATATTTTCAGTAATAAACTGATTGTAGGTTTATTAATTTCAAATATCTCTTTTATATTTGCTTTATTTTTCTTAAAAAAATATTTAAACGAACTTTTTAAAGATACTAAATTAAGCAATTGGATAATTACATTATTATTAGTATTCCCGAGTTCCTTTTTTTTCGGAAGTTTATACACTGAATCTTTATTTTTGTTGTTTACAGTACTAACTTTTTATTTATTGCACAAAAAGAAAATTTTTATAGCATGTATTTTTTCTATTCTTGCAGCATTAACTAGATTTGTTGGAGTATTTCTATTTATTCCAATATTAATTTATGTAATAAATGAAAGTTGGA
>Ga0209541_10007892_pt1 | contig 17761 bp, 24 predicted proteins | sample RifCSPlowO2_01_FD_184027 | JGI IMG/M metagenome (GOLD analysis project Ga0209541, IMG submission 184027) | Groundwater microbial communities from Rifle, Colorado - Rifle CSP2_plank lowO2_0.1 (SPAdes) (version 2) | ecosystem: Environmental > Aquatic > Deep subsurface > Groundwater | place...
TTCCACAATAAATGTATCTTTTCCTTTCAAATGATAGCTTGTGCCTATTGCCTCCGGGTGATTTCTTTTGCCAAAAAGAATAACTTCATAGCCGTTATTTTTTAATTTGATGGCAACATTATGGACCAAAGTAACCAGCGGGCATGTTGCGTCATTTAGGTTTTTCCCTTTTGTTATGGACTTCTCCTCCAGAATTTGGTAAGTTGTTCCTGGTTCGCCATGGGCTCTAAGCACAGTCACTGCATTTTCAGGAATTTCATTGATATTTTCAACAAAAGTAATTCCCTTGTTTTCCAAATCATTGATTACTTTTTCATTATGGACGAGTTGTCCATACACATAAGTCTTTTCTTTGTTGTTTTGCACAACTTCCTCTGCAATTTCAATTGCTTTCTTCACACCAAAGCAAAAGCCGGCATGCTTTGCAACTTTTATTTCCATTTTTGATTACTGTTTGCCGCAACAATAGGGCACGATACAATAATTATAATTTTTAAAAAATAAATCCACTCCCCCTTTAGTATATTCTTCTATTCTTTAAATAGTTTTTGCCCAAGTGCCATCGAAGATGGCACATTTTGATGAAACTTTTTTGAAAAGTTTCTCGGTGTAGTTGCGTGCGAGAACGCTTGCGTTGAGCACGCTCGCGTTCAACTCAACTGACGAAACAGTTGTTTTATATAGTTTTTGTCAAGAAAACAAATGGGTAGTCGTATTGTATTTTGAAAAATGCTTCTCTTGCCTCATAGATGCTGTTAAAAATTCCGAAAACTGTGGGACCGGAGCCGGAAACGCATGCATTCAAAGCGTCGTTCCTCAACAGATTATTTTTGATTTCGTTTATTATCTTGTATTTTTTTTCAACTATTGGCTCAAAATCGTTGTGCAGGTTATTCGCAATCTCTTTTATGTCCTTTCTTTCAATTGCTTTGACCAGGTTGTTGATGTCTGCTTTTGTTCTTATCTTTGGCTTTTGCTTGTCAAAGGCAGCATAAGCCCATTTTGTTGAAACTCTGAAGCCCGGGTTTATAAGCACAATGTTTATGCTGAAAGATTTCTTTATCCATTTTATCTTGTCTCCTATTCCCTCCACCAGGGCTGCATTCTCCCCGATAAAAAAAGGCACATCCGAGCCAATCTGGGCAGCTAAGTCAATCAGTGCTTTTTCTTTGAGTTTCAAGCCCCATAATTTGTTTAAATACATTAACGTGGTTGCTGCATTGCTGGAGCCGCCTCCCAAGCCTGCTTCAAGCGGGATGTTCTTCTCGATGAAAATTCTTGCGCCATGCCTTGCTTTGAATTTCTTTTTTAGAAGCATAGCTGCCTTGTATGCAAGATTGCTTTCGCTTTCAAGCTCTTTGTTTGTTGATTCCACTATTATTTTATCCTCGCTAACAGGCTCGATAGTTATGCTGTCGCTTAACTCTATCCTCTGCATGACAGATTGTATGTTGTGGTAACCAGAGCCTAGCTTTCTGCCTATTTTCAGGAAAAAGTTGATTTTTGCATATGAATTGACAGCCATATTTCAAGAGATATTATTTTCATATATAATATTTGCTAATTTTAATGCGGCATAGCAAGGTTTTTAAATGGATTAGGCTCAAGTTGCTAGTTTAATGGAACAAGTAGCTGTTGTAACTCATTCTGAAGCCATTTATGATAAAAGGGGTGCAATAGCTCAAGCTATAAGTAATTTATCTGGTTTAGAGCAGATATTGATAACGTCACAATCGAATAGGCTTCAAGGTAGTATAAATAGCGCAGATGGCTGCTTAAAAGCTGATGAAGCTCAGAATTTAGTTAACCGTTATGATGTTATAAGCCTATTTGGAGGTTGCCTAAATGTTTGTCATTATCGGACATATGAATCTTTGGTTAAGGCATTCAAAAATTCCCCAAAAAAGAAATTAACAATAAAATTTTCATTGGATGGAATTTTTGGTGACTACTTTCCATCTATTGATGTGACATTTAATTTGAATGAGATTTTAGAATTTAATGATGATGTGGATAATAGAGAAGCAAGAGAACAAGCGGTGTTAAGTCTTTTTGAAAAATATACTAATTGTCCGGAAGGTATTGGTATAAACTCTGACATTAAATATAATGGCAGTCTAATCTATAGAAACAAGCAAAAATCTGATAAATTGTTAACAATAGAAATTTTTGATAAAGCAGTTAAGTAACGCTCACAACAGCAAAGCACTGCATTCCCTTGCCTTGCCCGAATGGGCTCAAGCCTTCACCAGAAGTGCAGGTAATACCAATTTTTTCTTTTTTAATATTTAACATTTTTGATAAAGAGTCTGTTATTCTGTCAGTATACCTGTCAAGCCTTGGTTTGAGCGCTTCAACTGAAATGCTGACATTGTTTATTTTCAAATTTTTTTGATTCAATTTATTCAAAATTACTTTAAGGTACTCTTTGCTGTCGGCAGTACCTTTTTTATGCATTTCATCTGCATAATATCCAAGCGATTTTTCTCCAATTGCAGAGCTTATAGCATTAAACAAGGCATGCAAGATGACATCCCCATCGGAGTTTGCCTCTAATCCAATTTCATTTGGTATTGTATACCCTCCTAAGATTAATTTTTTATTTTTAGGTGCAAATTTATGGCTATCCTGCCCAAATCCCATGCTAAAATCAACATTGAAATTGTTTCTCTTCATCAAAATTCCTTCCGCAATTCTTAAATCATCCTCTGTAGTTATTTTTATGTTTTCGTAGGAGCATTTTAAAATTTTCACTTTTTTGCCTAATGCTTCAACAAGAGAAACATCATCGGTAGCTTTTAATTTATTTTTAATTGCGTTGTTGAATGCATGGATGAATAAGCCATATTGAATGCATTGTGGTGTTTGCACCTGCCAGATATCTTCTCGCTCAATTGTTTTTTCTATAAAATTATTACCTGCCTTTTTTATCGTGTCCTTTAACGGGAATCCAACAACAGCTGCGCCGTATTGTTTTGCCGCATTTATACAATCAATGATTTCACTTTCTTTAACTAATGGATTGCTTCCGTTATGAATGGCAATTATATCGTTATTTTTAGCATCTTTTATGGATATTAGTCCATTATAAACAGAATCCTGCCTTTCCTTTCCCCCCGCGATTATATTTTTTATTTTGCTGAAATTATATTTTTGTTTTATTTCGGTTATTTTTTTAATATCACTTTTTTGGGTTACTAAGATTATGTTATCAATTAAATCGCAGTCTTGAAAAGTTTTTAATGTATAATAAATCATTGGCTTGTTTAATAATGGAATAAATATTTTATTGATATTTTTCCTCATTCTTTTGCTCTTGCCAGCAGCCACAATAATTGCAAAATTCATTTTTAAGAAGGTATTTTTTATATTTTTATTTTTTAATGAGTTATCTGTTAATTTTAATTCAGTCAATTTGTATTAATCACAATTTCCTCTTCAATCCTATTCTTTGTCTCTTCCTTCACTTTTTTGTCAACTTCAAGAATTTTATTTAAGCTTGGATTTCTAATGGCATTATGATTGTCCATCATTTTTCTTATTAATCTTGGGATGTCTAAAAATCTTATTTTGTTGCCTAGGAAAGCGTAAACTGCAGCCTCATTTGAAGCATTCATGACAGCAGGCATTGTTCCTCCGATTGCTCCGGCTTCATAAGCATATTTCAGGCAGGGAAACATTTCAAAATCCGGCTCATTAAATTCAAGAGTTTTTATTTTGATTAAATCCAGTGACGTGCTTGGATTTTGAAGTCTTTTTGGATATGTTAAAGCATATTGAATAGGTATTTTCATGTCCGGCAATCCAAGTTGGGCTATAACAGATTTGTCGACAAATTCGACCAAGGAATGTATAATGCTTTGAGGATGTATTACAATTTTAATTTTTTCATAATCAATTCCATAAAGCCAATGCGCTTCTGTAACTTCAAAGCCTTTATTCATTAAAGTTGCAGAATCTATAGTTATTTTATTCCCCATGTTCCATGTCGGGTGCTTTAAAGCATCCTGCACAGCCACATTCTCCAACTGCTCTGTTGAGTAATTTTTGAATGGGCCGCCTGAGCAGGTTATTGTGATATTGCTTACCTCTTTTATGTTTTCCCCATTCAAGCATTGGAATATTGCGCTATGCTCTGAATCAATTGGCATCAAAGCAATATTGTTTTTTTTTACTTCTTCCATGATAACAGAGCCTGCTGCGACAAGTGTTTCTTTATTGGCTAGTGCAATATTTTTTTTTGATTTAATTGCATTGTATGTCGGTTCGATACCTACAGAACCCACTAATGCATTGACAACTGTATCGACTTCATTTAAAGTTGCAATTTTATTTAAACCTTCAATTCCAGAATAAACTTGTGCAGAACTAAAATTTAACAAATCATCAATTTTGCTTCTGTCCATAATTGCAACTGCCTTTGGCTTGAATTCCTTTATTTGCTTCAGCAATAAATCTGCATTTTTGTTTGCTGTCAATCCGACAACTTTGAATTCATTGGGAAATTGCCTAACAATATCTAAAGTTTGAGTGCCAATGCTGCCTGTTGAGCCTAATATTGAAAGATTTTTCATTTCATTATTGTTTTATAAAAAATACAATTGTTATTTAAAAATGACAGTTAGTCTTATTCCTCTCTAACAAAATCATAAATTTCTTGTTGTTTTTTTGAGTTTTTTAATTTGCAAGATTGACTTTGTAATCATTCGCCATCTCCTCAATCTCCTTCAAAAGAACTTCATAAATTTCATTGTCATTTATCCTTCTTACAATTTTGCCTTCCTTGTACAACAAATGATTTCCTGGCGCTCCGACGATTCCAATGTCCGCTTTTTTTGATTCACCGGGCCCATTAACAGCACAGCCCATTACAGCAACTTTAATCGGCTTTTTTATTCTTTCAGTTGCATTTTCCAGTTCCTCAACCATTTTGATTACATCAATCTCTGTTCTTGCGCACGTTGGGCAAGATGTAACCTGCACCCCTTCATTTCTCAATCCAAGCGCTCTTAAAATATGCTTTCCAACCTTAACTTCTTCTTTTGGGTCTTCACTTAAAGAAATCCGTATAGTGTCTCCTATGCCATCAGAAAGCAGCATTCCAATTCCCATTGCTGACTTGACAGTGCCTGGAATCTTAGAGCCTGCTTCTGTGACACCAAGGTGCAAGGGGTAATCTGTTTTTTCAGCAAATAACCTATATGCTTTTACCATTCTTGGAACGTCGCTTGCTTTCAATGAAACAATTGTGTCATAAAAATCAAGCTCTTCCAGAATTTTTAGATGCCTCATTGCGCTTTCAACCATTGCTTCAGGCGCATAACCATATTTGTCGTACAAATCTTTTTCCAAAGAGCCAAGATTTACACCAATACGCATAGGAATTCCATAATCTTTGCATGCTCTAACTACTTGCTGAACCTTGTCAGGATTTCCAATATTGCCTGGATTAATCCTTAACTTATCAACATATTTTACAGCTTCAAGAGCAATCCTGTAATCAAAATGAATGTCAACAACAAGAGGAATATTGATATTCTCTTTTATTTCTTTCAAAGATTTTGCCGCCTGTATTGTCGGCGCAGAAACCCTTACAATATCACATCCTACATCTTGCAAGCCATGAATTTGCTCAAGAGTTGCCTTTACATCAGTTGTGTCTGTTGTAGTCATTGACTGGACTGTTATAGGTACATCTCCTCCAATGTACAATTTGCCGACTTTGACTTTGCGGGATTTTCTTCTTTGAAACATTTTATTTTGGATTTTTATTTTTATAAAATAAATAGGCAATTTCAATAAAATAATCTTAAAAATAAATCAAAAATCATCTTTTACTTAACATTTCTTCAATTGCTTTCTTAATGCTTTCCTTATCAATCCCGGCCAGTTTCTTTTGTATGTCTGGTTTTCCATGCTCTATGAAATTATCAGGAATTCCTATTCTCTTTACATTCGCCTTTACACCATTATCTTCCAATAACTCCAAAACAGCAGAGCCAAAACCGCCATTGATGGTTGCTTCCTCTAGCGTAATTATTTTTTTTATTTTTTTTGCATAATTCAAAATTAATTCTTCATCTAATGGTTTTACAAATCTTGCATTGATGATTGTTGCGCTGCATTTCAGCTCTTCAATAACATTGATTGCATCATACAAAATAGGTCCAACTCCAACAATTAACAAGTCATTACCTTCTTTAAGCACTTTCCCTTTTCCAATTTCAAGCTTTCTAAATTCCGAATCTAAGCCTATACCAACGCCAGAGCCTCTTGGATACCTCAAAGAGCAAGGACCCTCAAGCAAAGTCGCAGTATAAAGCATGTGCTGCAATTCATTCTCGTCTTTTGGCACCATAATAGTTACATTTGGAATTGCTCTAAAGTATGCGATGTCAAATGGCCCGTTATGGGTTGGACCATCATCTCCAACCAAGCCAGCCCTGTCCAAAGCAAAAACAACGCCAAGATTTTGCAGGCATACATCATGTATTATCTGGTCATAAGCTCTTTGCAAGAAAGTTGAATAGATGGCACAAACTGGTTTCATTCCAGAGATTGCCAGGCCAGCAGCAAAAGTGACTGCATGCTGCTCTGCAATCCCAACATCAATTGTCCTGTCAGGAAAATGCTTCTCAAACTTATTCAATCCAGTTCCGGATTTCATTGCAGCTGTTATTGCAACAATTCTCTTGTCTTCTTCTGCAATCCTTATCAATGCATTTGCAAATGCATCAGTATATGTGATATTGGTTGTTGTAACATACTTTTGTCCATTAATTGGGTCAAATTTTGACATTCCATGAAGCTTTTCTAGGTCCTTTTCCGCAAATGTGTAGCCTTTGCCTTTTTCCGTTTTTACATGCAGTAAAACAGGTCCTTTCAAATTCTTGACATTTTGCAATGCAGGAATAAGCTCGTCAAAATTGTGCCCGTCTATGGGCCCGAAATATTGAAAGCCCATGCTCTCAAAAAACAAGCCTTGGGTTGCTATTGTCCTAAGCCTTTCTTCCAATTTGCCAAGCTTGCTTACTCCCTCCTCCCCTATACCTATTTTTGTCAAAAAATTGCGTGCCTTTTTTCTCATTTCAAAATAGCCAGGGTACAAAACTATTTTGTTCAGGTAATTGGAAATAGCCCCAACATTTGGAGAAATTGACATCCTGTTGTCATTCAAGATAATCAATATGTCTGTTTTAGAAGCACCTGCATTATTCAGCCCTTCAAAAGCCAACCCGGCAGTTATTGCCCCGTCGCCAACAATAGCAACAATCTTATGGTTTTCATTTTTGAAGTCTCTTGCCTTGGCAATGCCAAGCGCTGCTGAAACAGCGGTTGAGGCATGCCCTGCCCCAAACACATCATACTCTGATTCAAAAATGTTGCAAAAACCGCAAACTCCTTTGTATTGCCTTAAAGAATGGAAGTTGTCCTTTCTTCCTGTAACAAGCTTATGCGGATAGCTTTGATGTCCTGTATCTATAATAATTTTGTCATAAGGCGCATTAAAAACATAATGCACTGCCAATGTCAATTCAACTGCCCCTAGTGGGCCACCTAAATGCCCTCCATTTTTGGAAACAACCTCTAAAATCTTGTCTCGTATGTCTTGGGCAAGAACCTTAAGCTGTACTTTATCCAATCCCTTGATGTCCTTAGGAGAGTTTATTGTACCTAAAATGTTGGCTCTTTTCTGTTCTTTTTGTGCTTCTTGAGTAATCTCTTGCCCTAGTAGGGAGCTTTGAGATTTTTTAGAAGACAGAAGTTTCTTTATAGCTTTATTCTTTTTCATGCACACCCCATTGCACAAGTGAAGGTTATTTTGAGTTTATAAAACTTTTGAATGCTGCTATCATAACATAGCGCCTATTCTCAAAAAGCTTAAATATTTGCTTTTAAATTGGTTATAAAATGAAGGCTTTGCTTTTGTCAAGCATCCTGGAAGCCAGCAAGTGGATGTCGATGGGCTTTATTTCAGGCTATATGATTTTGCTGATTTCTGACAAGGAAATAAATGTTTTTGATTTTTTATTCCAGTCTTTGATAATCTTCCTTATCGCTGTGTTCTTGATTTTCCTAATCAACAGGAAAATTACAGATTTAAGAATGGCAAAGAAATAGTTGGGTTTTTGTGCGAATCCAAACAAAAAGATACCTTTAAATACACTCCAATAACACTATTTTTATACCCGTCAAACTACCTAGGTAGGAGGGCTTAAATGGACAAAGAGCAAATACAGGCTGCAATAGCAAAAGCAAAGGATATTTCTGATAAAAGGAACTTCAAGCAAAGCTTTGACTTAATAATAAATCTGAGGGGGCTTGACTTAAAGAAGCAGGAGCACCAGATAGATGCTTTCATAACATTGCCGCATTCCAGAGGAAAGAAAGTGAAGATTTGTGCTCTTGTTGGTCCTGAGCTAGAAGGGCACGCAAAGCAAGTTTGTGATTCTGTAATAGTATCGGATAATTTTGAAAGGCACAAGGACAAGAAGGATATAAGAAAAATTGCAAACAGCTTTGATTTTTTTATTGCACAAGCGAATATGATGCCAAAAGTCGCTACAGTCTTTGGAAGGATTTTTGGCCCAAGAGGAAAGATGCCAAACCCAAAATCTGGCTGCATAGTTGCTCCTAATGCAAATCTAAAGCCTTTATATGAAAAGTTGCAAAGGACTGTAAGGGCAAGCGCAAAAAGTGTTCCTTTAGTCCAATGCGCAATAGGCAGAGAGGACATGGAAATTAATGATGTTGCTGAAAATGCACTGACTGTTTACAACTCATTGCTGCAGCTTTTGCCGAATGAAAAGCACAACATAAAGGGCGTCTATGTCAAGCTGACCATGGGCAAGCCTGTCAAAGTAGGGGAGAAGATTGAAGTAACGAAAGAAACGAAATAATTAGAATAGTTTGATTAAAAAAATAAATAAGAATAAACAAAAAATAAAAATCAAATGGCAGAAACAATACAAGCACATGTTGCTGATTACAAGAAGGAAATCGTAAATAAGCTTGTGGACTTGATTAATCAGAACCCCATAATTGCGATTGTAAACATGGAAAATTTGCCGGCTCCGCAGCTGCAGAACATGAGAGCGCAATTAAGAAGCAATTTCGTCATAACAATGACCAAAAAGAGGCTTATTAAGCTTGCATTTGAAAAAACAAAATCAAAAAAGCATGGCGTTGAGAAGCTTGAAGCATATCTTGGAGGAATGCCTGCTTTGATATTCACAAAAGAAAATCCATTCAAGCTGAGCAGGACTTTGCAAAAAAATAAAAGTCCAGCGCCTGCAAAAGCAGGCCAGACCGCTCCAAGGGACATTGTTGTCAGCAAGGGAGCAACTTCTTTTGCTCCAGGCCCTATAATTGGCGAATTGGCATTAGCAGGCATTAAAGCTGGAGTTGAAGCTGGTAAAGTTACCATAAAGGAGGACATCGTTGTTGCAAACGCAGGAGATAAAATAAAGCCAAAGGTTGCTGAAATTCTGACAAGATTGGGCATACAGCCAATGGAAGTTGGCTTGGATTTAGTTGCGGTTTACGAGAACGGATTGATCTATGGCAGAGATGTTTTATCAGTTGATGAGAAAGAATACAAAAACAGATTGGCAAATGCTTCGAGATGGGCATTCAATCTTGCGGTTTATTCCTCATATCCGACAAAAGAAACAATCAATACATTGCTTGGCAAAGCCCACAATGATGCAAAAACAATTGGCATTGCGCAAAAAATATTTGATAAGGGAATAATTGATGTGCTGCTCGGCAAGGCCCATCAGCAAATGATCAGCCTGAAAGAATCGACAAACATACAGGTTTTTGAAACAAAACATGAAAAAAAGGAAGAAAAACATGCCGAATCAAAACATGAGGAAAAAGGACACGAACCAGCATCAACTGAAATAAGGGCTCCAACAAGGGAAGAATTGGAGGCAAACATAAGGATGAGGGAAAAGCAAAGGGAAATCAAGGAAGTTGAAAAGATATACCATGATATTCATAAAAAAGTTATTGAAGAACATGAGAAAAAATAAATTAACTAAAAAACTCAATAACGGTTGAACATTATCAAAAACCATAGGTTTTTGGGAATGCTCAGAAATCAAATCGATTTCTGACATTTAACAAATCAAAAATTTTAATTATTTTTTAAAGTTTAAAATTAATGCGTTGTGAAATAAAATAACAACATTAAAAATCACATTAATACTTACATTCAATAAAATAAAAATTGAAAATAAATCAAATTAACGGGAGGTAAATAAAATGGAATATGTGTATGCAGCTATGTTGCTTCACAAAGCAGGGCAGAAAGTAGACGAGCACAATGTCAAGCATGTGCTTGAGGCAGCGCATGCCAAAGTGGACGATGCGCGAGTCAAGGCACTTGTAGCAGCTTTGGAAGGGGTCAACATAGACGAAGCTATTGAGAAAGCGGCTGTAGCGCAAGTTGCAGTAGCAGCGCCAGCAGCAAGCCATGAGCATAAGGCAGAAGCAAAAGCAGACCACGGAAAAAAAGCAGCTGAAGAGAAGAAATCAGAGGAACAGGCTGCGGCCGGACTCGGGGCATTATTTGGTTGAATGCTGAATCAAATTCATGTCATCTCAAAGCGCAAAAGAGCTAATTGAAGAGTTCAACAAGCAAAGGATAGAGGTATCTAAATTAAGAAATGCCCTTAACGAGCTCGATAAAGAAAAAGAATCTTGGTTTAAGAAGAAGGAGGAATACTCCAGGAAGGTACGGGAGTCCATACAAAAGATAAAAGAAAATAAATTCAAGAGAGACTCTTTGACGCAAGAGGTAAGAGAATTAAAGCCAAAAAGGGACAATGCAAACAAAGATATAAATGCAAAATTAAATGAGTTTGACAGCTTAAAGAAAGAGAAAATAGCACTTGTAAAGTCATTGGACATAAAAGATTCTCCTTCTAGGATTAAAAATCAGATTGAAAAGCTAGAATTCAAGATAGAGACAGATACTGTTTCTTTTGAAAAGGAAAAAGAGCTGATGAAAAAGATAAAAGAGCTGAAAAAAGTTTACAATGATGCAATTGTCCTTGACGAGTCAAGCAAAAAACTGAAAGATTCTTCTGATGAAATCAGAAAAATGAGGAAAGAGGCAAATGAAGCGCATAAGTCAGTGCAGGAAAAGGCAAAACAAAGCCAAGCTCTGCATGAAGAAATATTAAATTTGTCTGCAGAAATTGATAAAATCAAGGTTGATGAGGAAGATGCATTCAAAAGATTCTCAGAGCTTAAGAAAAAGTTTAATGAAACAAACTCGCAATTAAAGGAAAAACTCAAAGCAATGAATGATGTTAAGGAGCAATTAGACAAGATAAGCTCTGAAAAAAGAGAAAAAAGAAGGCAAGAGCAGGAATCATTCTTGAAGTCAAAAGAAGAAGAGGTCAATCAAAAAATTAAAAGAGGTGAAAAGCTGACAACAGAGGACTTGCTTGTTTTTCAGAAGTTTGACAAATGATTTATTTTTTATAATTTATTTAGATTGAGTTTCAAAAACCGTATATCTGCAAGCGCCGCAAGTAATTCTATTTGCATGCTTTGCCATAAAAGTGCCTTGGCCGCATTTCGGGCATGATTTGTTCTTTCTTTCAAGTTTATCTCCTGCTTTCTGGTACAAATTCCACATTCCTTTTGATTTCTTCTTTGCCCGCTCTTTTGCCATTTTTTATTTTTTTGTTTTAGTATATTTTTTTTATTGATTTATAGTTTAATGAATTTGCAGTTTAATTGATTCTTTACTATTTTTTAGCTTGTTTTGCCTTTTTCTCTTTCTTTTCCTTTATTTTTGGTTCAATGAATTGTTTTTTGTTCTCATCAGTGTAAAGATAGGCTATTATTTCTGCTTTCTTGCTGCCAAATGAAGTATATATGTGCCTTATTGCTATCATTTTTTCATCCGTCTTTAGATAATGTGCAAGCAATGCGGCTATTTCCGGGTAGGATGGAGTTGCCTTTTCAAATTCCACTGTTGCTGTAACCTTGGTTCTTGAAAGCAATGGCTCTTCTTTTTTGTTTGTGACATTTACTTGCATAGAAATCACCTTACCTTAATGGCGTATTCCCCTTTTGATTTCAATCCGATTTTTTCAGCAACCAATGACTTGCCGGCATCGACAATATACAAGCGGCCTTGCCAGTTTGTTGAAAATTGGTTTGATTTGCAGACAGGGCATTCATTGCCTTCAACAAACATTTTGCATTTTTTACAAACTTTCTTTTTCATTTTTGTTTTTTATTTTAATGTTTTTTATTATTGGTTATTGAATTTTTTTATTTTTAGTGATGCTTTCTTAATTTCAAATTTATTTTATTATAATTATTTTTTATGCTCTTTCTTCTCTTTGTGTTCTTTTTCCTTGCTTTCTTTTTCTTCCTTCTTAGGGGACTTTTCTTCCAGTTCTTCCTTTAGCCATTCCAATCTGCCAAGGCCTTGCTGCCTCATTGTAAGCCCGAGCTTTGGATTCAAAATATCCTTAAACGAAACAGCTATAATCCTTGCTCTGCAAAGGTCATTAACTTTCAGCACTCTTTTTGTTTCCTTTCCTGTCAATGTTTTGTCCTTGCTGAAGCTGACAAAATCATCCATGGTCTGGCTTATATGAATCATCCCGTCTACAGGCCCTATGTTGATAAAAGCGCCAAATTCCGCTATGTCTTTGATTTTGCCAAGTACAATCTCCTGCATTTCCGGCTTGAATGTCAAAAGCTCAAATGCCACATCATAATAGGAAGCGCCATCGCCTGGTATTATAATCCCTTCCCCTATATCCTTTATTCCAGGTACGTCTATAACAATGCCCAAGTCCTTTGAGATAAAACCATTGTACTTATTCTTTATCCTCTTGACTACCGCTTCCTCCAAGGGCAGGCTGAATAGATTAGGAGGCACTCTGATGTGGTCTTTTAACTCTATCTTATAGAACATTTTGACACGCTTAGGAAAGAGATGTCATTTATAAAGCTTTCTCAATTAATTGCAGGTATTTTTTCTGCCTCAGTATAATGACGGAAGCATCCCTTTGAAGCAGTTCTTTTTTGAGCTTGATGTCCTGCGTTGCTATGATAGTGTCTTTATCCAAATTTTCTAAGATTAATGAATCAACATCTTTTTGCTTGGATTTAATAGTATGGATTTTTTTCAGTTTTATTAGATTTAATGCAAATTGCGCAGCTTTTTTGTTTTTTCTGGATTGTTTCTTAATTATATTTTTTAATTCTTCAATGGATTTTTCAAAAATGGATAGTTCATAATTAAAATGGCATATTCTATCGATTTCTGAGAATATGTCTACTTTGAACTGCAATGGAATAAGCAAAAAATTAGTGTCAATGATTATTTTTTTCATTTAGCTTGATTATTAAGCTACCGATATAAATATTTCCATTTCAAATTTTTAGAAAACTATTTAAATCCTCAAATGCAGTCTCATATCAACCATTATGATAAAGAAGATTAAAGGCAAATATGTTGTTTTGTCGGAAAGCACTGGCAGGGTGTTTGGCAGGTACAGGACTAAAAAAGAGGCAAATAAGCGGCTTAAGGAGGTTGAATTCTTTAAGCATCTGAAAGCGAGCCCTGGTCTTCAGAGAAGATTGAGAAAAAAGTAATTGTTAAGAAAATAAACTTTTTTTCAAAATGTTTTTAAAAGAGGCAGATTGCTGTTTCTATAATGAAAGGTCTTGTTATAACATCAAAAGGCATTGAAGATATAGCATCTATGGAAATAAGTGAATTGATTAATGCAAAGTGCAAAACTGATAATTGTTGTGTTGTTTTTGATTTCAAGGAATTCAGCGATTTATGTCTGCTGTGCTATAAGTGCCAGTCTGCAGACCGGGTTTTGCATTTAATAGGCTATTTTGAATTTAGCAATTTTTTTGATGATTTAAAAAAATTCATTAATGATGTAAATCTTAATGAATGGACCAGTAATTATAAAAAATTCAAGGTTGAATGCATAAGAATTGGCACTCACAATTTCAATAGCGTTGATGCAGGAAAAAAAGTTGCAGAATTTATATTGAAGAAGTATAACAAAATAAAAGTAGACATCAAAAATCCTGATATAACTTTTTTGGTTTATATTGTCGATGGCAAATGCTATCTTGGAGTTGATTTTGCTGGATTTGAGCTTAATAAAAGGAGCTACAAGATTTTTCTTCATCCAAATTCTTTGAGAGGGACAATTGCCTATGCTTTGGCAAGAGAAAGCGGATTGGACAAAAAAGACGTTATGCTCGATCCTTTTTCAAGAGACGGCGTCATTGCAATTGAGACGGCATTTTACATGCATGGTTTTCCTAACAATTACTACAAAAAGGACAGGTTTGCATTTTTGAAATTGAAGATTGGTGTTGATTTTGAAAAATTTTTCAACGACATTGACAAAATAATAAAAAAACCAAAATCTAAAATTTACAGTTTTGACCATTTATTCAAATATGTTGACTATTCAAGGAAAAATGCAAAAATTGCTGGGGTTGAAAAATTCATTAATTTCAGCAGAGTGGAGCTGGAATGGCTTGACATAAAATTTAAGAAAGAAAGCGTTGACAGAATAATAACAAGCCCAGTAATATCTAAAAATGCCAACTTAGAAAAAATTTATAACGAGTTTTTTTATCAATGTGAATATATATTGAATAACAAGGGGACTATTGCAATAATCTCAAGAATTCCTGATTTTGTGAAAAAGCATGCTGAAAAGCACAGCTTTATTGTTGCAAAAGAAAAGGGTGTCTGGAGCGGCGAGCAACTGCTAACTATAATGATATTTAAAAAGAAAAATATATAAACATAGTATTACAAATTGCTTGATGATGGAAAAAAAGAGGCGTACTAGTGTTTTTGAGAAGTTGCTCTTGGTAGTGGGCTTCTTAGTTCTCATCATTGGTTATTTCTTTATCAACAAGGTTTTTGTTCTGGAAGGCTATAAGGTAAGCTGGGGCTTTTTGCAGACTGTCTTTCTTTGGCTTTTGATGGTTATTTTTATAATACTGCTAGCTATTGGCGAGGACATTAAAGAAGGCATCCTGCTTGAGCAGCTTGACGAAATCAAGCAGCTTAAAGAATCAATACTGAAGAGGAAAAACAGATAATTTTATATATCTACTTTCTATACTGTATTTGACAGGGTTAGTACTTAGCTTCGGTGCCAGCAATTACGGCATTGAGGAAAGTCCACCCACCTAACGGTAAACTCCGTTAATAAAGCCACTCACTAAAGTGAGCTTCAGCAATGAAGGGCAACCACTCAGAAACGAGACCGCTTCAAAGCAGGATGATATTAGTGAAGTTTTTCGCGAGAAAACCAAGCTAACCAATTGACGTTTTTGAAGAATGGATGAAACGGTGAGCCCTGGCTGGTGCAAGTTCGTTAGAACGCTTAGTTTAATGCTAAGACAGGCTATCGCATTCACAATAATGCACAAGGGCCTGACAAAAGGTGGCTTATTCTAACCCTGCCATCTTAATTTATCAAAACTTACATAATTAAATATCTGAAATAAAAAATTTAAATAGAATGGCACAAGACAGAATTTCAATGCCTTCCGGCATGGGCGGCTTGGTTAGGTATTTTGACGAGTACCAAAGCAAGATAAAGTTCAAGCCAGGCCACATAATTGTGCTTTGTATTGTTATTATAGTTATTATGTTATTTCTTTACTCTTACGGCAACAGACTGCTTGGGATAAGGTGAATTTATGTTTCAAGGACTTAATCCGAGAGAAATGCAGAAGGCAATGAAGAGGCTGGGCATAAAGCAGGAAGAGATAGACGCTGAAGAAGTTATAATAAGAACATCCGATAAAGACTTGGTAATCAAAAATCCTCAGGTGAGCAAGGTCAATATGATGGGTCAAGAGACATTCCAGATTGTCGGTGATATTGTTGAAGTTGAAAGAGATGGAAGAATTCAGATAAATGAAGAAGACATGGCAACAGTCATGGAGCAAACAAATTGCACAAAAGAAGAGGCTTTAGAGGCTTTGGAAGAAAGCAATGAAAACCTGGCAGATGCCATATTAAAATTACAAAATAAATAATTCTATATCTATGCTGATGAAAGAATCATTTGATGAAGCTGTAGAGGAATTAAAGAGAGTCGACCATTTGTTCTGGGTAAGCCTAAAATACACTAGGACAGTGGATGTAATAAAGCATGTTATTGAAAGGTTGATAAACTGCATAGGCTTCGGCTTAGAAGCGCTTCTTAAATATGCAAAGGAGAAAAAGCTGATAACAAGCATCCCGGAAAATGCGGGATTGAGGTGCGATTTGCTGAAAAAAACATTCCCAGACGGTCATGAGATGATTGATTATATTAACTTTTATATTAAGCTGAGAAAACTAAGCAAGGCAGAATACACAAGAAGGGAAGAATTCAGAAGGCATGTCACAATGATTGCCACAATCGACAAAGGCGAAATTGTTGAAGTCGACATTGATACACTAAAAGAGTATTATGAAAAAACGAGAAATTTTATTGGTTTTGTTAAAAGGACAATTAATGAGGAAAAGGAAGAACACTGAGCTGTGAGTTTTATATGGAAAATTTAATTAAAAGGCTTGAAAAAAGAGGCTGGAGCAAAAATGAAATATCCAAGGCAGTTGAAATAATACACAATGCAAAGCAGCTCAAAACCCAAGAGACGAGGTTCCTTGAAAAGCGCATTTACTGGATTCTGCTGGTGGTTATAATCGCTGCAAATTTTGCAGTTTCTGTTGCATTAATGCCGATTTTAATTACTCTGAATGGAACTCTTCTTTATTTCATAATTATTGTGCTGGGAATTGTTTTTGGCTTGCTTTTCGAGCTTGTTATAAGAAGCATAGAGCATCTTGAAAAAAGGCATCATTTATTTTTGGTAGTTCTAATTCCTTTAATTGCATTGATTAATGCATTTTTTATATCAAAAACATCAAATAATTTAATGAATATACTGAATTTAAGGAATATTCACACACCAATAATTGTTGCTATAGCTTACGCTGCTTCTTTTGTTCTGCCGTATATAGTCTATAGGTTTATTTTGAAAATGGAGTATTATGCGAAAGAATAAGCTATTTTTTCTTAAAGTCCAAAGAGCAAGAGTTAATGCAAAATCTTTTGCCAGTTTCTGTTGGCCCGTCGTCAAATAAATGCCCAAGATGGCTCTTGCATTTCCTGCAGATAACCTCTGTCCTTATCATTCCATGTGAAAAATCTTTTTTCAATTCTACATTTTCCCTGTTCATCGGCTCGTCAAAGCTTGGCCATCCGGTTCCGGAGTCAAATTTTGTATCTGAAGAGAAAAGTTCGGTTCCGCAGCCTCCACAGGTGTATATGCCTTTTTCCTTGTTATGGAGAAGTTTTCCGGTAAATGGCATTTCCGTTCCTTTTTCCCTCAGGACATGATACTGCTTAGGATTAAGTTTCTTTTTCCAGTCTTGTTCTGATTTGGGCATTTGAGTCATTTTATATCTAATTTTCTTATATAGGTCAAGATTATAATTATAATTAAACATAATACAATAGTAAAAATACCAATTGTCCTGTCTACAAAAACATTTTGAAAATAATAAGATGTTAGTGTGTATGATATTGCCGCTATTAAAACGACAATCGCAATTACCCTATATTGTTTAAGTTTGTCTGCCATGATTGTAAAAGGACCGCGGGCGAGAATCGAACTCGCGCCAAGCGGGAGCTGCACGAACAAAGTGAGTGCTCACTTGCATACCACAGCCGCT
>Ga0209541_10007893_pt1 | contig 17761 bp, 23 predicted proteins | sample RifCSPlowO2_01_FD_184027 | JGI IMG/M metagenome (GOLD analysis project Ga0209541, IMG submission 184027) | Groundwater microbial communities from Rifle, Colorado - Rifle CSP2_plank lowO2_0.1 (SPAdes) (version 2) | ecosystem: Environmental > Aquatic > Deep subsurface > Groundwater | place...
CGCCAGATTGTTGTGTAATCTGGAATTACTTTAGGAAAGCCCAAGAACTGCTGAAATGAAATGCGATCAGCAATCTGATATTCAACTTCTTCGTCGCTAATACCGTACATGTGCTGTAAAATAAGAATTTTAAACATCATTACTACTTCAAAAGGCGGTCTGCCTTTTTGGGAACGACGAAGAATGAGTGTACGAAAGCGAGACCAGTCGATAAGCTTCTGAAGAGGGGCTAAACGATCCCCTCTTTTTTCGACATGGCTGTAAGCCATGCGAGCACCAAATTGCCCTAAAGAATCTGTCATAATTTCACCTCGTGAAAAAGGAAATCAGATGAGTTTAAAGGTTTTACGAATTATGCAAAGTTCTCTATAGTAGTAACCGATAACTTTATATATTGTCATCAATTTCTATCTACTTAGATACTAAATGAACAGTAAACCAATATTAAAAAAAACATTGAAAGGAATCTCTCTCGAGGTAAAGAGGGGGCTGTCTTCTTATTACAATGCTGCAGATGGTGCTATTGTGCATTTGATTAACATAAGAGATGTCCAACAGGGAAGGGTAATTTTGGATACGGTTGAAAGCGTAAATGTAAAAGAAACATCAGCTCTTGGAAGTTCTACGATTGAAGAAAATGATTTGATTCTTACGATAAAAGGCAACACTTTCAAATCAGCAGTTGCAGATAAATCAATAAAAGGATTTGTTATTAGTGCAAATCTAATTGCGTTCACATTAGACAAAGAGATTAATCCTCACATTGTTTCTGCTTATCTAAATAGTGCAATTGGGCAAAAAGAATTGCAGGCAAGAGCAGGTGGTGCTGTACAAAAAGCGCTTAACATGAAATCATTGCTTAGTCTTGAAATTCCTATCTTGCCAATAAATAAACAGCAAGTATTCAGCAGATATCTTTCATTGTCTCAGGAGTATGATGAGCTCCTTGTAAACGAGCAAGAACTTAGGAAAAAAATCAACTCTGCAATAGTGCAAACTTACATGGGGTGAATTGATTATGGAACAAATAACATTTGATAAACTAAAAAACAAAGTATGGGAAGCAGCTGACATTCTAAGAGGATCAATCGATTCTGCAGATTATAAGAATTATATTTTCGGATTACTCTTTCTTAAAAGACTATCCGACGTATTCGAGGAAGAAGCAGAAAGGATAGAAAAAGAAACAGGCGATAAAGAACTTGCATGGAACGATCCAGATGAACACCAATTCTTTGTTTCACAAAGAGCAAGATGGGAAAACATCAGAAAAATAACAACACAAATCGGAGACTCACTCAACAAAGCATGTGCAGAACTCGAAGATAAAAATCCAATAATGGAAGGAGTACTCGCCTCTATTGATTTTAATTCAGTAAAACTTGGAGAGACAAAACAAAGAGATGGTGTTTTACTAAGATTAGTCCAGCACTTCTCAACAATTCCACTAAAGAATACAGAACTTGGAGAACCAGATCTTCTTGGAAGAGTCTACGAATACTTAATTGAAAAATTCGCAGACGATGCAGGAAAGAAAGGAGGAGAATTCTACACTCCACGAAAAGTTGTACAGCTCATTGTTGACGTACTTGAACCAAAAGAAGGCATGAGAATATGCGACCCAACTTGCGGTTCAGGGGGCATGCTCATAGAATGTGCACATTATATAGAAAGACACGAAGGAAATTCAAAGAACATATCACTTTATGGCCAAGAGAAAAACATTGGAACATGGGGAATATGCAAAATGAATATGCTCCTACATGGATTTCCAGACGCAGATATAAGAAAAGGAGATACAATAAGAGATCCTAAATTATTAGTCGATGGACAGCTCATGCTATTTGATAGAGTGATTGCTAATCCACCGTTTTCTTTGGATAAATGGGGAATAGAAGTTGCTGAAAATGATGGCTTTGGAAGATTTAGGCATGGTGTTGCTCCAAAAACAAAAGGAGATTTCGCATTTGTACAGCACATGATAGCCTCCTTAAATCAGCATGGGAAACTTGGAGTAGTTGTTCCACACGGAGTATTATTCAGAGGAGCAGCAGAAGGAAAAATAAGAGAAAACGTAATCAAAGAAGATCTTATTGAAGCAGTAATTGGCCTTCCAACAAACTTGTTTTATGGAACAGGAATTCCTGCAGCAATAATAATCATCAATAAGAATAAGCCTGCTGTTAGAAAAGAAAAAATATTCTTCATTAATTCATCAGAAGAATATCAAGATGGCAAGAACCAAAATACTCTGCGAGATCAGGACATCAAGAAGATTGTAACAGCACTTAGCGAATATAAAGCAATAGATAAGTATTGTAGAATAGTTCCTCATTCTGAAATAAAGGAGAATGATTACAACTTGAATATTTCAAGATACATCGATGTAACACCTGAAGAAGAGCAGATTGACGTTAAAGTAGCAGTCAAAGAACTTCGAGAACTTGAAAAGAAAAGAAAAGAAGTCGAAGAGAAAATGAACAAATACCTGGAAGAATTGGGAGTGGCGTAAGATGGATGTTGACTTGATATTTCATGCTTTGAAAAGCAAAGATAAGAAAATAAGATACAAAGCATTAGATACAATACTAAAGTTTTCAAGGTCAAATAAAACCTCTTGGGAAAAAGAATTTATTGAGTCTGTTTTATTGAAATCATCTTCTAAAGATTGGGAAGACAGGTACGTCGTGATGTATGCAATTTCTCGCTTTTATAGAAGAGACTGGAAATTTGAAGATTTTAAGAAACAATTTCTAAACGTATTAAGACTGCTTGAAGATGCCGATGGAAGGGTGAGAATTGCTGCAAGAAATGCGCTGGAACATTTCAGAACGAGTTTTCTTTTATTCATATTTGGGCAATGGAAAACCGACAGCAAACAGATTGTGGATTTATGGAGAGACTCATTATTTTTATTGTGGGAAAAAATTGATGCAATGGGGCAAGGAAAAATGCAGTTGCATCTTGTTCAATGCATTAAAATCATCTATCAGCACGACATGGATGCGTACTTGAATAAAAAAGATTTTGAGAGATATGAAAAGATATGGAATAAGGTAATTGAATTGGATGATTTTTATTATGAATTTGGAGTTGAATGATGGATGGTAAAAAATAATATAATTCGAGTTGAAGGTGTAAATATTGGAATTAAAGACATAGATCCCAAAAGATATGTTTCTTTAACTGATATCACAAAAAAAAAGAACTCAGAAGAACCAAGGTTTGTTATTATCAATTGGCTTAGAAACAGGAATACAGTTGAATTTTTAGGAATTTGGGAGAAAATACATAACCCCAATTTTAACCGTGTCGGATTCGATACGGTTAGGTCAAATGCGGGTTTGAACTCTTTTACATTATCTCCCTCTAAATGGATTGAAGAGATGCCAAAAGGTGATTGCATATGAATGATTTAACTATCTCTGGCAATTCAATTAAAGCTAAAATTCTATTTTTTAGAGGATTACATATCCTGTTAGACAGGGACCTGGCTGTCCTTTATAACATAGAGACGAGAGCGCTAAAACAGGCAGTAAATAGAAATCAAAAAAGATTTCCGCAAGATTTTATGTTCGTGCTGACTAAGAGTGAGATAAATCTGTTGGTATCACAAAATGTGATACCTTCAAAAAAATATCTTGGAGGTGCATTGCCTTATGCATTTACAGAACAGGGGGTCGCAAATTTAGCAAGCATTCTTACAAGCGATAAAGCGATAGAAGTCAATATTCAAATAATGCGTGCTTTTATATCAATGAGGCGTTTTATTTCAAAAAATGCTGAATTATTTAATCGTCTTGATTATGTTGAAAAAAAACAATTCGAATTCGAAATAAAAACAAATAGTAATTTTGAAAAGGTTTTTGCTGCAATTGAAGATAAATCATTTCAGAAAAAGCAAGGAATATTCTATAATGGGCAAATATTTGATGCATATGTATTTGTCTCTGATTTAGTAAGAAGTGCTGAAAAGTCAATTGTTTTAATTGATAATTATGTTGATGATTCTGTTTTGACACTTTTTTCAAAAAGAAAGAAGAATGTGGATGTAATAATTTATACTAAGGATATAACAAAACAGCTATCTCTTGACTTGGCCAAATACAATTCACAATATCCTTTAGTTGAAATTAAGGAATTCAAACAATCTCATGATAGGTTTATTATCATTGACAATAAGGCAGTATATCATTTTGGAGCTTCATTAAAAGATTTAGGCAAAAAATGGTTTGCATTCTCGAAATTCGAAAAGGAAGCATTAAACATATTGAATAAGCTGGAGATAAAATAATGATTGGAGATGTGCCGAAAGGATGGAGCAAGAAAACAATCGGAGATTTTGCAGATGTAACATCAGGAGGCACACCAAGTACAAATATTTCAGAATATTGGAACGGAAAGATTAGATGGATGAATTCAGGGGAGCTTAATGATAAAAAAGTATATGATGTTGTTGGTAGAATAACAGAAGAAGGATTAAAAAAATCAAACACTAAACTAATTCCTAAAAAATGTATTCTTATTGGACTCGCAGGTCAAGGTAAAACAAGAGGCACTATTGCACTGAATTTTGTTGAACTTTGTATCAATCAATCTATTGGAGCAATTTATCCAAATGACTCTTTCATTCCTGAATATCTGTATTATAATCTGAATTTGAGATATAAAGAACTTCGCAATTTATCCACTGGCGGAGAAGGAAGGGGAGGTTTAAATCTGAGTATTCTTAGAGATATTTTGGTATTATTGCCTCCATTAAAAGAACAAGAAAAGATTTCCAATATTCTTACAGCAATTGATGACTTAATTGAAGAAACAGATAAAATCGTTAGTAGTTGTACAAACATAAAAAGAGGGTTGATTCAATCATTACTTTTAAAAGGTATGCCTAACCGACATAAAAAATTCAAGAAAACAGAACTTGGCGAAATACCTGAAGATTGGGAAATAAAAAGACTTGAAGAAGTTTCTACATTCTTAGATGGAAAACGTGTTCCAATAAAAGAAGGAGATAGATCAAAAATAAAAGGAATTCATCCTTATTATGGTGCATCAGGAATAATTGATTATGTTAATGATTACATTTTTGATGAGGAACTAATATTGTTAGGTGAAGATGGTGCAAATATATTAACACGTTCATTACCTCTCGCGTTTAAAGTTAAAGGAAAAATATGGGTTAATAATCATGCACATGTTATTAAACCACATGAAGATATGAATATTGATTATTTGACGATCTATCTTGAAAGTTTAGATTATGCAAAATATAATACGGGTACGGCACAACCTAAATTGAATCAAGAAATGTGTTCTAATATCATTATTGTTAAACCAAATATGTCAGAACAAAATGAAATTGCAGATATAATTGAAACATTCAATGAGCGTGTTCAATCTGAAAAAACAAAAAAACAACAGCTTATCAAACTAAAATTATCTCTCATGCAAAAGCTTCTTTCTGGCGAGATTAGGGTGAAAGCATGAAAAAAGATGTGTTGAATAAGGATTATCAATTATTTTTGAGAGATATAAAAGACCGTATCAAAGAAGCACAGTATTCTGCTTTGAAAGCAGTTAATAAAGAATTAATTTCTCTTTATTGGAATATCGGACAAAAAATAGTTGAAAAGCAGAATTCTGCCGGTTGGGGGAAATCGATAGTTGAGAATTTAGCCAATGATCTTCAAAAAGAATTCATAGGGATAAAAGGATTCTCTTCTCAGAACTTATGGTATATGAGGCAATTTTATAGTGAATACAGAAATAATCCAAAACTCCAACCAATGGTTGGAGAAATCAGCTGGGCTAAAAATATTGCAATATTAAGCAAGTGCAAAAATGATTTAGAAAGAGAGTTTTACATTAAGATGACCCGGAAATTTGGATGGACTAAAAATGTTTTGATAACTAATATTGAAAACAGATCTTATGAAAAATATCTTCTTAATCAGACAAATTTTGAGAAAACAGTTCCAGAAAAGTATGCTGCACAGGCAAAATTAGCTGTAAAAGATGAATATACCTTTGATTTTCTTGAATTAGGCGAGGAACATTCTGAAAAAGAATTAGAAAATGAGTTAGTAAATAAAGTTAGGATTTTTTTATCAGAAATGGGAGGGAATTTCTGCTTTATAGGAAACCAGTACAAGTTAGAAGTTGATGAAGAAGAATATTTTATTGACCTTCTTTTATATCACAGAAAGCTTAAATGCATTATCGCAATTGAACTAAAAATAGGAAAATTCAAACCTGAATACGCCGGGAAAATGCAGTTTTATTTGTCTGCGCTAAATGAGAAGGTTAAGTTTGAAGATGAAAACTCCTCAATTGGAATAATTATTTGTAGGGAAAAAAGAAGAACTACTGTAGAATATGCTTTGCGAATCGCAAATCATCCAATAGGTGTCTCAACCTACAAAATTACGTCATTGCTTCCAAAAAACTTATTGAAATATTTACCATCTGAAAAAGAGATAGCAAAAAAGCTTGATAAGTTATGATTAAATGTGAGAACATGAAAAAAGAGCAACAGAAAAATATACGTGATAAACATGTAAATGATGAGGTTAAAATACTTAATTTGAAAGAGCTAATTATCCATGAGCTTAATTCTGTTTCAAGCAGCAGCTGCAGTGGAAATGTTTCATTCAACATAGACACAACAACTAATCATGGGTACTGTGAAGACCAACGATTTCAAGGAACTATAAAAATTCTAAGAACAGGAAAAATCAAGAAAAATGTTTATCTGTTAAAAATTAAAACTGAGTTTGAAGATGATTATTGATGGTAAAAATGAATAATGAGACTATAAGTGCAGGCGTGGCTTTGTATGAATCAAAAAAAGAGCTGCACGAGTTAATGAAGAAAGTGATAAAATCAACTAAATTTGGAAGAAGACACAGTGCTTATGATGACTCCTTGGGGCTTGACATTGGCGGCGGAGAGTTATGGTCTTGTTTTAAATTCGGACAATTGGAGTTTTCACCCATTGAATCCCGAAATGAATACGATTGCGACGGGCATGGAATAAATGATTTGGAAATGATTCAATGCCTGATAAAAGAGATTAAAAATAGGCTTGAACTTTTTCAGGATAGCAAGAAAAAATATCCGAAAGAATACATTAAAGGAAAGAAAAAGTTTACAAAAACAATCTTTGATAAATCAATAAAACCGATAATGGAGATGTACAAATAATATGGCAAAAAATATTTCGGAAGATGAAAAAAGAATTATGAAAATCTTTAATGTTACTGACTATGATAAAACACCTAATAGGACAAATGAATCAATGATAATTTATTTTGATTTCTTAAATAAGAATCTGGGTTTTCCAATCACAGGAGATCATACATCGGAAATGGGTCATTTCAAATCAGAAATTATTTCAATCAAATTGACCTCGCTTTCATCTATATATGATGATTTTTACGGGATATTGGTTGAGGGAAGAAGTGGCAGAAAAAAAGTTGTAGTTCCTCTTGTTGATTTTGATCCTGATGAACATGTAACTGATGAAAACCTTCGGTTTATAGATGATTATAAAACTTGGTTTTGTAACTGGTGAAAAAAACATGAAAGATGCTGAGAAAAAAAGGATTGAAAAAAAGATAATAAACACATATGTGCCATTAAGGAAGTTGATTTTTGAAGAGAACAACAAAAACACGAATATAACCAATGATTTCAAAGATTATTCGCATGTATTGGCAAGCGTTGAACTTGTTATCTATTGTTTTGTCACAGTAAACTCTAAAATAAAAGATGGAGATATATTATTTTCGCTTAAAAGAGTAAGAAAAGATCCATTATATGAATTTTCAGATACAAACGAAGATGATGCATTTGAGTTTGCAATAATTTATGGTATTAGCAGGGGATTGCAGCAAAAAGGGCTTGCGCTTAATGAAGTCTATGCTTTAATTGACTGGTTGATACACGAGGTCGAGGGAAGATTGGAAACCGGCGAGAGCTATATCGAATGGATTAAAACTTTTTTTAATGATAATAAACGTAAGGTGAAAAATGGCGGGAAAGATTAAAAAAATCCAAAAGAACATGGATGTAATTTGCGTTGAAACAAATCTTAATAGTTATAATCTCTCTAAAGCGGAAGTGGATATTTATAAGCAATACTTTGAGAAAGATTCTAGAATACTCAATATCAAATATGATAAACTCAGCGAAAATACTGGAGAAGATAGGAAGTTCGGAAATAGCATTAAATTCAAAAAGCTTAATATTTTTAATATAGAAAAAGAATTCAAAAAAGACTCGTTTGATGCATGCATTTCCAAAGGTGTCCTGGAACATTTCTCAAAAGACCATATAAGAGATATAATCGACAAGCAGTTATTTCTTGCGCCTATTGTTATAGCATCTTTTCCGGTGCGGACAAAACGAACAATGAGGTATTATAGTGTTAAGGATGTTAACGGAAAAGAAGTATACCCCGATAAAATCAAAAGAAACCTATGGACCGAACACCAGTGGAAAGAGGATATCCTGAAATTCTATGATCTGGAAGAAAGCCATATAATAAAATGCTCCCTACCAAACGGAAATTTTGATGAGATGATTGTAGTAATAGGAAGGGATTATACTGGCGATGAATTTGAGGGCTTAGTGGATGAACCGGACAGAGAAATCAGAATGGCTGAGCTATTTACTGGGTCTTATGGATGGAACGAAGAATTATCCGCATTTGAGCTATATTTCATGAGCTGTTTTGATTTTCCATTCGAGGCGAAGTTTCGTTCAAGTGAGTATGGTGATAAAAAAATTATTTTTACTGTTATTCGCATCTCATACTTTAAAGATAAAGGAGGAGTTTTTTGCGAAATCCGATTTGATGATGGAACAAGAAAAGAGGTTCCTGTTTATTCAATAATCCCCTTAGATAAAGGACATAAAAGAAACATCGCTATTGACGACTACATAGAATGGCTACCGTTTAATTTGTAACAATAATAATACTAAAAGGTAAAGAAATGGATAAAGAAATAGTAAACATAAATTGTACTTTTTGCGGCAAGGAGATAGAATGCCCGAAGGACATGCTTGCAACATCAAAAAAACACATGTGTCATTTATGTTTTGCAAAGAAGGATGAATTTAAAGAGGATATGATTGATGTTCATGTCGATTTACCTCAAGAAAAGTTTATCGAAGAAACAGCAAACAGCATGGTAAATGACATGGTTAAAGATGTCTTTCCAAGAATTTGGGGTGGTGAAAAAACTAAACTCAAAGAAATTCCAAAAAAAGAGTTAGCTTATGAAATGTTTGGAAGAGGAGCATATATTGCACTAAGCACCATGCTGAAATTACAGCATGAACTTGGAATGAAAGAGCAGGAAGAGGCGTATAAGAAAAATGGCTGAAATCCCTGAATTGATAAAAAAGATAGAATCTGATGAAAACCAGAATTCTGAGCATATTCTTCACAGGCTGTTAGAATTAGCGATGACAGTCACGGGAAGAGGAGACATTGAAGAAGATTACACAAAAACAATTGAATTCCCTATTGGCAATGTGTCAATTGTTTCAGATCCATACTATGGAAAAATCTGGATAAATGCTGATGATGGGGAAGAGGAAATAGAAGATGAAAAAGATATTGATGCAATCTCAAAAGAAATTAAAAAAAGGCTGCTACAGTTTGACAAGCAAATTAAAGAAATAAGAGAAAAGGTCTCAAACGATCTATTTGAAAAACCATTAAGACGGGTGGCAAAATGAAAGAATCTGAAAAATATTATTTTTTCCTAAATCCCTATACTGATGCCGCTTTTACAAAATGCCCGAAATGTGATGGCAAGACAAAAGTAAAGAAATTTCCGTTAGTAATATTCATCGAGAAAACAAAATGTGTATTGAATCTGAATAAAACCTGCAAATATTGTCCTTATTGCGAGCTGATTATCGCAAAAAAAGTGGAGCTTAAGCCAATGGCAGAAGCTTATAGTGTGAAAGTTGAAGATTTCTTTATTTATGGCACGCTTCCGATAGAGGTCTATAAACAATATGAAAATAGGCTGATGAATCCCGAAGATTTTCACAAAATGGCAATACCATTTAAAGATGTTTGGAAGTTTGAAGTTCAACCTGCAGGTTGGTATCCTATTTCAAAGAGGGATAAAAAATGAAGACACTCTTTCCATCATTTGCTCCACCAGAAACTTGGAGAAATCCAGGACAAACAAAGAAGCTAGAAGGAGAAGCCTGGAGAATATTAAGATTAAAAATAGTACAAAGAGATAATTATACTTGTTCATATTGCGGATACAAATCAGAAAAATATCAGATAGTAGATCATATAGACGGCAATCCTGAGAACAATACTGATGAGAATTTGCAGGTCATTTGTCAAATGTGCAATTTGGTTAAACATGCAGGACAAGGTTGTGCTGTTCAGGGAATAGTCGATTTGTATGAAGAATCAAAAAATACTCAAACTGAAGTAATTTCATTGACTAGGAAGTTGAGAGATGACGGAAAGTCGGATTCTGAAATTATTAAGCAACTTGGTCTTAAAAGAAAAGTTGAGTTTAAAATGGATAGAGATTATCTGAATAAATTAATTGGTTTTGTAACATCAAGACAAACAGAAGAAAATGACGGAATGTATAATGGATGGCTTGCATATCATAATAGAATTGTAAAGTTATCACAAAATCAGAAGTTAAAGGTGAACAAAAATGGCTCGTGATCCTAAGGAATTGTTGGAAGTTGAAGATCCTGCTGTTGAAGTATTGACGCAGTATTTGGGTTGGGTTGAGATAGATAGTAAAGCATCTGAATCTATGAGACCTTCGTTAAAAGAAGTTGTTTTGATTCCTAAATTATCTGCTGCAATAAGAAGATTAAACCCCTGGATAACTGAAGAAAATACTAATAGAGTTATTCGTTCTATTACAAGTGTTCAGGCAACTTCAGTTATTGAAGCAAATGAATTATTGCAGTCTATTCTTGAGAAAGGAGCGACAATAACACAGGACAAAGATGATAATTTGGGATTGAAGAGTCAGGATGTTATGCTTATTGATTATGAGAATATAAATAATAATGATTTCAATTTAGTAAGACAATTCAAAGTTATGCATTTGAAAGAAAATATTCTTGATGTTGTTCTGTTTATTAATGGCCTTCCTATAACAATCATTGAATGCAAGAGTCCTACTTTGAAAACTCCTATGGAAGATGGCATCGAACAATTATCAAGGTATCAAGAGAGTGAAAGCAGATTTAGGAATGTTGGCTGTCCAAAATTATTCAATACATCACAAATATTAGTTTCAACTTTTAAGGACCAGACAAAATATGCCACAAATTTTACTCCAGAAAGGCACTGGTCGGAATGGAAAGTTCCTCATCCATTAACATTGGATGATTTGTCAAAAAAGCTAGGAAGACCTCCAAGTTCACAAGATATTTTCTTATTTGGGGTTTGTACAAAACAAAATCTACTCGACTTAATTCAGAACTTTATTGTTTATGAAAGAGAGCAAGGCAAGATCATAAAGAAGCTTGCCAAATATCAGCAATTTAGGGCAGTAAATAATCTCATAAAAAAGATAACAAAGAAGCAAGAGCGCCAGGGCGGAGTTATTTGGCATGCACAAGGTTCAGGAAAGAGCCTTACTATGCTTTGGACAGCTGTAAAACTAAGAAGGAAGCATGAATTGGCAAATCCGACGTTAGTAATTGTTACAGATAGAACAGATCTTGATGATCAGATTTCTGGAACTTTCAAAAGATGTGGTTTTCCAAATCCTATCCAGACAACTTCTGCAAAGCATTTGCAAGAGCTGTTAAGAGATCCTGTTGGCCAAACAATAATGACAACAATTCAAAAGTTTCAGGATGCAGCGGATATTTATCCTGTATTAACTGAAGATCCAAATGTGTTTGTCTTGGTTGATGAAGCTCACAGGACACAATACAAATCTCTTGCAGCTAATATGAGAAACGCTGTGAAGAATGGCTGTTTTATAGGATTTACTGGAACACCCATTTCAAAAAAATACAGAAATACCATAGACACATTTGGCTCATATATTGATATTTATGACCATAGACAATCTGTAAAAGACGGAGCAACAGTCCCAATATTTTATGAAGGTAGAATGCCAGAATTATCAGTTACTGGAAAGTCTATTGACGAATTATTTGATAGGTTGTTTGCTGATTACTCTCAAAAAGAAAGAGAGCAGATAAAAAAGAAGTATGCAAATCCTGAGGCTATTGCACTTACGCCTCAAAGAATAAAGATGATTTGCTTAGATATACTGAAACATTATGAGCAGTTCATCCTGCCTAATCATTTCAAAGCGCAAATTGTGACGTTCAGCAGAAGAGCTGCTATTAGCTATAAGAAAATGCTTGACGAACTTCACGGGCCTGCAAGTGTGATCTTAATCTCAAAAAATCATAATGATGAAGAAGAGTTTGTTCCATACCATAAATCAAAAACTGAAGAACAGGAACTAATTAGGCAATTCAAGGAAGAAACAGATCCAAAGATAATAATTGTTTGTGATAAATTAATGACTGGATTTGATGCGCCAGTTGAGCAAGTAATGTATTTAGATAGCCCATTAAAAGAGCATACATTACTTCAGGCAATAGCAAGAGTAAACAGAACATATCCTCATAAGAAGTATGGCCTCGTCATAGATTATTGGGGGGTATCAGAGGATTTACAAGAAGCTTTAAACCTGTTTACAAGAGAAGAAAGCGAAGGTTTTGTCCATACTGACTACAAAAAAGAGATATTGCCAAGACTTCAGGCAGCACATAATGCGGCTATGAACTTCTTCTCAGAAACTGACATAACTGATATTGAAGCATGTGTAAAATACCTTGAATCACCAGACAGAAGAGCTGCTTTTGATCAGAGATTTAAGCTATTTGCAAATTATATGGACATGCTTTTTCCAGATCCAAAAGCATTGCAATTTGTTAAAGACTTAAAGCACCTATCGGAAATTAGGACAAGAGCAAGAAATAGGTATAGGGATGAGCAATTATCTTTAAGAGAATGCAGTGAGAAAATTAGAAAACTTATCGAAGAACATATCAAAGCTGAAGGCATAACTCAGATTATAGAGCCCACAAGTATCTTCTCAGAAAAGTTTGACAAAGAAATAGAGAGAATAAATTCAACAGAAGCAAAAGCGAGTGAGATAGAACACGCAATCAAGCATGAGATTACATTCAAAGTAGATGAAGACCCCATCTATTATGAGTCACTAAAAGAAAAGCTTCTCAAGATATTAACTGACTACAAAGATGGCAGGATTAACGCAGCGAAACAGCTTACTCTTTTAAAAGAAGTTCTTGAAGAAATGAGGCATCCTGAAAACCATGCCGAAGAAATGGGAGTTGATCCAAAGATAGCTCCATTCTACAATTTATTAGAGAATAAAGATAATAAGAATATGATGGTCATGGAAGCTCCTGCAGAATATGGTACGACCTCTAAACCAGTACCTCTGAAAGATTTAGCTAAAGATGTCTATGATGCTATCGAAGAGCTTGCAGTTGTAGAGTGGCAGTATAAAGAAGATATCAAAAGGGAAATGCGAAGAAGAATTAAGAGAGTACTCCGACTCAAAAACTACCCTCTTGATGAAATAGAATCAATGACTGTTAAAATAATGGACTTAGCAGGGGCGAGGTTTAGAGCATGATTGAGCAAGATAGCTTCCTTTTTGGAAAAACTCAGATAGATTATGATGTAGTTTATAGTCCGAGACGAAGAAATGCCACACTTGCTGTTTATCCATTAAAGCAAGTTGAAATAACCGTGCCGAGTAACATACAGCAAGAGAAGATAAAGACTCTTGTAGAAAGAAAAGCAGTATGGGTAATAAAACAGCTTGTCTGGTTTGACCAGATTACACAAATAAGCTCAACTAAAGAATATGTGAATGGAGAATCATTCCTGTTTCTAGGAAGGCAATATCGATTAAAATTGAACAAAGAAAACGGAAAGACTGAAGTCAGATTAAGAGGAAGAGAACTTGAAGTTACATTGAAAAAACAAGCTGATAGTAAAGATGTTAAAACACTAATCAAAGTTGCAATCTGGCATTGGTACAGAGAACAGGCACTAAAAAATATTGATGAATCTGTTTCATACTACTGCAAAAAGCTTGGGATAAGAAAACCAAAAATAACTATTAAAAATCAGTATAAGCGATGGGGTAGTTGCACATCAAAGAATGTTGTCATATTCAATTTTCGTATAGCAATGGCTCCTGTGAGCCAATTAAATTATGTTGTTGCTCACGAATTAGTTCATATAAAACACAAAGATCATTCTCCTAAGTTTTGGAAAAAACTAAACTCAATTATGCCAGACTATCAAGATAGAAAAGAGAAGCTAAAGCAGGATGGATGGCAGTATGAAATATAAGCGGAGCTGAAGAGATGACCTGTTTATACATTGATACAAATGTTATCATCGATGCTGTTGAAGGTAGAAAGAATAAGTTTGGAAGAAATATTGGGAATCCTGCAGCTGACTTATTCACACAAGCAATATCATGCAAATATCATTTATATGAAATAACATTAATAATCGGATAATTAAATGTTATTTCTTATCTAGTAAATTGCCACTAAACATCCGAAAATTAATGCAATTTACTATAATTATTTCTACTTGGGCATTAAAAGAATTATTTGGACTTTCAAAGATAGACTCAGCAAAAATGTTTTTTGAACTTGCAAAAAATAAGATAAAAAAAGTACCATATTCTTCTGACCCAAGTTTGACAGTTAACATTTTCTCATCTCATTTTTTTTTATTTTTCAGGTTTTTTCACGCTTTTTTAGGCGAATATTTGACAGATAACCTGTCGTCTGTAACAAGTGTTTTTTAGCGTTTATTCTCCAAATGAATTTGACAGTTTGGTGGTGTTTGTTAGTTTTTGCTCGAAAAGTCAGGTCGTACTGTAAAAAAGAAGCCGGAAAACTCTATTTTCAAACTAAAAACAATCATTTTTGGCTAAAAAATAGTCAAAGAAGAAGAATTTAGACCAAACTGTCAAAGTTGGGTTATTAGAGAAAATCAAATTAAAAGAAAATTAGATTATTTTGCAATTATTCTTACTATCGCAATAATTTTCTTAGCAATGTATGGAATCATCAAACTAAAAGAGAATAACTCATTTGGCAATTATTAAGATTTATCTTTAAAACTGTGCCAAGAGTCTTTTCCAATTATGACGTGGTCTAATACTTTTATTGACAGTAATTCTCCTGCTTTGAATAATATATCGGTGATCTTCTTGTCTTCTTCTGATGGTTCTGCATCTCCAGATGGATGATTATGCACTAATATAATCGCATTTGCACTTTCTTTTATTGCAGATTTAAACACTTCTCTAGGATGGATAAGAGAACTATTTAATGTCCCAACAGATACAATTTCATCCTTGATGATTTTATTGCGTGTATCCAAATGTAATATCATAAATTGCTCTTTATCAACTCCCGATAACTTTGGAGAACAATAATCAAAAACATCTTTTGCCGTCTTTATTGGTTTGCCATTTTGCTTTGAAATATTATGTCGTTTATTGAATTCGAACAATGCAATTATTTGTGATGCTTTAGCATTACCTATTCCTTTTATTTCTTGCAATTCTGCTAAAGAACAATTGCTTAATTTATCAACACCATATTTAGAAATAAGTCTATTTGACATATCAATAACATTCTCGTCTTTATTGCCGGTTTTTAGAATTATCGCTAGGAGTTCCGCATCTGATAAAACAGAAGGTCCTTGTTTTTCCAATCGCTCCCTTGGTCTATTCTCTAATGAAATATCCTTAATACGCATTTATAAACAAAAAAGCTAACTTCTTTATAAGAATTACTTAAGAAAATCCGGAAAACATCCGATTTCTTAACAGCCGATGGTTAACATCTACAGGTTGAACAATACGCTGTGGTTGGGTTCTGGTGAATCTATAGCTGGTAAGTGACGGCTGCTAACCGAAGCTATCAAGAAATGAAAAAGACGGTGGTAAGCGCATCATCTAAATCTTTAAATCTATTTGACCTATGCAAATGTTTAGCTCGATTTACTCTCTCTAAAAAATCGGTAGGCGTAATTGCTTTAAGAACTGACGAAACTACACCCACATAATTCTGGGTATTCTCAGTAAGAATAATTACATTACTTGCTTTAGATTCTGATGAAGCCACCCAATTTAATGATTTGACAATATTACCCTCATAATCTTTAACACCGACGGTAGAACAATCAATCCGATAAGTGTTATGGCAAAACTTTTTATGGTCGTCATTAAGTCGTTTTCCGACTTTCTCAAAAATTTGACCTTCAATTAAGACAGTGACATCTCCTAAAGTAATCAGCTCAGTTGCTTTAGTAAATGCTTTTCTTCTATTTTCACCCCCATCGCTTATAATATTGTTATCAGTCACTGCTTTCATAATCTCTAATGCTGGTATTATTGTTATCATTTAAAAATACAAGAGAAAAAGCTTAGTCGAGTGAAGCATCCTTAAACTCCCCTAGTTTAAGCAAATATTCTCTAATCCCCCCTTCTTCTGTTATTGATATAATATTTTCCCTTAAATCAGGGTTAAGGCTCTCGATGATTATTAGTCCTTCGGACGGTAATTTAAACGAATCTCTTAAATCTTGACTTAAGTTTTCTGCCCTTCCCAATCGTGCATTTTTGAGTGTCATTTTCCGCTTCACCTACCTCTTTTTTATAAGTACTTCTATTCTTGAACAGATATTAAGAAGTAAAGCTTACTTATATAGATTCCTTTCTCTTTTTAGGTCCATTACAACAAGGCGACTCACATTTAGGACATACTTTGGGTGCTACTTCTGTATTCTCTGGCTTCCATTCATGCCCACACCAGCGCAAAAGGCGAAGTAGGGTTTGGCAAATTATGCGAAACTATTGTCGTTAACTAATTGCTGATAATGTTTATATATTTCATTTGTTTACTTTCTTTCATGAATAAGCGTCTGCGTGAGAAATTAGCGAAAGAGGGGCGATTGGATAATCGTGTGCATTTTCTCAAGAACTCTGCGACGTTTTTCTGCGGCGAGAAAAGGCTTGTTGAGCTGTATCTTGCGCTGCGAGACATGAATCCAGAGCATCCATTGCTTAATCATGGATCAGTTCATGACGGTCGGTTCCGGTTCTATCACGATTATCAAGCACCGGAACATCTGAAGAATAAGCCGGTTGTGCAGGGCATACCATTGTCGGCGCAGCATTCACTGCATTACATGGATCAGTTGCTTCATGCTCTCATTTAATCTTCTTTACTCAATATGCTGCTCAGCAATTCATTTTTATAGTGCGTTTCGATGAACTCTCTGATCATTGGAGCGACGCCGAGCTTTTGCGCTTGGTCTTGCTTATGCTGTTCTAATATCTCAAGCGTTCTAATCGTTTCTATGTAGGCTTTTTTGATTTCAGTGTCTGGATTTTTCTGGAGCTGATAGGCGAGTGAATCTGCGCGTTTCATGTATCGAGAGAATCCGAGATATTGGAGATTTTCATGTCGTCTGTCTGATGTTTCAACTGAGATGCTGCTGTGGTCGGTCTCGTCATTTTTATCGTAAAGTGAATATACTGCCATTCCGCCAAGAAAAGCGATCAATGCTCCTTGAAGTATGCGGCTGCGGTAGCTGGGCTTTTGGTGAATAGCTTTCAATCTTTCGCGGCATGCGCTTTCTTGTCGCCTTACC
>Ga0209541_10007894_pt1 | contig 17759 bp, 20 predicted proteins | sample RifCSPlowO2_01_FD_184027 | JGI IMG/M metagenome (GOLD analysis project Ga0209541, IMG submission 184027) | Groundwater microbial communities from Rifle, Colorado - Rifle CSP2_plank lowO2_0.1 (SPAdes) (version 2) | ecosystem: Environmental > Aquatic > Deep subsurface > Groundwater | place...
CAATTCCCACAAGACATTGCCATTTGTGTATGAGTCATAAATCCTGAAAGTGAAGTTGAATGTTCCGACTTGGGATACTCCATTTGCATTTGTCAGCTTGCCCTGCAAAGTAATTGAGTTCGGGATTGCAAAAGTGACTGTTGAGAGCAGCAGGAATAAAGCTAATGCAATCAGCATACTATTTGTTATATTATTGTTGAGTTTCATTTTTCCTTCTTCTCTTCAATTGAAACATCAAGTTCTTTGACTTCATCCTTTGGTGATATCCTGTAAATCTTCATCTTGCCCAGCATTGTAACGTCAACAATCCCAAGAGAAACTAGCTGATTGACAATCCTGAAGGTGGAGCCTGCAGGCACTTTGCTTGACTGTGAAATCTCGCTAAGATGGAAGTATTTCTCTTTGTTTTCCAATAGTAAATCTAGAATTTTCAGCGTCTTTCTGTCTATTAGATGCCTAATCAAGCTCATAATTCTGGTTATTCAACTCGAAAGTATTTAAATATTTCCATTTTTGGAAAAATTATTCCATTTTTGGAAATTAAAGCAAAGAGAAAAAACTGGATTTTTTAGCATTGTTAAACTAAGCTCCTATACTCACGGACAAAAAATATTGAGCAATAGTTGTCCGTTCGTAATAAGCAAAGGCAATAATTATGCTCAATTATTTGTTGCCTTTACTATAGTCCAACACAACAATTCAAAACACATAAATATAACCATAAAATACTAAACCAACTCCAAAAATGCCAACCAAAGAAACAGAAAAGCAATACAACGAGCTTCAAAAGAAGCACAAGCTTCCAGAGTTCAGAGAAATGGACAGCGAGTTTGAGATAACCGATCTGGAAGAGACAAATTTCCTGCTTATGGCCATAGTCAGGAGAATTTCTGAAAGGCTGGATTTTTACTCTACAATGCTTGAAGAGCTTCTCCAGCCCGACACGGGCAATTTGTACGCAATGCACGAAACCCGATATTTTGATGAAGATGAAAAAAAGCAGATGTACGGGCTGTATGCAAAATTGATGAATTTTAACAGGCAGTCCATAGAGGCTTCCTTGGTGCATAATGAGAAAGAGGAAGCGGATTTTATAAGCAGCCTGTTCAATGAGTGGAAATCCCTTAAGCAGGAATTGCTGAGATTTGTGAAAAAGATGAGAGCTTCATGGAAAACAGAGGAAGCGGATATAAAAGAAGACTTGGGATATCTTGGATAAAATGCAATTGGTAATATTCGGGCCTCCTGGCGTAGGAAAAGGAACTTTGGCGAGCATGCTTTCCAAGAGATACAATATTCCTCACATCTCAACAGGCGATATCTTCAGGAACGAGATAAGCAGCGGCAACAGTGAGCTTATACAATATGTCGAAAAAGGCTTGCTTGTGCCTGACATGGTTGTTAACAAAGTGGTTGAGAAAGCCTTAAAGCAGGAAATTTGCAGGAACGGCTTTATACTTGATGGCTATCCCCGCACAACAGACCAGGCTGAATTTCTTGAGAATGCCGTCTGGAAGCTGAAGAAGAAGGTCGATATTGTCCTGAACATGGTTGCATCTGAAGATGAAATTATAAAGCGGATGACGGCAAGAAGGAACTGCAGCAAATGCGGCGCCTTGTATAACATTATCACAATGAAGCCAAAAAAGAAAGACGTTTGCGATAAATGCGGCAGCGCCCTTTCAATCAGAAAGGATGATGAGCCTGAAACAGTGAAAAAAAGAATACAGGTTTATCAGGAAGAAACCTCGCCTTTGGTTGATTATTATAAAAAGAAAAAAATACTTGCAGACATTGATGCTTCTCCGAGGCCGAGACAGGTGTTCAATTCCGTGACTGGGGTTATTGAAAGAAAAATTCCACAGCAACAGTAGCATAACAAGATTTTGGCAAGGTAAAACTTATTTTTACTTTCTTTTTGTTTCTGTTTAATTCGTCGTCATTGATTTCCAAAAGTTTCAAATCTTTCATTTCAAAAAACAAATCCCTAAAGCTTCCTTCGGAAGTAAGCTCAGGCATCTGGCTTATTATAAATTCTCTTGGATTAAGCCTTTCTTTTTCTATTGCTCTTTTAAACATATTTTTTAATGGGGCGTTTTTCACGGAATCCAGTTCAAAATCAAAGCCAATCAGCGGGATTTTTATATTTTTTTGGCTGTTTTTACTGTGTTTTAAGTATTCTTCAATAATCTTATTGAATAAAAATGACTGGTAGGAATGAACGAACAGCTTTCTTGTCTTTAATGGAATCAGCCTGATTGCTTCGACGTAATTGTTCTTATTTTTTGCCAGATAATCTTTAATTTTATCTTCAATAAACCCGTTATTCTCCAAAATCAGCTCAACTGCCCTCTTAAAATTCCTCTTAATTATGGCTTTTCCAACAAGATGGTTGTTTCTGCTGAATCTTTGAGGGCCAAAAAGATTGAGAATTTTAATAGTTTTATTTTGTAAGCATTGAATTCTTTTTATTTCTTTTTCATTTAAATCCCTGATTGTTATTTCAAATTCATTGCCTTCCAAATCACCCAGTGAAATCGGCTCTTTTCCATTGCCTAAATACCTTAATTCAATATTTTTAAATTTGTATTTTTCAAATCTTTTGCTTCCCCTGAAAATTGAAATTTTCTGCTCTGTTACAGCATTTTTGTCCTTGTTGCCTGCAAAGCCGAAATTCTTCAACGGGATCTTGAATCTGTTTGACAGGATTTGCAGTGCATCGATTGTCGTGTAGTTTGTTTTTTTGAGAAGGAAATATATGTATTGCCCATTATTTTGGATTTTATTGTTTATATCACTAACTTCCTTGACTATGAAATCTTCTGGAAGCTGTTTGATTTTATGCATGAATTGTGAGAAATCCGCGAGATTTTGATTTATACCTTAGTGATATTAGGCAGCTTTCTTTCTCAATTTTGAACTCAGCAGATCATTTACTCTGGCAATGGCTTCTTCCAGAATATTGAGCCTTAATTTGGCAAGATGTTTTGTTGAGTTTGTATCTATTGCAATTTTTGGATTAGTCCATTGGTCTTGAATAATTAGTCTCCCTGGAGAACGAAACTCTTTTTGCCAAGCATCTTTCATTACCAAAAGTTCATTTAACCAGAGTTTAGCTTCTTCAATATTGTCCTTGGCAACTTCGTCTTCAATTATACCAATATGTTCGTTAACATCATTCTTAAATTTCTTGATTACCCTATGCTCTTCAAACACTTATATCACCTATGATTTTATTTCCCAATCAGCTTTATAACATCAATCATCCTTTCGCTGAAGCCCCACTCGTTGTCGTACCATGCAATAACCTTGACGAGATTGCCTCCAATTACGTTTGTCAGTTCAGAGTCAAAGATTGCAGAGTTCGGGTCTGTTATGATGTCGACTGAAACAAGAGGTTCGTTGGAGTATTCCAAAATGCCCTTTAATTTTTCTGCATTTTCCTTGAAAATCTTGTTTATTTCTTCCTTTGTTGTGCTCTTTTCAAGCTCACATACAAAGTCTGTTATTGAGCCTGATGCAACCGGCACCCTAAAAGACAAACCATCAAGTTTTCCTTTTAGTTCTGGGATTACCTCTGCAACCGATTTTGCAGCGCCTGTTGTTGTCGGGATGATTGACAAAGCGGCGTGCCTTGCCCTTCTCAAATCCTTATGAGGCGCATCAACAAGCTTCTGGTCTGCCGTGTAGGCGTGGATTGTTGTCATAAATCCTTTTTTGACGCCAAAATTGTCATTAAGTATTTTCACAACAGGGGCAAGGCAGTTTGTCGTGCACGACGCATTTGAAACAATATGGTGCTTGCTTTTATCGTACATCTTCTCATTTACGCCCATCACAATCGTAATGTCGGGGTTTTTTGCAGGCGCGCTTATAAGAACCTTTTTAGCGCCTGCCTTCAAGTGCTGCTCAGCGCCTTCCCTGTCTGTAAACTTGCCGGTGCTTTCAACAGCAACATCTATCTTCATGCCATTCCACGGCAGCTTTGAAGGCTCCAGAACCGAGAGGACTTTTATTTTCTTGCCGTCAATAATCAGTGCATCGTTAGTGCTTTCAACTTTTCCGTCATATTTTCCGTGCACAGAATCATATTTAAAAAGATGCGCCAATGTTTTTGCATCTGTCACATCATTGACAGCAACCCAGCTTATTGCTTTGTCTTTTATCCCTGCCCTTAGAACAAGCCTTCCAATCCTGCCGAAGCCGTTGATTGCGACGTTAATCATAATAAATTTTAACTATAGCTTATATAAAAAGATTGCGGGTTACCTGCCTTTTAATAAGTTCATCATCTCCTTCAGTCTTCTCGTGTTTATAACATCATTCTTAGCAGCCCATCCCCTTCTTGCAGTTCCAATCCCAAGCTTTATGAAATGCAGCTGGTCTGTGTTGTGGGCGTCTGTGCTGATTACCAATTTAACTCCTGCTTTTACAGCAGCCCTTACATGAATGTCTCTTAAATCCATTCTTTCAGGATATGAGTTGATTTCCATTATCGTGCCTGTTTTCTTTGCTGCATCAAAAACAGCATCCAAGTCAATGTCATAGCTTTCCCTTTTTGTTATCAATCTTCCTGTAGGATGCGCGATAATATCGACATTTTTGTTTTCCATTGCCTTAACCATTCTTTTTGTTATTTTTTCTTTTGGGTTTTTAAATCCAGAGTGTATGGAAGCAACGACAATATCCAGTTCTTTAAGCACTTTGTCAGGCATGTCCAAAGCTCCATCGTCTTTTATATTGACTTCAACACCCTGCAATATTCTAATCCCGCTTAATTTTTTATTGACTTTATCAATCTCTTTTCTTTGTTCGTTGATTCTTTTTTCGTCTAAAGCATTTGCTATTGCAAGCTTTCCGGTATGGTCAGTAATGCAAATATACTCATGCCCGAGCTTTTTTGCAGCAATTGCCATCTCCTCTATCGTATTATTGCCGTCGCTCCATTTTGTGTGCATCTGCAAATCTCCTTTTATGTCATTGTAGCCAATAAGCTTTGGCAGCATGTGGTGCTGCGCCATCTCAATCTCGCCTTCATCTTCCCTCATTTCAGGCTCGATATAGTCCATACCCAGTTTTTTATACACTTCCTCTTCTGTCCTGCCCGCCACCACTTTGTTTGTTTTATTGCTAAACAATCCATACTCGCTCAATTTAAGCCCTTTCTCTATTGCAATCCTTCTCAGGATTATGTTGTGCTCCTTGTTGCCTGTAAAATAAAGCAATGCTGCTCCAAAAATATTGTCATCTAAAACCCTTAAGTCAACTTGGATGCCTTCTCTCAATCTTATAGATGATTTTGTAGCCCCTTTTGCAAGCACATCCGCAACATTCGGCATTTTTGCGAAGAAATCAATCACCTTTTCAGGATTCTTTGATGTTGCAAGAATATCAATGTCGCCGATTGTTTCCTTCATCCTTCTTGTAGAGCCTGCAATGCCGACCCTCTCAACGTCTTTCAGCTTTTTCAGGAATGTTGCAACTTCCTCCGCGCTGCCCAAGGCAAATCCCAATGGCACCCTTTCTTTTGTTTTCCTTGCAAACTCTATGCTTTTCAGGATGTTCCGCTCAGCTACAGGACCAAGCCCCTCTAGTTTTTGTATTTTGCCCTGCTTTGCAGCTTTTTCCAAATCAGCAACGTTCCTGACTTTCAAGCGCCTGTAAAGCTTAAGTATTGTTTTTGGGCCAATTCCTTCAATTTTTCCAAGCCCTTCCATGTCAACAGGGGTTTTTTTCTTTAAGTCGTCAATATACTCCAATTTGCCTGTCTTCAGGAATTCATCAATTTTCTTCGCGATGCCCTCTCCAATTCCAGGCAGCTCCTCCAGTTTCCCGTCTTTCCAAACCTGCCCTATGTCCTCCGAAAGCCCTTCAATAACCAAGGCAGCTTTCCTGTAAGCCCTCACCCTGTAAGTGTCATCCGCAAACTCAAGATAGTCAGCTATTTCATTAAGAAGCTCTGCAACCTCAATGTTTTTCATAGAAGAGAATATTAGTTTTATGTATTTAAATATTAGGGTTTTGAATTAAAACCTTTGGCTCAATGCGAGATAATTGTGCCAGTTTTACTGTTCAAGGCAGGCATTAATCTGTTTAATGAGGTTATTATTGCTTTTTTACCGCCAGACTTCAAAAAATTCAGGACCGCATTTACTTTAGGCTTCATTGAGCCTTCTTCAAAATGACCTTGCTTTAAGTAATCTCCCAATAAGCTTGCTTTTACTTTGTGAAGGTTTTTCTCGTGCTTGGTGGCGAAGTTGAGCTTTACAAACTCTACATCAGTAAGGATGACAAGCATGTCAGCGTTTATCGAATTTGCCAGAAGCTGTGATGTGCTGTCTTTGTCTATGACTGCTTCTACCCCGGCTAGTTTCCCATCCTTTTTTACAACAGGTATCCCTCCCCCTCCGCAACAAATAACTATATGCTTTCTTTTAAGCATCTCTTTTATTGTTTCAAGTTCAATTATCTTTTTTGGCTGCGGGGAAGGCACAACCTTTCTGAAGCCTTTGTTTTTCTGGAAAACCAGCTTGATGCCCTTTTTTTGCATTGCCTGCGCTTCTTTTTTTGAATAAACCGGCCCGATGAACTTGGTTGGTTTCTTAAAGGCAGAATCATATTCATCAACAAGCGTTTGTGTTAAGACTGTGGCTATTCTTCTGCCGGGGATAAATTCGTGCAGAGACTGCTGGATCATATAGCCTATCTGGGCCTGGGTCATTGCGCCTTCAACATCCAAAGGCATTTCTGGTACAATGAACTTTGCCTTTTTCATTTGTATCTCTAAATTTCCTACTTGCGGGCCGTTGCCATGCGTAATTGCCAGAGAGAAAAATCTGGATGCTTTGGCAATTTCCTTGCAGGCATTCCTTACATTTTTTAACTGCTCTTCGTATCTTCCAATCTCATTTTGCCTAATCAATGAGTTACCGCCAAGGGCAATTACAATAGGTGTCATCTTTTGTTGATTTTGCTAGATGTTTTTATAAATAAACTGATTAGCTTTTCTTAAGAGCTCTTTTGCGTTGTTGAAAGTCAGCTTTTTATCAGCATGCTCGTAGCTCATCCACGCATATCCAATATGCTCAAAAGAGAGTTTTACTTGCTCTGTTGCTGACTGCGCAAGAAAAAAAACAACTTCCTTGTAAATGGTTTCATCATCCTTTTTGTAGAAGTATTTGACAACTTCCCTGAAATTGTCAACAAACTCAATGTCCTCAATCCCAGTCTCTTCTTTTATTTCCCTTGCAGCTGTTTGCTCTTCCTTCTCATTCTTTTCCTGCTTGCCCTTTGGGAAATCCCAGTGCCCGGCTCCGTAATGCAAAATGAGGTATTTTACTCCATCTTTCTGCCGTTTAAAAACAACAGCTCCGCAGCTTTTTTCTGTTGGCATATACACAAGGTAGTCCTATTTTATATAAAAACTTTTATTCATCAAAACAGAAACATTTATATATAACCTATACTATAAAACATATACTTTAAAATGTATATACTAAAAGACAATAAACTTTATATACAACAAGTGCTCGGAAAGTATGCAATAGCTTTCTAAACCTATTGCAGCAGAATACAGTCAATCATGTTTATATTGAGTTAATAGGGGTGGATTAAAGAGAGGGTAAAAGCGTAGAGATAGGGATAACAATCATGTTTAATTTATCCCACCTTTTAAGGGGATGCAGGAGTTTTTCAATCACCTCTTTTCTTCTGCACCTTGCTTAAAAGAGTGGGATATTTACATAATAAAAACAAATAAAATGAAACTGACCAACACAAAAATATATGATGCGGTAAAGGAAGTAGTGGGAGAGGATTCTGTTAAAATCATAGAATACCTCAAAGACAAGAAAAACATTTCTGATTTCAAGATAGCGGACAAGGTGGACCGGGATATACATGAAGTAAGGAACATTCTTTACAGGCTTTACAACTGCAACCTTGTCACCTACTACAGGAAAAAGGACAGGCAAAAAGGATGGTACATAAGCTACTGGACATTCAACAAAAAGCGCGTTAAGGAACTGCTTGACAAGACAAACAAGGAGAAATTAGCAAAGTATACTGTCAGGCTCAGGGAGGAGGAAGCCAATGTAGGCAACTTTTACCTATGCCCGAATGCCTGCGTAAGGGTTGGCTTTGAAAAAGCTGTTGACTTGGAGTACAGGTGCCCTGAATGCGGCAACATCCTAAACCACCAGGACAACACAAAGACTATTGACTTCCTGAGAAGCAAGATAAAGGAACTGCAGAACGGGCATGCAATAGGCAACGGAAGGATAAAGGGAAGGGCTTAATAAAACTTCTAATTTATATTAGACATTATGCCTGTTAAATTTACATCTTCAAAATTTCCTTCACTTATATTTTTCAGCAAATTTTGTGAAATTTGGTAAGCTCTAGGCGGTTGGTATCCTTCAGGCACCTCCCGGAAGCCAATTTTTATCAACTCACCAACAACATATTCCCTGTCATAGAAAGTGTCTATACTCACAACAGAGTTGCCGTCAGGCAAATTACCTATAGGCTTGTAAACATGCAGGAAAAGCGGTTTGCTAGATTCTGTGCCACTTACCACAACAAGCTCTCCTAGCGTTCGTATTACGGGCTTTTTATGTGGCTCTTGCAGAAGCAAATGGACTCTCCTCGTTAAGTGTGTGCCAGTTTTTTCTTCGTGACTGCTACTAACGGAGTCTGCCAAATTAGATTCTGGACATCCTAAAGCCATGTATCATTCTAAAGGTATTCTATATTTAATCCTTTCTAATTTTCGCCACAAAAAAACCTTCCGTATCATTGTCCTGCGGCCAGATTCTAAGGCATCTTTTGACTTCATCGTTGTATTTCCTGCCATCAAATTCCAGAATTGCATTGCTTCTTTTTATATCCAATCTTATCTCTTCCAGCTTTGCATTTTCATATTTGTTGATTAAAAAATCAACCACTGCTTCATTTTCTTCTGGCTCAAGCGAGCAGGTTGAATAAACCATTGTTCCATTTTCTTTGAGCAGATTAAATCCCGTTTCAATCAGCTGCTTCTGTGTTATTGAAAGCCTTTTCACCATGTCAGGGTTCCATATGCTTATTGTTTTCAGGCTTTTCCTTATGGTGCCAGTGCCGGAGCATGGCGCATCCACAAGGATTTTGTCAAACCCTATGCCGCTTCTTTTGAACCACTGCCCTTCCATCAGTGTTATTATGGCATTTGAAACCCCGCATCTTTGCAGGTTGATGGATAATGGCTTCATCCTGTCAATTGTGTAATCGTTCGCTATCAAAATTCCGTTGTTTTCCATGTACTGCGCAATCTGGGTTGTCTTGCTGCCAGGCGATGCTGCAATGTCCAAAACAATTTCATTTGGTTTTGCCTCTAAAATAATAGGCGGAATCATGGATGCTGCTTCCTGTATGTAGAAATAACCCAAAGAATGCTCAATTAAATTGCCGATATCCCTTCTTTCCTTCTTTGCATGCTCTATCCAGAACCCGTCTTTGCACCATGGGATTTGCTCCAACTTCCAATTTTTTTCTAACCTTTGCTTTAATTCTTTTATTGTTATTTTTAATGTGTTGACTCTTATCGACCTTTTAAGAAAAGACAAAGAGCACTGCCTGAAGGCTTCCCAGTCTGTAAGATTTGAATAGCGGTCTATGAATTTTGGCTTGAAGGTTATTTCAGAAATATTGTGAAAAGGAACTTGCTCCATTTTAGTTCAGCATTTTTGACATATAATGGCCATCATAATTATACATAAGCCGAGAGAAATACTGCCTTGCTCCAATCCCAGAAATCACAACAATCTTGCTCTTTTTATGCTCTTTTGCAATTTCTTCAGCTTTAGCCATTAATTGCTTGCCTACCCCTTTATGCTGAAAGCTGTCATCTGATTTTTTGCCTATCTGGACAGCTGCAGAATATACGTGCAATTCTCTTATTAAAGCAGAATCTTTTGTTATTTCTTCTCTTAAGAACTGTGAAGGAAACCTTAGCCTGCAATATCCAAAAATTACGTCATTTTCAATATCTTCCGCTGAAATGAAAAATTCTTTACCTTTAGATGCCTCATATTCTAAAACTTTCAGTTTAAGGTTTCCTAAGTTAATATTTTTATTCTGAATCGAGTTTAAGCCAGCTTCCCTGCACCTTATACATCTGCATTTTATTCCTTTTTCTGTGCATAATTTCTCAACGTATTGCCTTAAATTAGTTCTGTCCACCCCACCTGCTGTAACATAAGTAGGTATGTCGCGCTGTATCCTGGTAATTCTCACGTATTCTGGCACAAACCTTTTTGCCTCTGCAATCATTTCAGCCGCTTCCAATGTCGTCAATGGCTTGAATTTTCCCCGCTTCCAGTCATCATAAAGCTTTGTTCCTTTCATCACCATGCACGGATAGATTTTCAGCATGTCGGGCTTGTAGTCAGGGCTTTCAAATAAGGATTTAATCCCCGTTAAATCCATCTCTTTTGTTGTCAAAGGCAGCCCAGGCATGTAATGGGCATTTATCTTGAAGCCCAGGTCTTTCAGGGTTCTTATTGACTCAATGTTGTCGGCAGCTGAATTTCCCCTGTTTGTAGCTTCAAGAACATTATCATAAATGCTTTGTATTCCAAGCTCGACCCTTGTGCAGCCAAGCTCAAGCATCAGATTGCCATGGTACAATTTTCCAAAGTCGCTTTTTGTCTCTATTGTCAAGCCTACGCACCTAATCAAAGAAGTCTCGTTTTCTTTTTGTATCTGCCTCAATGATAAGTTTTGATTGTCTTCAGTTTTTATTTTGTTTTGTATGTTTTTTATCGCCAGTAAGTTTGCATTTTTAATCCCATTTCCAATAGACTCTAGCTCTTGTTTTTGCTCTGACACGGTTATTTCATTCTGTTTACTATTTTTTAGCTCATCTGACGCATTATTAATATTATTTTCAAAAATAATAAAATCAACATTTTTCCTAACTTCCAAATCATTCAAATCCATATTTTTAATATGCAATATTTTTTTTTGCACTCTTCGGATTCTATTGCCGTCATCGCTCATTGCCATTGGCAGCTCAAAGAATTTTTTTAGCTTTGCAAAATCCAAATTGCCATTTTTTTCAAAAAACAGTTTGGAGAAGTCATTCATCGCCTTTAAGGCGTACTTAACGAAATATTCCTGGTAAGCCCTTGGAAAAAAAGTGAAAGTTCCGCCCTGTATTATTATTTCCGCCTTGTCAGGAACCCTGCCCATTGCAATATAATGCTCGAGCCTGTTGAAAACAATAAGGTAAGGGTCGTAATTATTTCTTATTGCCCTTCTTGTTGAAGGCTCTTTTCCCGTGTAGCTTTGAGGCACATTGCCAAAAGCCGAGCCAGGGCCTCCGGGGCAGTAAGTGCAAGGGCCAATGCCTTTCATTGTGTGCGGGCATGGATAAGGCTCTGACATCAATGCAATCGGGGCAACCCCGCTTATTGTACGCACAGGCTTCAGCGAGAGTATTTCTTTAAGCTTTTGCCTCTCCTCCTTGGATGCCTCAAAGTAAATGTCGGCATTTTTTGGGATATGGCTTGCTTTTCCATTGGGCTTGTGCCTGTTCAGGATTCTCAGTTTTATCTGATTCAATTCGCGCTTGGTTTCCACATTATTTTTTTTGATTTCTTCAAGTATCTCATCGCATATCTGCTTTATATTTTCCATTGGCTTTAGAAACAGTTTAATGTATTTAAATGTTCATCTCAATGACTTCATTCCTTGTGTTGTAGTGCTTGCACAGCTCAATTATTATTGCGCCGATGCTTGAAACTGCAACTATGAATAAAAACTGCCATATAGTTAATGGAACCATGTCCAAAAACCGCCCTACATTCGGAACAAAAATTGAGACAGCCATCACAGCAAAAGAGCTGATAAACGCCAGAATCAGAAACTTGTTCTTAAAAGGGCCGACTTTCCAGGCAGGGTAGATGGTGGACCTTGACGCAATGGATTGGTAAAGCTCGAACATGCCTATTGTGAGGAATGTTGCTGTCTGTGCCTGGACAAGGCTTCCTTTGCTGAAATAAAACCAGCTGAACACAAGCAAAGCAGTAATTGTCATGGCAATCGGATAATAAACAAGGAAGGGGTTCAGGCCTTTGTATATCGGCTCGTCCTGCCTTCTTGGCTTTCTTGACATTGCATTCGGTTCATAAGGATCTGCGCTTAATGCAAGCGCAGGCAAGCCGTCTGTCACAAGGTTAATCAGCAAAATCTGCGTTGCTGTAAGCGGCAAAGGCAACCCAAATACTATGCCCAGGAATATTATAAGGACCTCGCTTATGTTCCCGGACAAAAGAAACCCTATGTACTTCCTTATGTTGTCATACACTCCCCTTCCTTCCTCGACAGCATTGACTATTGATGCGAAATTGTCATCAGTCAAAATCATTGAAGATGCCTCCTTGCTGACATCAGTTCCCGTGATGCCCATTGCAATCCCTATGTCGGCTTTTTTCAGCGCAGGCGCGTCGTTAACTCCGTCGCCTGTCATGGCAACAATGTGCCCTTTCTTCTTCAGGGCATCAACAATTCTTATTTTGTGCTCAGGGTTGACTCTTGCAAATATCGCGACATCTTCAACTATCTCATCAAGATTCCTGATTTCGTCAAGCTGTTTGCCGGTTATTGCCCTTCCGGCTAATCCAATTTCTTTTGCGACAGCCTTTGCGGTTATTTCGTGGTCCCCTGTGATCATGACAACCTTTATGCCTGCTTTTTTGCATTTTTGAATTGCAACCTTGACTTCTTCCCTTGCCGGGTCAATCATGCCCTGCAGGCCGACAAAAGTCAGGCTCTTTTCGGGCTCTTTGCCGGTAACAATTGTTTTGTACGCAAAGCCAAGAACCCTCAAGGCATCGTCTGCAAATTCCTTGTTTGCTTCAAGAATCTCCCTTTTCATTTCCCCTGTCAGTTTTTTTGCCTTTCCGTTCAGCCACATGTAGCTGCAGCGATCAAGCACGACTTCAGGGGCCCCTTTCACATAGGCAAGCTTTTCGCCCTGGCGCTTGTGCAGGGTTGTCATCATCTTGCGCTCGCTTGTGAATTCTATCTCGTCAATTCTTGGGTACTCTATTTCAAGCTCCTCCTTTATCAGGCCTGCCTTTGCCGCGCTGGCAATCAAAGCGCCTTCAGTCGGGTCGCCAAACAAATTGCCGCCTTTCAGCTCGGCGTTGTTGTTTAAAGCCCCTATCTTAAGTAGAAACTCTATTTCATCTATGCCTGCGTTTTTTCCCCTGAACAGGAACTGCCCTTTTGACTCGTAGCCAACGCCTGTGACGTCAATCACCCTGCCATTGGCGAACAATTTCCTGACAGTCATCTCATTTGCAGTTAATGTGCCTGTTTTGTCGCTGCATATAACTGTAGTGCTTCCTAATGTTTCAACGCTCGGCAGCCTCCTTACCAATGCATTCCTTTTGAGCATTCTTTGGGTGCCTATTGCAAGCGCCATTGTGACAATGGCAAGCAATGCCTCGGGAATGGCTGCAACCGCGACAGCAACAGCCACTATGAGGTTTTCAATCAGGGATTTTTCCTGGAAGATGGCTAACACGATAAAAATGACTGCTGCAACAGCAATCACTATTTTTGCAATCCATTTCCCAAGGTAGTCCATCTTTTTTTGCAGGGGGGTCGGCTCGGGCTTCACATCCTCCATCATCTTGGCTATCTTCCCGATTTCTGTGCGCATGCCTGTTGCAGCCACAATTGCCTTTGCCCTGCCGCTCACAACAATGGTGCTGGAAAAAGCCATGTTCTTCATGTCTGCTACAGGGATCTTTTCAGGCAGGTCTTTTGCATCCTTGCTTACAGGCCTTGATTCCCCTGTTAATGCCGCTTCCTGCGTTTGCAGGTTGAAAATCTCCAATAAGCGGGCATCAGCAGGGACTTTGTCGCCTGTCTCCAGCACTATGATGTCGCCCGGCACAAGCTGCTTGGCATCAATCTCCTTTTTTTGCCCGTCCCTGACTACAGTAGCTTTCAATGATGCAAGTTTCTTGAGCGCTTCAATTGCCTTTTCAGCCCTGTACTCGAGTATAAACCCCAAAACTGCAATCAGCACTATAATTACCAAAATAACGATTGTATCGATATACTCCTTGAGGAATGCTGAAATGAAAGTTGCAATAATCAAAATCCAAAGCACAGCGCTCCTGAACTGGTTCAGGAAAATCTCCCAGGGCGAGACTTTTTTCCCTTCCCTGATTTCATTCAGGCCGTACTGCTTCAGCCTTTGCTCTGCTTCTGCCTGGGAAAGCCCTTTGGCTGATGTATTTAGTTCCCTTAAAGCTTGCTCTATTGTTTTATTGTGCATATTTTAGAAATAATCTGTATTGCTCACATTGTCCTCTTTCGGCTTTGTTTTCATATCCTTTAATTTTATTATAAAATATTCTAGGCAGTCCAAGCCGCAGAAGCTTGCTTTCTTCTTAAAATCATCAGGCCCGAATACCAAAGTATAATTATTTGTCTTGTAAAAATTCAATTGGCTTGAGCATGTTGCGCAGGCCTTTTCATGCTCCTTGAGCTTCTTTTTCATATTCTCCTCAAGAAGCCTTTTCAATGCGACTGCCCCGCTGTCAAAATCATTTTTAAGCCGCATCAGCTCATTATAGTCCAGTATGTCAAACATGTCCTCAAACCTTCTGCCCATTGAGCTCACCTCATTTAAAATATTTTATTGCATTTTTATTATAAACTTTCAATCCGCCTTCGGCATAATCTTGTGCTCGCCTCGCCTATTAAATACATTGACTTTATTATTTAACATTAATCAATCTTTTTTCTCGCCTTCCTGCCCTTCAAACTTGATGTACCATCTGTTTGCTTCCTCGTCATAAGCAAAGACAATATTGTACTTCTTTGACTTGTCAAGCGCGAATAGAAGAGGCATTGGAATAGTGGTTTCAAAGCTTGAGCCGCGCCTGTAGAGTTTTCTCCTGAATTCAGCCATTTTAAAATACTTATTTTTTTTTATACTAATCTACTTATATTTAAAGATTCTTATTTTGAAAATAAATATATACTTATTTAAATACTTATTTCTAACAGAGCCATATTTATATAACTTTCTGTTTTACCAGTTTTATGGAGAAAATAGCAATAATAGCCTCTTCCAAAGACCCGGCAGGAATCAGCATCAGAAGCAATCTGATTGAATTGTCTGATTTTAAAAAAATAAATGAAAATTTTGACGGGAACGCTGTTTTTGAGTTTAAAGGTATAAAAGACAAAACAATAAAATTATACTTAACCAATGAAGACCTAATCTTTGCAGAAAACATTGACAAAAAAATCAATGCAGATTTTTTTATCTTTGCCTCAAAGCACCGCTCAAAGGAGAATACTCCTTCTTTTACTGTGCACCCAATCGGAAATTTTGGCACAGCAGATTTTGGCGGAAGAGAAAAGAAACTATGCTTTTCTTCGGCGGTTTTGTTGAAAAATATGTTTATAGAACTAAACAATGCAGGAAAAGAAAAAACAGGCTATGAAATTACAATGGAAGCTACGCATCACGGGCCTTTTGTTGAAAAGCCTGCTGTTTTTGTAGAGATTGGAAGCACGGAAAAGGAATGGAATGATATGGAAAATGGAAAAATAATTGCAGAAACAATAATGAATGCGTTGAAAAATGAAATTGCCAATTATAAAACTGCAGTCGGCATTGGCGGCCCCCATTACTGCAGCAATTTCAACAAAATCATGCTAAGAACAGACACGGCAGTTTCACATATCTGCCCTAAATATCATCTGCAGGATTTGAATGAAAATCTTGTAAAACAATCAATAGAAAAAACAATTGAAAAAGTTGATTTTATACTATTGGACTGGAAGGGGTTGGGCAAAGAAAAGCAGAGGATTGTTGATTTGTTGAAAAATTTTGATATTGAAGTGAAAAGGATTGAGCAGATTTTGGATAGAAAAGTTTAAATATTAGTGTGTATTGAGTGTGTATTATGACTGAAATACAAAGGGTAAACATAACATTGCCGAAGAAATTATTGCAGAAGTCCAAGGTTTTGATAGAGGAGGGCATATACTCCAATTTTTCTGAGCTCGTTAGGGAAAGCATAAAGAATGAGATTTTGCTTGACCAAAGCCTGATTGAGAAGAAAAGAATTCTTGATAAATGGTTCAAAGAGGAGGGAGGGAATTGGTTTGATACATCAAATTTAACCCAAGAGGAGATTATTAGGCGAATTCGTAAAACAAGAAACCAATTGTGGGATAAAAAGTATAAAGAATGGTTTGAGGGGATAAGTTGATAGTAATTCTTGATGCTAATGAATACATTAACTACATAAGCAATAAAATCTTACTGTTGGATAGGATACTCTCCGATGATAAAATCTTGATATATATAAATGAGACAATAACAAAAGAAGTAATTAATAATTTAAGCCAATCTCTCATTAAGGATTTTTATGATTTCTTGCTTAGAAACAACATAAGCGTTTATTATGAGAAAATACCATTCCACTTATTGCAGAAATACAAAAAGCTTGGATTGAAGAAAGGAGATATAGCAATTGCGGCTTTTTGCGAAAATATAAATGCTGATTATTTAATAACAGAAAATAGGCATTTTTTAAAGTCAAAAAAGTTTGACAAATTTAAGGTTTTGAGCTTAAAGGAGTTTTTGGGTAAATTGAAGTAAAAAACAGAGCAGATTTTGAAAAACTAAGCAACAGCAAAAGCCTGTGCTCTTCTTGCTTGCACATACCCGGTGTAAGCATTGGCATTTATCTTCTCCAAATCCTTTTCGAATTGCCTCAATTGCCCCACATGAGTTGTGTCAATATTAATTTTTTTGTTTACCTGCAATGCAATCATCTGCCCAAGCTTTGCCGACGATGCCTTTATTGATTGAACAACTCTTGCATCTTCCGCTACGAGATTATCTATCAGCGAGTAAACATAGCGCAACCTGTATTTTACTGCCCTTTCTACATTTGAAAGGTACCTGTCTATTGTGCCTTCGTAGTCAAGCTGCTTCCTTAACTGCTCCAAGATTTTAGATGCCTCTTCCTCGTCTATTTTCATTTGAGGGTCAGTCAATATAGCCTGCACAACCTTAATTAAAATGTCTACGCAATCATCGACTGCCTGATTGGCATCCGCAAGCCCTTTTACAATTCTCTCGTAAGCTTCTGTCAAGGAAGCCATCTTAAAACCTACTGCCACTATTCTGCGCACTCCTGCATTAAAGTTTGACATGGCTATGCCTGCATCGGCGTTCTCTTGGGCGAAATAGTTTAAATCACTTGCAATGCCTAAGGCAACTGCATATATGTTTTTTGATGCATGTTTTTCAAAATCCCTTATTTTTCCTACAGATTGCTTCATACGCCTAACTTTGCGTTTGATTTGCGATTCAATGTCAATTAACATCACTTCCAAACGCATCAATCCAATATCGAACTGCAAAAGCTTTTTGATAATCCCTCTCGCCTCCTTAATCTCCCTCTTTATCATTTCAAAGGTCACACTTAATTGATTGCTAAGCTTGGCAAGTGTATAATACTGGCTCATCATCAGCTTTATTTCTTTTTTTAAGCTGTCGGCAATAGACTTATCCGCGCCTTTAACCAGCCTAGCTTTAACCAGCTCTTTAGAAGCTGTGGGCTTAAACCTTCCCACGATAGTGGGGTAGATGTATGCCCACCATGCGCGCAAAGCGCATCAAACAAAATTGCTTAATCTAGACTGATTTTTTGGAACTCGCAACTTACCATCAA
>Ga0209541_10007895_pt1 | contig 17758 bp, 22 predicted proteins | sample RifCSPlowO2_01_FD_184027 | JGI IMG/M metagenome (GOLD analysis project Ga0209541, IMG submission 184027) | Groundwater microbial communities from Rifle, Colorado - Rifle CSP2_plank lowO2_0.1 (SPAdes) (version 2) | ecosystem: Environmental > Aquatic > Deep subsurface > Groundwater | place...
GGGGGGGAAGTGCGGTCGCCAGTAACATCGAACCCGCGAGCGACAAGCGGAACGGAGGGATCGAGGTGTTGTATGGCGATGTCCGCCGGTTCGTGCGGGTTGCCTGCGGGGAGGGGTGCCATGTCGCGCCCCTTTTCAAGAACAAGCACGGCATCGGCGACATGCGTCCGCTTCCGCCAGTCATACTCGACGATCGGCGCGGATATGTCTTCCGCGACGGCGCGGGCTATCGGTTCGTCTGGCGGGGCGGAGTCGGATCGTTCCTCGCGGGGCACCCGGGAGCGCGGATCTGCGCGGTGAGTTGCGCGGCCGTCAACGGCGGACGCTTCACGCCGCTTGCGGCGGCGGAGCAGGAGAAATTCCTGCTCCGCGCGATGATCGAGACCACGGTGGACGACGCCCGGAGCGCGGGCATCACGAGGGGATGTTCCGCGTGCCAGGGAACGCATTCGACCATGCGCCGGAGCGGCGTGGTCGGATATCTGTTCGACGGCGCGTTCGTAGACGCCGGGTGCGTCTGGGCCCATGCCGCTAAACCATGGCGCAGAAGGGTCCTGCAATTTCTTGCATGGTCTGCGGATCGGAACCGCCTGATGCCGGCGATCCAGGCCGCCGACGCGGCGTTCGCGAATCTGTTCGTGGCAAGGCGTCTGGTGTTCTAGCGCGGACGTATTCCCATCAGTCGGAGATTCCATCTCCTTCCCCCGAATCGCGAGGCGGGCAAGTACCGCCGCCTCGCGATTTTCTATCCCGACCATTCGTCGAGATGCGGCGCCGGACAACAACAACCGCCGGCTCTGCTCGCTGGCGGTTGTTCAGTAAACTCGTGAGAATATGATGAAGCGGGATCCCTCTTGGACCCCGCTTCGCGGCTTACCCGTGATCGCCTAGCTAGGTTTCTGCGTCTGCCGTGATGAGCGGTTCTGCCTCGGATCGCTCGTTGTCCTTGCGGGAGACGAAGACGCGGACGCGCTCCGTGACCCATCCACCGAGATCTTCGCGTTCGTCGAGTTCCCGAACTTTGTTGAGGAGCGTTCGCCGCCACCGCGCCGCTTCGGTGAGGCAGTCCTTTGTCACGCCCTCCTCGGACAGGAAGAGCCCGACGAAGACGGTGCCGTTTGGCCTCACCTGGACGGCGATGCGCCGCTTGCCGCAACCGCCGGGGATCGGAAGCTCCCTGCCCTCGTCGAGTTCGGAGCACTGCGCATCGGCCGGTTTGGCGTTCGGCCCGAACACCCGTTCGGTAACGATGACGACGAGCCGGAGGACGACCAGCCGGAAGAGTTTCTGCGCGATTATTTCAAATTTCTGCATGGCCCTTTCTCCTTTTCTTTCGGAGTTGAGGGCGTTCACGGGTGCTATTGATTATGGGAATTTTGGAGCGAAAGTCAATATGGTAAACGAACACCACGACCGACATCTTTTCATCCTATCTATTCCGCTTTTCTCTATCGGGCCACTGGGAATCGGACCCAGGCTACAAGGCCCCCAGCCTTGCGTACTGCCATTATACTATGGCCCGGTGGGGTGTTTTTTGTTTCTCTCATCGTGTATTATTTTCGTTTTTGAATCCAGCGGACGGTTGCGCGCACAAGTTCCCGTTCATGTCTTTGGAATCCGTGTCCGGCGCGGGGGAGGATGACGCCGGCGAATGACGATGCCCGCGTCGCGTTCCGGCGGAACGCTTCGATGAGTTCTTGCGCCGGGCGGTCGAGGTGTTCGTCTCTTCCGCCAACGATCACCGCGAGGCGGGTTCGGACCGCGCGGAGCGCCGACCAACGGGCGGCGCGGTAGTAGGGGAACGTGTCTTCGGCTTCGCCCGGACGGTATAAGCTGATGTAGCGCCGAGCGCTCCAGATGCCCCACGTCTGCGGCACGAGCGCATCCGGGTCGCGTTTCGCGATGCGCTCCGCGATGTGGACACGGCGTTCGAGTTCCCGCCAGCCGATATCCTTTGCCATTGCCGCAATGTCGGAGATCGGCCCAAGAAGTATCACGCCTTTTATCCGGCGGTCGCGGATTTTCGCCGCGTAGTACAGGACCTTGTTCGCGCCGGTGGAATGCCCGGCAAGAATAATTTCCCGGTACCCGCGTTTTTTTGCGAAGGCGACCATGGCGCAGATGTCGCGGACGCAATCGCGGAAGCGCTCGAATGCGGCGCCCCCCAGGCGCCGCTCGTTGCCGCGCGTCACGTAATCATGTCCGCGCGTGTTGAACTTGAAGTAGCTGATGCCGCGGCGATTCGCGGCGCGGGCGAGTTCGTCGATGAGCGCTTGTCCGGAGGAGAAGACCGAACCGAGGCCGGGAATCCAAATGAGGGCAGTTCGTCCTCTCCGTCTGGGCTCCGACGCGATGCCGTCAAGGAAAAAACCGTCCCGCGTTCGGATGCGGACGAGGGAAACGGGGATGCCGATTCGTTTTGCCATACCCCAAAGCTCCGGGTTAGGTGCGACGCAGAGTCCGCTGACACTGGACGCAGGCCTTCACGCGCTTGCCGTTTATTCCGCCCACCCGCTTCGCCGAAGCTCCAACGAGGCGAGTTGGCGAGGCGGGCAGGCGCACCCATTGGAGGTTCGGGTATTTTCGCTCGGTTTTGGTAAGATTGTAATGACCGCGGAGGAGCTTCCGCTTCCCGGCCATGATGGACCCCTTGCCGCAGATCGCGCACGTTCGCATACGTTCCTACGAATTACGAATATGTTCGAATTACGAATATGGGATGTTTCGTATTCGTCCCGGTGCCTATTCGTATCATTGGTGCATTATTCGTATATTGGTGTCGAGTTATTTCGTAATTCGTAGGGATATTATCATGCCACTATGGAGAACGCAATTCCGCTTATCTTCCAACTCGCGGTGCTCGTGATGTCGGTCATTATCCACGAGGTCTCGCATGGGTTCGCGGCCAATGCCCTCGGCGACCCGACGGCCAAGCACGCGGGCCGGCTCACGCTGAACCCGCTCCCGCATCTCGATCCCTTCGGCTCGATCATTCTGCCGTTTTTGTCCGTTTTTTTGGGCGGAATATTCATCGGATGGGCGAAACCGGTTCCCTACAATCCGGCGCTCCTCCGGGTTCGGAACCAGGACCTCGGCTCCGCGATCGTCGGGGCTGCGGGGCCGCTCGCAAATATCGCCATCGCGGTCTTCTTCGCGCTCGCGGTTCGCTTTTCTCCATTCTGGGCGGGGCCCTTGGGTTCCTCGGTCGTGGGCGCGCTCGAACTCATGACGATGATCGCCGTCATCAATCTCTGGCTCGCCGCGTTCAACCTCATGCCCATTCCGCCGCTCGACGGCTCCAAGGTGCTGTTCTCGGTGTTCCCCTTCGCGTACGGTACGCGCATGTTCCTCGAGCAATACGGCTTTTTCATTCTCCTCTTTCTCGTCTTTGTCGTCCGCGCCCCGTTGCACCTGCTCGGGAACGCGGTCGAGGCGATCCTCCGCCTTCTCATCGGCGCCGGGTAACTTGACGTTCCGGCGGGTCTCCGTTATGATGCCGCAGTACCGGCTCAATTTCCTCATGCCGACCATTCATCAACTCCTCAAACACGGACGCAAGTTGAAGCGTTTCAAATCGAAAGCCCCGGCTCTCGGGCGCGGGTTTAACGTGATTCAGAACCGTCCGGTCCCGTATGCCTCTCCCTTCAAGAGGGGGGTATGCATCAAAGTGACGACCATGACCCCGATGAAGCCGAACTCGGCGCTGCGGAAGGTCGCGCGGGTGCGCCTCACGAACGGCATGGAAGTTACCGCCTACATCGGCGGCGAGGGCCATAACCTCCAGGAGCACTCGGTGGTGGTTATCCGCGGGGGGCGCGTCAAGGATTTGCCGGGCGTCCGCTACCACGTGGTGCGCGGAGTCCTGGATACGAGCGGCGTCGGCGCGCGGAAGCAGGGCCGCTCCAAATACGGCGCCAAGCGCCCGAAATCAAAATAATTTTTCCTACGAATTACGAAATAGTAACGTTACCGATTCGGGGCAAATTCGTAATTCGCGGGTATTCGTAATTCGTAGGGTCTGCCTATGAGAAGAAAACGGAACGTTACCCGCCATATTGCCCCGGATCGCACGTATCAAAACGCGCTCGTCGCGAAACTGATCAACTATACGATGCGGCGGGGGAAAAAGACCGCCGCCGAGAAAGTGGTGTATGGGGCGTTCGCCGTGGTTGCGAAGGAGACCGGAGAAGACGCGTTCCTCGTGTTCCAGCGCGCGCTTGCAAACGCATCCCCGCTCCTTGAGATCAAGTCGCGCCGTATCGGCGGGGCGACCTATCAGGTGCCGCGCGAGGTGAACCCGAAGCGCCGGGTGGCGCTCGCGTTCCGCTGGCTCATCGGCGCCGCCCGCGCCAAGACCGGGAAGCCCATGGCCGCGAAGCTCGCCGAGGAGATCCTGCTCGCCGCGAAGAACGAGGGGTCGGCCATCAAGCGGAAGACCGACATGCATAGAATGGCAGAGGCCAATAAAGCGTTCGCGCATTTTGCCTGGTGAAATCGAGCCAGGGCGAAGATTTCCCAGCTGCAAAATGGAGCACCCCGCACTTATTTTACCAGGGCAGCAAGTAAAATGTATGAAAAGAAAATGCATTTCTAAGGTTTGCGACGCGCGTGAGCGAATAGATCATCCCGTTTCGGGCGAAGCGCGTCGCCACGGCGCGGCTCGTAGAATAAGTGCTGGGGCCGCCAATTTTGCGCGGTAAGAAGTCCGTGATATGATTTCATTATGGAAACGATTACCATTACCATCCCGAAGAAAATGTTGTCTAACCGTTACGGAACGCGGCGGTTGGTTTTGGTTGAGCCCAAAGAACTTACGCAAAAAGCCAGACGACGCTGGGAAATGGAAGATGCGATGGAGGCATCGCGCTCGGCGCGACGCGAATGGAAACAGGGAAAAACACGGCAAGTAGGGAGCCTGAGGGAATTGATGTAGCCCGTAGTATGGTCCGTCCGATTCGCCGTGTAGACACTTCAGCGCGTTTTGAAAAAGAGTTCAGGCGCCTCGCGAAGCATCTTCAAAAACTGGCCGAGAAGAAAGACGCGGTGTTCCGCGCGGACGCATTTCATCCGTCATTGGAGACGCATAAGCTTGGCGGTGCGCTGAAAGATGATTGGGCGTACTCGGTCAACCAACAGTATCGGGTACATTTTTACTTTGCAGACGATCATACCGTGGTGTATGTGAGTATCGGTACGCATGAGATTTATAAATAAAGGGCGAATAACCCGACCCTCCCTGGGCGAAGCGCGCCGCCAGGGAGCGGCTCGTAAAGTAAATGCCGGAGTTGCGCATTTTGCCTTGTAGTTATGACTGTGCGTATTCTTAAATCGGCTGTTCTTGCATTAGCCGGATCGTACCTTCTTTTGAGTATCGGGCTTTTTGGTATTTCCTATTCGGTTCTCGGACATATTGGGTGTGGCATTAATTCGGGACCGGGCGTGGGTAGTCGTCCATGTTCGTTGTTGGAGATGATAGAGGAAAATTTTTCTGCGACAGCAAGAATTGCCCTTTCCTCCGACGGTTTTTCCTGGTTTGCTGCGCCAGCTATTTTTATTTTTTTCATAGCATTCTTTTTGTTTCGCCGGAGGCATCCATAAATTATGGCCCGCGAATATCCCCTCGAGCGAACCCGTGATATCGGCATTATCGCCCATATTGACGCCGGGAAAACAACCGTTTCCGAGCGCATTTTGTTTTATACGGGTGTCGCCCATAAGATCGGTGAGGTCCACGAGGGCGACACGGTGATGGACTGGATGGAGCAGGAGCGCGAGCGCGGCATCACCATTACCGCGGCCGCGACCAACTGTTTCTGGAAGCCGTCGTACCTCGCCGAAGCGGAGCGCACCAACGAGAACGAATACCGCATCAACCTCATTGATACCCCGGGACACATCGATTTTACGGTCGAGGTGAAGCGGAGTTTGCGTGTGCTCGACGGCGCCGTGGCGGTGTTCGACGGCGTTGCCGGCGTGGAACCGCAGTCCGAAACCAACTGGCGCTACGCGGACGAGTACCGGGTCCCGCGTATCTGCTTCATCAACAAGCTCGACCGCACCGGCGCCTCGTTCGAGCATTCCCTGCATTCCATTCTCGAGCGCCTGACATCGAATGCGGTTCCGGTCACGCTGCCCATGGGAACGGAAGCGGATTTCTCGGGCGTCATTGATCTCCTCCTGGAGAAGGCCGTGACTTTTGAGGGGGAGCGGGGAGAGCGGGTCGTGCGCGGCGAGATTCCGGAAGCATACCGCGCCGCGGCAAAAGAGGCGCGGGCGAAACTCATTGAAAAAATTTCGGAGACCGACGACGCGCTCACGGAGAAATTTTTGAACGCCGAAGCAATCTCGCTCGCGGAATTGAAGTCAGCCCTCCGGCGCGCGACGCTCGCCTACCAACTCGTTCCGGTGTTTTGCGGCTCGGCGCTCAAAAATAAAGGCGTGCAGCTCGTGCTCGACGGCGTGGTGGATTACCTCTCCTCGCCGCTCGACCTCCCGCCGGTCAAAGGAATCAATCCCGTAAGCGGGGCCGAGGAGGAGCGTCCGGCGAAGGACGAAGCGCCGTTCGCCGCGCTCGCATTCAAGCTGCAGTCAGATCCGTTCGTCGGCCAGCTCACGTTCTTTCGCGTGTATTCGGGAACCCTCGCCGCCGGTTCCTACGTATTGAATGCCACGAACGGCGATCAGGAGCGGGTGGGGCGCATTTTGCGCCTGCACGCGAACCATCGCGAAGAGTTGAAAGAGATCCAGGCCGGGAACATCGGCGCGCTCGTCGGCCTCAAGAACACGCGCACCGGGGACACGCTTTGCGATCCCGAGCACCCGATCGTTCTCGAGAAAATCATCTTTCCCGAGCCGGTGGTTTCGCTCCGCATCGAGCCCAAAACCAAAGCCGATCAGGAGAAAATGGGCGTGGCGCTCCGCCGCCTCTCGGAAGAGGATCCGACCTTCCGCATCAAGGGCGACCCCGAGACCGGCGAGACCATCATCTCCGGGATGGGCGAACTGCACCTCGAGGTCATCGTGGACCGCATGCGCCGCGAGTTTGCCGTCGAGGCGAACGCCGGCCGGCCCCAGGTGGCATACAAGGAAACCGTTCGGCGGGAGGCCGAGGCCGAGGGGAAGTACATCCGCCAGTCCGGCGGCCGCGGCCAATACGGCCATGTGTGGCTTCGCGTGACTCCGCGCGAGCGCGGCCAGGGGTTTGAGTTTGTGAACGAAATACGCGGCGGCATCATCCCGCAGGAGTTCATCCCCGCCGTGGAAAAGGGTGTGCGCGAGGCGACGGACCGCGGCGTGCTTGCGGGCTACCCGTTCGTTGATGTTTCGATTGCGCTCTATGACGGTTCGTTCCACGAAGTTGACTCGTCCGAGGCCGCGTTCAAAATCGCGGGCTCCCTCGCATTCCAGGAAGCCGCGCGTCGCGGCGGGCTCGTGCTGCTCGAACCCATCATGAGGGTCGAAGCGGTGACCCCGGAGCAGTTCCTCGGCGACGTTACCGGGGATCTCAACTCCAAGCGCGCGCGCATCCAGTCCATGGGGGAGCGGGGGCTCGGCGCAAAGATCATCAGCGCCGACGTCCCGCTCGCCGATATGTTCGGCTACGCGACTACGCTGCGCTCATTGACCCAGGGACGGGCTTCCTTTACGATGGAATTCAGCCATTACGAGGAGGTGCCCGGGAACATCGCCCAGGGCATTGTCGAGGGGAGAACGGGAAGATAAGTGATATCTTAATATCCTACGCATTACGAATATTCCCGAATTACGAATACCGTCGGTGCAAGATTCGTAATTCGACGGTATTCGTAATTCGTAGGCGAAACCCATGTTCGACCAACTCACATCCATTATCCAGCCGGGGGAGCGCTACATCGTGGTTGAGGACGGGAAACCGCAGTACGTCATCATGCGGTTCTCGGATTACGCGGCATTCGCCGGGGGACGTTCTCCGGCGGCGCTGGGTGCGGGCCGGGAAGCGGACCTCGGGCGCGTGAACGCCGAGTTCCAGGCGAATCGCGCGCGGCCCGTTGACGCCCCGCCCGAGCTCTTGCCGACCGCTCCGGCAGCGGTTCCCGATCTGACCGGAATTCGTCTCGAGGACCTTGCGCTCTGATCGCGCATCCGGGAATCTCCTTCGCCAGAGGGCGGCGCTTGACGGAGCGGTGCGCATCCTGCTAGATTCGAGAGGTGTTCCCCATGCGGGAAACAGGTATCTTATCCGATTAATTCGTTATCGTTCCAGAACCTATGGCAGGGAAATTCGAACGAACCAAGCCGCACGTCAACGTCGGAACCATCGGCCACGTTGACCACGGTAAAACCACGCTCACCGCGGCGATCACGAAGGTATTGAACCTCGCGGGGTTCCAGTCGCGCGTGGAGTCGGTGGACCAGATTGATAACGCGCCCGAAGAGAAGGCGCGCGGCATTACCATTGCGCTGCATCACTCGGAGTACGAGACCGCGAAGCGCCACTACGCGCACATTGACGCGCCGGGGCACGCCGATTACATCAAGAACATGATCACGGGTGCGGCGCAGATGGACGGCGCAATTCTCGTCGTCTCCGCGGTGGACGGCCCGATGCCGCAGACCCGCGAGCATATTCTCCTCGCGCGGCAGGTTGGCGTACCGGCGGTCGTGGTGTTTTTGAACAAGGTGGACATGGTCGAGGAAACGGAGCTCGTTGATCTCGTGGAAGCCGAGGTGCGGGAGCTCCTGAAGAAGTACGAATTCCCGGGCGACGAGACCCCGATCATCCGCGGCTCGGCGCTGAAGGCGCTCGCGGCGACTACGAAGGACGATCCGGCGGTGAAGCCCATCCTCGACCTCGTGGAGGCGCTCGACACCTATGTGCCTGATCCGGTCCGCGACACCGACAAGGCATTCCTCATGCCCGTGGAGGACGTGTTCTCCATTGAAGGCCGCGGCACCGTGGTGACCGGCCGTATTGAGCGGGGCAAGGTGAAGTTGAACGACGAGGTTGAGATCGTCGGGATCAAGGATACCGCAAAAACCATCGTTACCGGCATCGAGATGTTCAATAAGTCGCTTGACGAGGGGATCGCGGGCGACAACGCCGGCATCCTCCTTCGCGGCCTCAAGAAGGAGGACGTGGAGCGCGGGCAGGTGCTCGCCAAGCCCGGGTCGGTCACGCCGCACACCGAATTCACCTCCGAGGTATACATCCTGACCAAAGAGGAGGGCGGCCGCCACACGCCATTCTTCGCCGGCTACAAGCCGCAGTTTTACATCCGTACGACCGACGTGACCGGCGAGGTAACGCTGCCGCAGGGAACCGAGATGGTGATGCCGGGAGATACCATCACCTTCACCGTGAAGCTCATCCAGCCCGTTGCCCTCGAGGAGAAGCAGCGTTTCGCCATCCGTGAGGGAGGGAAGACGGTCGGTGCGGGCGTCGTCACCAAGATTTTGAAGTAACCCGGAAAAGCAGCGAGCGGTTCCGATCGGACGGGCCGCTCGCGTCTTTTGACCCGATCCGAGATAGCTCATTCATTCCATGGCCACCGCGCTCCGCGAAGAGGAAGTGAAGCCGCGCATCCGGATACGCATCCGGGCGTACGATCATAAAGTTATTGACGCGTCGGTGAAGCAGATCGTGGAGACCGCGCGCCGCCACGGCGCCGAGGTGGTCGGCCCGGTGCCGCTTCCGACCGAAATCAAGAAGTACACGGTGAACCGTTCGTCGTTCGTGCATAAGAACGCGCGGGAGCAATTCGAGATGCGTGTGCACAAGCGCCTCATTGACATCATCGGGCCGACCCCGAAGATCATTGATTCGCTCACGAACCTGACCCTTCCCGCCGGCGTGGACATCGAGATCAAGATGTGAGATTTTGCTCGCGAGCGAAAGCGAGTGATGGCAAAATCTCATCCGCCGAAGCTTGCGGAGGCGGATTACCTGATGCTATAAAGTAACGGTATGCCTCATAGGCAGGCAAAACAGAAAAATCGGGGCTCCGGCCAGCGGTTTATCGCCGAGAGATATTTGGACATGCGGCTTGACGAGACCAAGACGGAGATTACGGGAGAGCTCCGGGGAGAGATGGCGGGTATGAAAGCAGATCTTCGATCAGACATGACGGATTTGAAAACCGGGCTTCGGGACGAAATTCGAGAAAATGCAGCCAAAATACTTCAGGGAGTGGACAAGATCGTTACGCGATTCGATACGGCCGAAAAGGATCACGCCGCCCACACTATGCTCCACAAGCGGATTGGCGACGATCTGCACCACCACGACCAGCGCATCAAAAAACTCGAAGCGCGAGTTTGAAAGGTATGAATCATTGCCCAATGCTCGCATGAGCGGGAATTGGGGAGTGATCCAGCCATAGATACTCCGCTCCGTCGTCATCCGGAGCGCCTTAGTTGCAAGGCATCAAGCAATGGAAACCGTGCATTAGCACGTACGGACGCATTCTCCGCACCCGACGAACGGGCGCCGCCCGTTTTTTGTTTATCTGCCTGCGAGCGTCAAGCGAGCAGCCGCAGATAAACAACCCCGCACTATTGGCGCCGAGTTTTTGAGGTAAAAGATCGCGGTATCGAAGCGTTATTGAAGCTATCGCGAAGCGCGTGGCCGAATGAGCCATCCCGACGAGGGCGAAGCGCTTCGCCGCCGAGCATTCCGCGCCAATGGTGCGGGGTGTGCACCTATGTATCTATGCCAAAACTTCTCCTCGCGAAAAAAATCGGCATGACGCAGGTATTCGACCCTGCCGGCCAGGTTGTCCCGGTGACCCTGGCCAAAACCGGGCCGCTTGTTGTCATTCGCGAGAAAACAGCCGACACGGATGGCTATCAGAGCGTTCAGGTAGGATTTGGTTCGCGGCGGGAGAAACGCATTGCGCGGGCGCAGCGCGGCGAATGGAAGGGTCTTGGCGCGTTTGAAGCAGTCCGGGAGATCCGTAATCTTTCCGGCAAAGCCCGCGGCGACATGCTCGGACTCGAGCAGTTCCAGGAAGGCGAGGTAGTAAAGGTGTCGGGTATTTCCAAAGCAAAGGGCTTCCAGGGCGTCATGAAGCGCCACGGCTTCCACGGCAAGGACGCGACGCACGGGACGAAGCACGCGCACCGGGAGCCGGGTTCCATCGGCGGGAGCGGCGGGCGCGCGGGCGGCCGCGTGGCTAAGGGCATGCGCATGGCCGGCCGCATGGGCGGAGACCGCGTGACGCTCAAGACCGTGACCATCGTGCGCATTGATCCGGAGAAGCAGGTGATTGCATTGAAGGGCGCAATACCTGGAAGACGCGGAACGCTCTTGGAAATTCGAGGTTAGGGGCGGCTTGCCCCGAGCGAGCAGAGCGAGTCGAGGGGTGCCGGGAAGGAGGGGTACTTTACTAGAGATTCGGGGCTAAAGCGCAAGTCATTGAGTCATTGTTCGCACGAATGACCAATGACCAGTAATTCGTAACGTGGTGGTTCTGATCTGTACCAGTGGTATGGCGCAGTGATACAGATGCGAGTCAGCACTTTTGGAAATAAGGAAGCGCCGCAACATTCGAGTTGCGGCGCCGAGAATGACGATGGTGCGGGTCAGTCAAGGAACGGACGCAGGATCGGAAACAGGGAGACGGAGTATCCGCGTGAGTTCTGCGCAGATGTCCGGCGCCTGCTCATGGAGTTCCGACCATGCGACTTCAACGGTGAGGCGCAGATGGTAGCAGGTAGGAGTCTTGCCGTCCGCAGCTCCCTTCAATGCGAGCGACCTGTAGGTCGAGGAACCAAGCTCCTCATACCGCACCAGCAAGAGAAGGAACTCGGCCGCCTCCGGCAGGGCCAACTCCACGGTTATGGTTACCGGTCTTCCTCCAAAGATGGTCATGATCATCACCTCCCTGATATGAAATATGAATAAGAATAGTATGAACGTCAAGGTATACCCGCCCAAATTTTGCTGAAGCAAAATTTCAGGCGGGCAAGCAACCGATTAGCAAGAAAATCATGGATATTCAAATCTACAACCAACAAGGCCAGGAAACCGGCACCATGGAACTGCCGAAGGCGTTCGCATTGCCCTGGAACGCAAATTTGGTGCATCAGGTAGTCACGAGCGAAATGGCGAATCGCCGCCCGACGCTCGCCCATACGAAAGGCCGCGGGGAAGTGCGGGGCGGGGGCAGGAAGCCCTGGCGCCAGAAGGGGACCGGCCGCGCGCGCCACGGTTCGATCCGCTCGCCCATTTGGAAAGGCGGCGGGGTCGCGCACGGGCCGACCAAGGACAAAAATTTCAAACGGAAGATCAACAAAGCCATGGCCGCCAAAGCCCTTGCCACGGTACTTTCGGCCAAAGCCCGCGACCACCAGATTTTGGTTCTCGAAGATCTTTCATTCGCGGAGCCGAAAACAAAGATTGCGGCGGCGACGTTTGCGAAACTCGCCGGGGTGAAGCAGTTTGCCGATCTCACCCGGAAAAAGCATCGCGCGCTCCTGCTGTTGCCCGCGAAGAACGATACGGTCATGCGCGCGGGGCGGAACCTTCCGTACCTCCAAATCGCGGAGGCGAGGAATATCACCGTGCTCGATGCTTTGAATCATAAATACCTCGTATTCCCGAAGCAGTCGGTCGGAGTTCTCGAAAAGCGCCTGGCGAAATAACCCTATGGCTCTCTTCGGTTTCAAATTCAAAAAAAAGAAGGGAGAAACGGCAACGGCGCCGTCCGAGCCCGCTTCAAAGCTGGCTCGTGTTGCGCCGCCTCCGGAAGCGCCCGGCCGGACCGAAACCCCCCGGACGGCGATGGCCGGCAAGGGCATTCCCGGAGTCCTCATCGCGCCCCATATCACCGAGAAGGCGACGAGCGGCGCTTCGCACGGCTGGTATTCCTTCCGCGTCGCGCGGCACGCTGATAAGCCGACGATCAAGCGCGCCGTGGAAGGGCGGTACGGCGTCCGCGTACTCCGCGTACGCGTGGTGAACCGCCAGCCGCGTCCCATTCGCCTCGGACGCACCGAGGGTTCGGTGCCTGGCTATAAAAATGCAATGGTGAAGCTCCGAGAGGGAGAGGCGATTGAGTTCAGCTAGCTACGAGCCATGGCCATAACTCGACACCAATATACGAATGATGCACCAATGTTACGAATAGTCACCATTGGTATCATTGGTGGCGCATTCATGTTATTCGTGTCGTGCTTATGAAAAAATATAACCCCACATCGCCCGGGCGGCGACAGGGAGAAATGGTGGATACGCGCGTCCTCACGAAAAAAGCGCCGGAACGCGCGCTCACGTTCGGATTCCAGCGTGCCGTGGGACGGAATGCCTTCGGCCGCATCACCATGCGGCATCGTGGCGGCGGGGCCAAGCGCCGTTTCCGCGCCGTGGATTTTTCCTACGACAAGAAAGATATGCCGGCGGTTGTCGAGGCCCTCGAGTACGACCCGAATCGCACCTCATGGATCGCGCTCGCGCGGTACCTCGACGGCGAGCGGCGCTACGTGCTCGCTCCGCAGGGTCTTGCGGTCGGGGCGCGGTTCATCGTTTCCGCAAAAGCCCCGATCGCGGCCGGGAACCGCTTGCCTATTGCGGCGATTCCTGTCGGCACGTATATATTCAATGTGGAGCTCGCCCCGGGCCGCGGCGCGCAACTCGTCCGCTCGGCCGGTGCCGGCGCCCAGCTCCTCGCGGGCGAGGGCTCGTACGCGCAGTTGAAACTTCCGTCCGGTGAAATCCGCATGGTCCCCATGACCGCATGGGCGACCATCGGTTCCCCCTCAAACCCGGAACACTCCTTGATGACCATCGGCAAGGCCGGGCGCAACCGCCACCGCGGCGTCCGTCCCACGGTGCGCGGTTCGGTCATGAACCCGCGCGATCACCCCTATGGCGGGGGCGAGGGTCGGACGCAGCGAGGGACCAAGAGGCCGAAAACCGCCTGGGGCAAGATCACCGGCGGGGTGAAGACCCGCAAACCCCAGCGGTCGGACCAGTTTATCCTGAAGCGAAGATCATGAATCCTGCGAATTACGAATTTCAGCGAATTACGAATGCGGAGTGCCGGTGCGGATCGTTGCGTATTCGTAATTCGGTTTTGATTCGTAATTCGTAGGTCATACGATATGTCCCGATCCCTCAAGAAAGGACCCTACGTTCATCCGAGCGTGCTGAAACACCTCGGCCGCATCCGCGTCGGCGACAAAACCGTCATCAAAACGTGGGCGCGGAGTTCGACGATAACGCCGGAGATGATCGGGCATCGCTTCGCCGTGCATAACGGGCGCGTGTTCATCGAATTTTTGATCACGGAGGAAATGGTCGGGCATCGCCTCGGCGAATTTGCGCCAACCCGGAAGTTCGTCCGCCACGGTGGCAAGATGCAGAAAGAGATCGAGCAAAAGGCCCAAGCGGCGGCAAAGCCCGCGGCAGCGACGCCGGCAAAGTAGTCAAGCCACTCCTATGCACATCACCGCCGAACTGAATTACCTCCGCATGGCGCCCCGTAAGGTGCGCGTGGTCGCCGATGCTATCCGGGGGAAGCGCGTTCCCGAGGCGGAGCGGACGCTCCGATTCCTGGCGCGCCGCGCCTCCGGGCCCCTCGCAAAGCTCCTCAAGTCCGCGATCGCGAACGCGAAGCATAATTTCCAGATCAACGACGTCGCGACGCTCCGGGTGCGGGAGATACGCGTGGATCAGGGTCCGACGCTGAAGCGCACCCAGCCGCGGGCCATGGGCCGCGCGTTCCGCATCCATAAGAAATCGAGCCATATCCGCATCGTTCTCGAAACCACCGGCCCGGCGCCGGAACGCAAGCGCTCCCGGAAGGCCGACATCGCGGTTGTTACGGAGCAGACGCGCGAGGCGGGCGGTGATGCCGACCGCATCGAGAAGCCCAGTCGCGAACGCGAGGGGAAGATATCCGAACGGCCCAACGTCCCCGCGCCCACGCTCGCTCGCAGGATTTTCCGCCGGAAAAGCATATAACGGCATGAAACACCAAGATCCAAGCACCAAATCTCAAACAATTTTCAAATATCAAATTCTCATTTTGAATTTCGATACTAAAATTTCGAATTTATTTGGAATTTGTCATTTGAAATTTGGAATTTCTTGATCATGACCCACCGCGTACATCCCTACATATTCCGCATCGGGGAGACCACGACCTGGAAGTCGCGCTGGTTCAATACGAAGCGATTCCCCGTATTCCTTCGCGAGGATACGCTCCTTCGCGAATGGCTTTGGAAGCGCATGAGCGGCATGCGCGTCTCTTCGATTGACATGGAGCGTTCGCCGAATACTTTCACCATTATCGTCCGGACCGCGCGCCCCGGCATCCTCATCGGCCGCGGGGGCGAAGGTATCGAACGCCTGCGGCGGGATATTGACCGTGAGGTCCATCGCATCGCCAAGCACGCCCCCCGATCCCGGAGCGCTCCGGAGAAACGCGAGCTCAAGCTGACCATCGAGGAGGTGCGCTCGCCCGAAACCGACGCGCGGATCGTCGGCGAGGAGATCAAGGAGGACATCGAGAAGCGCGTCCGTTTCCGGCGCATCCTCAAGCAGGCGGTTGAACGCGTGATGACGCACCGCGAGGTGAAGGGGGTGAAAATCATGCTCTCCGGGCGGCTTGACGGCGCCGAGATGTCCCGCACCGAATGGCAGAAGCGCGGCCGCGTGCCGCTCCAGACCATTCGCGCGAACCTCGACTACGCGCTCGTCGAGGCGCACACCACCTACGGCACGATCGGCATCAAGGTGTGGATCTACAAGGGCGACGTGTTCGAGAAAGAGAAGGAAAAAAATATATGATTTTGTAGGCCAGAGCCATGCTACAGCCGAAGAAAGTAAAACATCGCAAGTGGTTCAAGGGGCGGAGCCGCGGCATTGAGACGCGCGGGGTTGACCTTGCCTACGGCACCTTTGGGCTCAAGGCCGAGGAGCCGTGCTGGATCACCGCACGCCAGATCGAGGCCGGGCGCCGGGCCATCACCCATCACATCCAGCGGGGGGGAAAGCTCTGGATTCGCATCTTCCCCGATAAGCCCGTGACCAAGAAGCCGCCCGAGGTGACCCTTGGCGGGGGAAAGGGCTCGGTGGATCACTACGTATTCGCGGTGCGGCCGGGGAGGATCCTCTTTGAAATGGACGGGGTGACGCGCGACGTCGCGCGGGAAGCGCTCCGCCGCGCTGCAGCAAAGATGCCGATCCGCACCTCGATTATTGAGCACACCCGGTAGCACAACGATTGATGAATACGTGTGAAATCCTCATAACCAGTGACCAGCGACCCATGAGCTATGAAACCCGTTGACCTTCGGAAAAAATCGCCGGCGGAGCTTGCGGCTCTTCTCCGGGAATGGGCGGCGAAGCGCGAAGAGCTCGCGCTTGCCATCCGCCAGAAGAAGCAGAAGAACGTGAAGGAGCTGCGGGAGCTGCGCCGTGACATCGCGCGCGCAAAAACCATCATCCGCGAGGGTAGGACGCGCATATGAGAATACTCCCATGAGAACACTCCAAGGCACGATCGTATCCAACAAGATGACGCGCACCGTGGTGGTGCGCGTAGATCGGTTGCGCCGGCAGGAAAAGTACCGGACGTATTATCGCGCGAGCAAAAGATTCAAAGCCGACGTTCCGGAGAACTCCCCCTACCAGATCGGCGATGTGGTCCGTATTGCCGAGACCCGGCCCCGTTCGCGCGACAAGCGCTGGACCGTGGTGGCGGTGGTACGCCGTGCGGCCGTAGCCGGGGTCGAAACTGAAGCCGGAGAAGTGGAAGACAAAGCACAATGATTGAACACGACACCATTGATACCAACGTGCCACCAATGTTACGAATATAGGCATCACACTATGAAATCGGACTGAAGATAGTATCATAGTGGCGATGGAATCAAGGAGATTGACAACCGGGGAAATCCAAGAGCTTCGTTCACTCGTCCATGCCAGCAAGAAAAGTACAGAAACGAAACGGGCCCAAGCCGTACTGTCGCTTGATCGTATGGCTGCTATGCAGGACATCGGGGTACTCACCGATCTGTCCCGATCCCAGATATTCAATCTCCGCAAACGCTTCCTCGCCGAAGGAGTAGCGGCCCCCAAAGACAAACGGGAAGGAAAACCAAAAGAGATCCTCACTAAGAAAGAACGGGAAGCGATTATCGAAACAGTCAAAACCAAAACACCCAAAGATGTCGGGTATGCGGGTGATCACTGGACAACGGGAATACTGGGATACTGGATTGCTGAGAAATACAAAGCAGCATGCAAATCAAAAACCTCGCTGTATCTCGTCTTCAAGCAAGCCAACTTCACCTATCACAAACCGGGACGCGCGTATCACGAGCATAACGAACGCGAGATTGAGGCCTGGAAAAAAGAGACCAAACCGAAGATGAACGCTCTGTGGGACAAAAAGAACGTGGTAATCCTTGCTGAGGACGAAATGATCCTCACGACTCAAACGGCGATTCAGAAAGTCTGGCTGCCGCAAGGTGAATACCCAAAAATTGGGTGTTCAACCGGAGGACGAAAGCGACGATCCGTGTATGGATTCTTGAACGTGAGAACGGGAGACGAGCGCTCGTTCAAAACCGAGAAACAGAATAGGTATGTGGCGAAAGAGATTCTCGAACAAATCAGGACGATCTATTCCAAACAAAAAATCGCCCTGTTGCGGGACAATGCGGGGTGGCACAAGGGGTCGGTGGCGCAGGAGTTTCTGCAACAAGACGGCAATTTCGAGATTATTCACTTTCCCCGATATGCGCCGGAGGAGAATCCTCAGGAACATGTCTG
>Ga0209541_10007896_pt1 | contig 17758 bp, 22 predicted proteins | sample RifCSPlowO2_01_FD_184027 | JGI IMG/M metagenome (GOLD analysis project Ga0209541, IMG submission 184027) | Groundwater microbial communities from Rifle, Colorado - Rifle CSP2_plank lowO2_0.1 (SPAdes) (version 2) | ecosystem: Environmental > Aquatic > Deep subsurface > Groundwater | place...
GTGCAGAAATGGAATCTCCGTTCCATTTCTTGCAAAATAACCCTCAAAATATTTCAAACAGAGCCAAAAATTCCGCCATTTCACCTCCTCTTGAGAACTTTGCACATCAAAAAGTTAATTTTGCAAAGTTCTCTACACACTTCCGTGTCGGCATCGCCGGCTACCCGGAAAAACATTATCTTGCGCCGGATTTAGATACGGATATAGCTTATCTGAAAGCAAAAGTAGATGCCGGTGCTTCGTATATTGTCACCCAGATGTTCTTTGACAATCAGAAATATTTCTCTTTTGTTGATAAATGTCGGGCTGTGGGTATTACCGTTCCGATTATCCCCGGATTAAAGATACTTACCCATAAAAAACAAGCCGAACTCCTCCCCCAGAAATTCTCTATTACGCTTCCGCAAGAGTTACGAGACGAAATCAACCGAACTTCTCCCCAAGCTGTTTCGGGATTGGGCTGCGCGTGGACTGCCCAGCAGATCAGAGAATTGTATCAGGCCGGTGTCTCCGGAGTTCATCTTTATGTCATGCAGGATGTCCGACCGGTTCATGAAGTGATGAAAAAGTTGTAATCCTGTCTTGAAAAGGGGTAATATTTGTGCTATTGCTCCTTTTTTGGATTGTGTTGTGTAGGTTCATTGGATTTTGCACCCCACCAAAATATTTATATATCCTGCTATTTATCTAAAAAGCTATGGGTATTCTTTATTTTTTGAGGGGAGCAAAGCCGTCTAAAGGGACAACGGCACAGAAGAAAGATCCAATTGTTGGAACAAAAGCCGACATCACAGCCAATAAAAAAACGTTAACATCCTGGATCTACGACGCTTTTGAAGGGAGTGGAACAAAAGAACCGGTGGCTATACTCCGGGACGGGTCAACAGCGGAATATTATCTGTTGACTATGGTGGTGAACATCGGAGAAATAGCTTGGAACCAGCTACTCGGCACTCCCGCTTATGGTACTGGCCGAGGACAGAAGAGATTGGAGGATGTCAATCCGTTGAAAATAACTGCTACTGCAATCAATTCTCGGTGGATGGAAAGGACTGCCAGAACTAAAAAGCTTCCTGTACCAACTCCTCAAGAAAGTTGTTCGTTCGTGGGTGTTGTCTTACTCCTCCCGGTTTTACAAGGAAAAAAAGTAGGTTGGATAATCAAAGCAGGATACTCTAGTTCCAATTCCCCTAAATTGTTTATTTACCATCACGATTATCATCTATATCCTTCTCTACTTAATCTGGATGCTCAGAAAGTTGCTAAATTATTATTCAAAGGAGCGCATGGTCTTTCCCATTCATAGGGACACTGAATAACCACTATTTTTCATTGAATTCAAAGTCATTCTTAGAATGGTTTTACTAATTTTGAAGTCTTTTGATATAATTTCTTCCGCAAAAGATAAAAACTCTTCGTGAAAAGAGTGCTGTATGCAGCTTCTCCCATTCAAACCCGCCATGCACATCTTTATCTGTACCAATGACCGTTCTCAGACTACTGACATCCGCCCGAGCTGCGGTCCGACGATTACGCCGGAGATGGTCAAAGAAATTAAATTATGGATCCGTTCGCTGGGATTGACCAATCAGATCTATTGCACCAAAGCATCCTGTCTAGGCTTCTGCAATCCCGATGGCGGTGTTTTGTGCGTCTGGCCGCAGGGGACATTTATCAAAGGGATTGTCTCGTTGGACGAAATAAAGACTATTATTCAACAAGAAGCAAAAAAGATGGGACTGCTCTAAATTGATCATGCCCTGGCTTTAATCGGTGAAAAGTATTTGTTTAGCTCTTTTGGCAAGCCGTGCATCTGAGCGGAAATCTGCTATCGTTTCATCCTGCATCTCGCGGTGAACCAGAAGATTTCCGCACCAAGTTAGGAATAAAGCATCTTCAGATGCACATCTTGGCTTGCCATCAGCTAAACAAATATGGTGAAAATACCACTAGCCTCACTCTTTCCTCATCTTCTTTTCCAGTTCCATGCCTCTGCGCCAATGTGTTTTTTCTCCACGCAGTACTTCTTTCACTCGGTTGAGCGGGACAAACACTTCTTTATTTTTCGGATCGTGAAAGATCAGAAAATTCTTTTCCACTTTCTTGAACCATTGCGCTCCGATGAGGAAATCCTTGCCTTTCAACCGATCCTCGTATCTGATGTGAAATTCATGCCTGAAAGGGTGTCTTTTAATATCTCCGAGCACTTTATGGACACCCGTCGGCGGACTCCAGAGCGGGCTTGTGTCTTTGAAAATCACTCCCGAAAGGGTAAATAAGATGACACCAAAGATCAAACTGACGACGGGATTGCTCAAATAGGAAAAGTTGCCCACGCCGTCCCAGAGACCGGCCCACAACATGACGACTCCCAGGACCCCAAATAATTTCCAGAAATATTGTTTTGCTTCATCCCAGAAATCGATCATCTAGAGCCTCCAATAGCGTTTTCCGTTATATAATATCTCAGTCACGCGGTGCAGTGGGATGAATAGCTCTGATCTTTTAACGGGATCAACGACGATCATCCCCGCTTCTTCAATCTTATGGACATATTTCGCCGGAATGCTTAGTTCTTTTTTTAACATCTTGTCAGTATAACGCACCTCAAAATTTCCTTTTTCCGGGCTATGGATGACTATGTCTAATTTTTTCAGGACTGCCTGTTCCAATCCCCCTAACGGATCAAACTCCTTAAAGATCAGGCCGGAAAAAATCAGCATGGTAAAGCCGACGAACAAGGCGACAAACGCATCACCAATGTAAGGCAGTTCATAGAGCCCTTCCCATAATCCTTTCCAGACAAAGATGATCGCTGCGGCGGAATAGAGCGACGCGAGAAAATGCTTATCTTGTTCGCGTAGTGCCATCGTGTACCTCTTTTCTAAATAAGAGGGAAAGAAAGTATAAATACCTTTCGCTAGAACCACCCCTAAATGAAAAGAGGACTTTGCAAAAAGCGGTTTTCACACAAAGTGGGCACCGATATCGTGCGGAAATAAGATAAAAAGTAAAGTTTATAAGAGACAAAAGAATATAAACAAAAAGTGAAAAAAGTACTCGTTGTGAGGAATCGTATTCCATTAGAATTCTTTACTGTCAGCGGAGCGGGGGAAAGTAATATCACCATCCACGCTGGGTCATATGATGCCGCTGTCAAAGATGCGGGAATCGAGAACCATAACCTTATTTCTTATACGTCTATCCTGCCCAAAGAAGCAAAACAGGTACAAAAAGAAGAGAGCTATACTTTTGGTTCTGTCGCCGAAGCGATTACCGCGGTGTCCAATTCTACTACGGGAAGACGTGCTACAGCGGGGCTAATTTATGGTTGGGTGTATCATAAAAAGAAGAAAATCGGCGGGCTAGTTGCTGAGTACAACGAGCATGGAACAGAAGAAGTCGCGAAGAAGACGTTGCGAACGAGCATCGATGAAATGTTCTTCATACGCTACGGCAAGAATCGGGATTATCAGCTCTGCGATGTCAAAATCGTCATGAATAGTATTGTCCCCAAAAAGAAATACGGCACAGCAATCGCGGCAATTGTCTTTGTCAGTTATCTCTATCCATTGAGATAGTTTCTTTTTGTGTGTATCCCGTTTTTCTTTCTATTACGCACACGGCGGAACATTCCCGATGGTCAGGGCTTGCTCCAGGCAAATAACTTCATTTTCATTGATCATGACTTTCGGCGTGATCTTCAGCGCCCGGATGACTCCTGCATCACGCGAATCGTAGTCAATCCGTCCGGTATACGAGCCAGTCTTGGGGAGGACAACTTCGCTGCTCTCAATACTCAGTGCTTTTTTTAATCCGATAATATTGATGATCGCTCCTTCCACATCGATCGTAATCCCATTTTCAATCGTAAACACGACTTGCTTTGTCTGCGTGTCATAACAGGCCGGAAAAGGTATCCTGGCAAAGCGCACTTCAATATCCAGTGGGCATTGTGCATCTTCTTCCACTTGTGCGCTGGCCAGATTAGTCACCACAGAAGTCACTGCTGCCGCAAATGAAGCAAGGATAAAGACAGTCATCAGCGCCGTGATCGCCTTTTTTTTCCAATTCAGCCTCTTTTTGCTCATTTTATTTGTAAAAGAAAAGAAAGGATATATAATTTTCGACCGGGTGATGCTCTCATTCAGGAAATGGATTGTGCCGACTCGATCAATAAAAATAAAACTTGCATGGCTCCAGCTGCTGCTTCTCCAGCAGAGCATCTGTACAGGCAATTTCTGCATCCTCAACCACGACAATCGGCAGTAATTGCACTCTCTGTAATGCCCCCGCGGTCTGCGGATCAAAAGAAATATCTCCTACAACTGCTCCTGCCTTGCCTGTCTTTGCTTCGCTGAGATAGATCGTTGTCTCGGCGTTCTGTCCTTGAACTTTTGCATAAATCCCTTCCAAAGAGAATAACAAGCCATTCTCGACGGTGAAGCGGATCAACTTTGCTTTTTGGTCATAACAGATATCTTCTTTGTTATCAATAACCATGATCTTCCAGCCGACGGTTTCACCACATTCGGCTTCCTCTACGGGCGGTCTGAAATAGGTTGCATAAACATACGTCCCTGCCGCAATGAGAAAGACAACGACCAAAGACAGCGCCATCAACGTGGTCACCCCTCTTTTGTTCATTCTTCTAAAAGTGTATCTATTTTATTTAAAATGTGGGTGACTACTAAATAATGACATTTACTAAACAAGATTTAAAAAGAAACAGGGTAATTGATCTCTCTGGAACGCGGAGTATTCCACCACTCTCCACAGTGAAAAGAATATTTCACCGGGACACTAATGAAGTCGTTGCTTCATTAAGTGTTTTGAGTGGTGGTTTGCGAGCAAACCACAGATCTATTTGTGGAATACTTGCGTGCAAGAAATGAGAAAACGATCTCATTTCTGCACAGAAAACAAATCGTTGTTTGTTTTCTTGTGTTCAAAATTAGGCAGGGAACAATGGAGGTCCCTGCCTATTTTGACAAATTGGTGACTCTATGGATCTCAGAGAATTAAAACAAGAACAGCTGCGGCTTGCCCCAAAGATCATTCTGCGCGATTCTTTCACGAAAGTGAAAACAATCGGTGCTGCTGCCTGCGTTTCCTGCGGGAAAGATCTCATCGCTTGTGTTGTTGTTTGCGGCTTCCCGGCATTGACATTAAAAGAGAAAAAGACATTTCTTCTGCCCGATCCTTTGACGTATGTCCCCAGTTATGAAGCGTATCGTGAAATGCCGGCGATCATCGAAGCATTTAATCGGCTGGAAGAAGAGCCGGATATCCTGCTCGTCAACGGCCCGGGCATCAACCATCCCTGCCGTTTTGGCCTGGCGGCCCATCTTGGCCTGGCCTTGCAGAAACCGACCATTGGCGTCGGTGAAAAAGTATCTCTTGGTACTGTTCAACAAGGCAAAATAATGTTCAATGGTGAACTGCTCGGCTTTGAAGTGCTTACGCGGGAATACGCCAACCCCCTCTTTGTTTCTCCCGGAAACCTGATCTCTTTGGGTTCAGTTTTGGATATCGTCCGAAAATGTCTGAAATATCCCCATAAGTTTCCCGAGCCGTTGCATCTGGCGCAGAAATTGGCGAAGAAAGAAGTCGGAAGAATTTTAGAAAAAAGTAAGCCCCAGCCGTGATTTGAACACGGAACCTCCTGATTGCTTGCTGCGCTTTGGAGGCCTTAGCCAAACATCCGCAGAGAGGCTTACAAGTCAGGTGCTCTACCGTTAAGCTACTGGGGCTTGAGAATGCTGTTTTCTCTGGTTATTTATTAAAGTTTTCTCTGGTTTGCACCATAGAAGTTTGCAGATCAATAATTGAATGACACAAACTTCTCCTTAGCTTTTGGATTTGGTCCCATAATCAACAACAAGATGATCTCCCCCCGGTTGTTTACTCTTTTTCCTCGATAAATCATTCCTCTTTATGGTGGCTCGGCCAGGCATAGGAAGGAAAGAAATTCTTTGATTCTTCGTAGGGCAGATACCGTTTCATCTTGAACCATTGCTTGACAAAATTGTTGAGGGCATATACTTCCTGATATAACTCTTTTTTTCGCTGGTCAATAGCTGATGTAAAGATTCTCTTCTGGAAGATATTTTTCGCTTGTTTTGTAATCAGGCCAAAAACACCTTTTTCAGTTTCCAGTTCTCTCTTGTACGCCTCTTCAAGATACGCATCGATCTCTAATTCCACTTCTCCTTTATGGGCGTTGATCTTCTGCCCGCCTGTAATGACTTCTGTGGACATCAATCCCAAAGTATGAAATGTCATGGAAAGATGAAATTTAAATGCTTTCGATTCCGGCGCGTTCTTCACCAACCGCCACCAGATCCAGTTTTCCTTGGCCCCGCTCTGCCCAATCTTCTCGGAATAATACGTTTCCCATTGTTCGGGCTGGCCGTCATATGATTTCCATTCGCGCTCCACCAGCCATTCTTTTAATGCTTCATAGAACTGCCCCATGTCAAAAATGTCTTTATACTTTACTTTCATATATTTAATGACGGGTGTAAGGTCTTTGGGGTCAATTTGCGGCATACATCCGGAAAAGGGAAAATGGTATATAAATGTTTATGGCCTCAGCTTTTTGACCTGATGTCGTACCCCTGACCAAAACGCTCTCCCTGTTATTCTTATAAACTCAAAAAGAGGTAATGGTTTTGTTACAATTGAAACTTTATTTTCTTTGATTGCTTGAAAGACGGCTTGCTCGTTTTTATCTGCGTCGACCAACGTGTATGTTCTTCCTAAATCATTCAAAAAATGGACATCAGAGTTGCCGATAACTGGTTTGTTGATTTCTTTTGCTTTCTGAAGCATTTTATGGTTAGGGTTGTACAATTTAGTGTGTAAGAATGAATGCTCCCAGGCATCAAACAGATTGGGATATTGATAAATTTTAGCTCGCAAACAACTTGCCCCCAGATACGGCGGGTGGGCGGCGATCACCAATACCCTCTTTATTCTCCTTAACTGCGCCAAATCCTCAAATGTCTTTATCTTCTCTGCCTCTTGCGGTGTCAAATTGTAGAGCAGCACATGTTTGTTTTCAATATCCCGTTCGACACCAAAGATGAGCAGCAAGCCTTTCTGCTGGGCATAGCGTCTCAATTCTTCATTTTGATAGAGGAGATTATGGCACGTGATCGCCAGTACATCAAACTTCTGGCGGAGCGCTTCTTCGACTAGTTCTCGCGCGGAATAGGTGATCCACTGTTTGTCTTTGGGATCATCATTGACGTGGGTGTGCAGTTCAGCTTTGAGCATATTGTTCCTGTGCCAGTCCCGTGAAGAATACTCCGGCAATGTTCCTCTAGATGAGACTTTCTAGTGATGTCGGGGATAAAATGGTACTACTTTTTATAAACTCTGTTGTTCAGTCTTGGATTATCTAATCCAACGGTGTTGCCGGTTTATCTTCCGTTTATCCCAATCCCCCAAAACAAGCATACCCTGAAGGATACCACACCGGCTTTTTCACTGGTTCGTTTGAACTCTGATCTGGAATTTCATCTTTCTGTTCTACTTTAGTTTCTAATTCTGGAGAATTATCTTCATCATCTTCTAATCCGCTAATTGTTCTTCGTCGAGAGTCATCAATATTATTTTTCCCTTCTGCTCTTTGATAAAAGCCGTTGAAATCAAACGAATCTACTCCTCCTGAAGATTGTGCTCGATATCGGTTGAATTTACAATCCCGGTGAATACCCGTGGGGTTAGTATATTCAGACATCATTCCCCGAAGTTCTTCCCGTTATATTAATTGTCTTGATTGATTTATTCAACGAGGAATATACTTTTTCTCCATTGAAAAAGCAACTTCCTTTTTAACCATCTTTCATCCCGAAATCTTTTAAATAGACCAGGAAAATGATCTTTATGTTTCGTCTATTCACCCCTCAAAATAGAGAATCACCGAGATACGCCGCTTTGCTTATCGACATGCAGGAAGGATTTACCAAACATCTCGGAGATCGTTTGGAGATACTTGTCGAGAATCAATGCCGTGTCCTCGTTTATTGCCGCGACCAGGGAATTCCCGCCTGGGTTGTGGAGTCACAGGAAAAGTATAAAGATTCAAATTATGGCGCGACGATCAGTCCACTCCAGAGCCTTTTGGAAACCATCCCTTGTCCTCCCCCGATTATTAAAATGGTTGTATTTGTTTAGCTGGCGGCAAGGCCAAGCGGTGTATCCACAGAGACTTTGTTCCTAGCTAGGTGCGGAAATCTTCTGGTTCACCGCGAGAGGCAGAAAATATCTTTGCCGATTTCCGCGCGGATACACGGCCTGCCGGAAAAGCTAAACAAATACCTTTTCTTTAAATCTAAGGTATTCTTTTCTCAAAATTTCACTTGAGATATTTATCAAATAGGCATTAGGATTTTTTGGTCCCTCCATAAGTTCCAAATACGAAATTTCAACATCTCCTAATTCAGGGGTATGCCCATGCTTCCATTCTTCATATTTTCGTTCGATTTCTTTTGCGGAGATTATTTCTACGCCCTGACATTTATTGTCATAAATTGAGTAGTTTGGATTAGATTTATTTGTGGTAATAAAGTACAACTTTACTTTATATCCGTCCTCTTTTATCAATCTTATAGCTTTGTCTAATTTTTCTTTTAAACTCGCATGGATATACGCTCTTAATTCGTAATAATCAAATGTTCCAGTTAGATACTCATAGACTTTATTTAGTTTGTTCAGTTCATCTTTGTTAAATGGGGATTCTCCAATCTCTCTAGAAAATTTAGATTGAATTATTTTTATTGTTTTTATGTTGTGATCTATAATCACAGCATCACTTCCAGCATCTTTCCCTCTGTCTGTAATTACTTCAGTTATTTCAGAATCAGCTAAATTTTCTGTATCTTTGATATACCAAAAAATGAATGCTCTAAAATCTTTTATCTTAAAACGATTACTTATCTCATCTATCTCTTGTAAAAATTGAGTTTTCCAGTTAGCCATTCTAATACCCTATTGATAATTAAATAGGTCTCATATTTATAAATTGTTCTTTTTCGGTTCGTCACCCCCTCCTCGCTTTTAGTTTTGAATTATTTTAAAATTGTTCCCATTCTATTTTTTAGGACTCCAAATTTATTGTATTAAACTGGCGTTTCAACACCGCATGGCCTCAACAGGGCCATGTCTTTCTTTCATTTGTCAGATTCACTTCTCAGAAGAGCAGGAAAACTGGTTTAGCAGATATGCTCTGATCAAAGCTCTTCTCCGCAATTTTCTGTCGTGAGGAAGTGCGATCTTTACTCCCCCCAAATCCTGAACCTGTGTAGAATCATAGGCCAGAACAGTTAATGCTAGTCTGCGTTGTTCTTCCGAACTCAGATTTTGGGCAGCATAACGAGCTAAATTCTGGAGAGCATTGGGGATGAACATCAAGTACAAATTATTTCTTCCTGAATAGGGTGCTACCCTTGTCACGATCCCTTGTTCAATTTTATCTTCTGGCCGGTCGATAGGTACGTCCCCCGCATCGAGTAATAATTCCGTTCCGTTAGCAACAATTTCCTCAATACTCCTTACCATTGCATCATTTCCTGCTTCCGTAAATTCTTTTAGCGTAATCTCTCCGCTTCTGGAAGAAGCAATACTCCGTAGATATATTGGAAATCGGGAGCGTAGTTCTAGGTTGATTTTTTCCAAAGCTCCACGATAACAACAAACTTCGACAATTTTTGACATAAATTGTTATTTATTCACTTTCTTTAAAAAGGTTAATCCACGTAATTGTTACTCAGATTTAATCCACTTGTTCTTACTCATACCGTAACGCGTCTACTGGTTTCAATTTCGAACCTTGATATGCCGGCAGAATCCCCGAAAGAACTCCAACAACAAACGCAAATAATAAGCCGAACACGACAATTGCTGGCTCGATGGTGATGTTTAACGTAAATCCAGCTTCTTTAGATATAGAACCAACACCGAGAGCGATTCCTGTTCCTAAAGCGGTTCCAATGATCCCGCCGACTAATCCAATTAAACCTGCTTCGATGATAAAGAGCTTGAGGACATCACTATTCCGCGCACCGATGGCTTTCATGATGCCGATCTCTTTCGTCCGCTCTAAAACGCTGGTATACATCGAATTCATGATGCCGATGGCGCCGACGATCAAAGAAATGGCCGCGATGCCGACCAGTACGATCTGCATCACTCCGAGAATTTGATTGATCTGTTCGAGGATCTGTGATGATGTCAAGACTTGAAAATTAGTGTCTCCTCTCTTCCGTTCGAGATCTCTCTTGATCTTTTCTTGCAGTTGGGGTATTTCTGTCGTCGACTTTACTTGAGCGATGATCGCATCTACTTTTTCTGGTTCGTGGAAGATTTCACGCGCAGATTCCAGAGGGATGATGATTTGGTTATCATCTTGGGCGTTGCCGATCTCTTCGACGATGCCCACAACTTTAAATTCCATCTTGTTAATTGTGATCTTGTTGCCGAGACGTATTTCTTTCCCGAACAATTCTGTTGCGGCTCGAGCACCAACGAGGGCAACTCCTTTCTCGCCTTCTTTAATAAAACGACCTTCTTGCAAGCCGACGCCCATATCATCGTAGAACTCTTTGAAGTTATCCGTGGGAAGCGCAGTTATGGAAGTAAATCCTTTCTGTTGATGATATTGCACTTCCGTGCTTCTGAACAGTGTCGGCAGGACATAGGAGAGTCCGCCGATCTTCTTGATCGTCTCGACATCTTCGATCGTCAGCCCTTCTGATACATGTCCAGGACCTTGGAATCCTTTAGCGGAAATCATAATCCGATTAGCGCCGAATTGTTCAAACTGTTCTTCGATTGTACTCTCTAAACTACGGGAAATGGTGATGAGGGAAATAATCGCTGCAACGCCGATGACAATGCCGACGACGGTTAACCACGACCGTAATTTACGATGGCGGATACTGTGCACCGCCAGGTGAAAGTAATCAAGCAGCATGTTTTCGTTTCCTCTTGCGCTGATACCAAAAGAATATCACGATGATCAGTACAACAATCAGGATGATGGAAAGAGTAGAACTTTTTTCCGGCACCAATCCCCGCAGTTTTGCTTCTTCGGGCGTGTACACTTTCAGTTTTAGTAATTTTGGTTGGCTGATAACATTGTTGTCCGTGTCGCGATATTCCACCGTCAAGGCCAGGATAGGATCAGTTCCTTTAGGGAGAATAGTAAACTCTTCAGTTTCAAAGTCGCCGACATCAACGTCTCCAATATATAACGATTGCGGAGAGATGACTTCGTAGTATGGGCTCTCCTGCATGGTCACTTTGAGAAATTTAATCTGCATCAAGCCGTTATTGACAAATTTCAAGACGACGGGGCCGGATGTGCCCACCATTGTCACTTTTGATTCTCCGAGAATCAGGTCTAGTGCCGCTTTCGCTTTGACTTCGATGCTGATCATCGACGTTTTGCTGATGTTATTTTGGCTGACAATCACCGGAATTTTGTAGATGCCTGGTGTTGCTGTTGGCAGAGCTCTGACAAAGAGAGATACCATTTCGTGATCGTGGTCATCAATTTTGTCAATGACCATAGTATTTGATGTTGAGACGGGTGCAAAAGGCACATTTGTTAAGTCTAACGAGACGAGGATGTTTTCTGCTGTTTCGTCTGCACTATTATCCAACGTCAAGCGTAGTGTCAATTCTTCCCCTGGTAAAACGGTCTGTGGTTCGACTGTAAATGATGTCACTGCCACTTCTGCACCGACTACAGGGAGAAAAAGCACAGCTACAGCCATGAGAATGGCAATCTGTATTCCTACTTTTGTGTTCATTGTTTTTCCCTCATCGTTTTTTATGACTCTTTTGAGTTTGTGTATGACTAGTGATCTTACCGTCTTTGAGATACACAATCGTATCGGCTAATTTTGTTAATTCGTTATTATGCGTGACGAGAATGATTGTCTTTCCCTGTCGGTTGAGATCTTTGAGTAAAGTCATGACTTCGTCTCCTGTTTTAGTGTCGAGATTTCCGGTTGGTTCGTCGGCCAGGATAATTTCTGGATCATTGATCAGGGCACGGGCGATAGCTACTCTCTGTCGCTGGCCTCCAGAAAGCTGATTGGGAAGATGTTTCATTCTATTTTCCAAGCCGACTCTTTGGAGAAGCCTTGCTGCTTTTCTCATCCGTTCGTCTCTTGAGACATCTTGAAACATCATCGGTAGGGCGACATTTTCTAAAGCATTGAGGCTGGGAATGAGATTAAATATCTGAAAGATAAAACCAATTTTCTTCCCGCGGATTTGGGCCAGATCACTTTCTTCGAGGAGGTTGATATTATGTTCTCCGAGGTAGATTTTTCCTTTTGTTGCGGTGTCTAAGCAGCCGACAAGATTCATCGCTGTGCTCTTTCCAGAGCCGCTGGGGCCGACGATAGCCACAAAATCCCCCTGCCTAATCTCTAAAGAGATGCCATCGATTGCCGGAACGTCTATTCCGTCGAGATGATAGGTCTTATAGACGTCTTGAAGAGAGATGACTGGTTGGGCGGTTGTAGCCATAATCACTTTTAAAGAAGATTCTTTTTAAATGTTTAGGGTGGATTTATTATTTCAGAATCAATATCCTTTATGACCTATAATAGCGGATGTAAGTAATTAATATTTAGACCGCTATTATGTTCGGAGGAACAAACAAATTACTATTAATCACTTTGTTCCTCCGTTATAGAATTTAGGATAAAACAATCTCGAAAAAGTTCACTTCTCAATCATCTCAATTTCGATATTGAGACCATCCGGAATAGGCACCCGCATGACCAAGCGCAATGTTCGTTCATCGGCGGAAACATCGATCAGGCGTTTGTGGATCCGCATCTCATAACGCTCCCAGGTTGCTTTTCCTTCTCCAGAAGGGGATTTACGGGTGGTTACTTTCAATTTTTTGGTTGGAAGTGGGATGGGGCCTTTGAGAACGACACCCGTCTTCTCGACGATAGACTTTATGTCAGTACAGATCTGATTAATCTTATCAATCTCGGTACTCGCCAATTTGATCCGTGCATGTTGTGCCATAGTTTTTGTTTCCCGCATGATAAACCCGCGGTTTCTTATCATGCCCTATCGTGAGGGATTTTCCCTCAATGCCGATGGCTTATATTTAAGCCTTTCCTTTCACGACAAATCACTTGGAATTATTTAAAAATAAAAAAATAAATTATGATCTCATATTTACAGTTGTTTCTTGACAAGATCGATACACATTCCCGCAGCAACAGTCGCACCGGAATCGCGGATAGCGAAGCGGGACATCTGAGGGATATCCGTGTTCTTTTCGATGACAACTGCCTGCATCGGCTTCAATTTGACGATCGCCGCATCACCGTTACGCAGGACTTCTTTGTTTTCCGTTACTTCCTGACCCGTTGTCGGATTGAGCTTCTTGATGATTTGTTCAAAGCGGCAGGCAACCTGTGAAGTGTGGATGTGGAAGACCGGCGTATAACCGACGGTAACAACACTCGGATGACTCATGATCACAACTTGAGCAGTGAACTCTGTCGCAACGCTTGGTACATTATCGGCTGGGCCAAGAACGTCTCCACGGGCGATATCTTTCTTACCGATACCACGCACGTTGAAACCGATGTTATCCCCTGGTTCAGCTTGGTTGACTTGCTCGTGGTGCATTTCAATTGTCTTGACTTCACCAGAAACACCTTTGCCTTCACGTCCGGGTACGACAACAACTTTGTCACCGACTTTCATAATGCCCGTTTCAACACGGCCGACGGGAACAACACCAATACCGGTGATGTTATAGACATCCTGAATCGGCAGGCGCAGAGGCAGATTAGTTGGTTTTTGCGGCGTATCAAATTTATTGATCGCTTCTAAAAGAGTATCGCCAGTCCACCACGGCATTTTCGCAGATTTTTTGGTGATATTTTCACCAGGGAAAGAAGCGATCGGGATGAAACGCACCAGATCAACTTTCCATCCTGCCTGAGTGGCGTGTTTTTTCACTTCTTCGACTACTGCTTTATAGCGGGCTTCGGAGAAGTCAACACCGGAAATATCCATCTTGTTAACAGCGACCATCAACTGGCCGACACCAAAGATTTTGGATAATTTCAGATGTTCAATAGTTTGAGCATTTACTCCATCGTTAGCGGCAACGACAAGAACAGCGCAATCGGCTTGTGATGCACCGGTGATCATGTTCTTGATGAAATCCCTGTGGCCGGGAGCATCGATGATCGTAAAGTAATATTTATCTGTATCAAAGCGTTTGTGGGCAAGATCGATGGTAACTCCCCGCTCCTGCTCTTCTTTGAGATTATCCATGACGAAAGCAAATTCAAAGCCTTTCTTACCAAGCTGTTCTGCTTTCTCTTTCAATTTGCGCATCGCCTGTTCGTCGACGTTTCCCGTGTCAAATAGTAAACGTCCTACGGTCGTGGACTTACCGTGGTCTACGTGACCGATGAATACCAAGTTAATGTGTTCTTTTGTTTTTGCCATTTTCTCTATTACTCCTCCGTTTTTTGAATGGAATTTGTTGTTTTATAAACCACTCTCGGTGTATCTGTCTCAGGGAGATGTTTTGTTTATAAAGGTTTCGGTGGTGCTGGTGATAGGCGCTCGGCAGCGATTCTGGCCAATGCCTGCGTGAAAAAATCCACAAATGTTCGATCGTAATCGCCCGCGCCGGTGACATGATGCCCCAATTCGTGGATGTAGGTGTCAGCAAAATTTTTAAGATCGCCTAATTGGTCTCGCATTATACCGATATATTTCGTTCCATCGGGGAGTGTTGTATGTACACCCAAAGAACCGATGATCTTTCTTCCGGCTTTGGTATATAATCCGGAATACACCCTTACGTTAACCGGAATCACTTCTCCGAGAACAATCCGGCTTAGATCATCTACTCTGCTGAGCACTGCTTGTTCTTCGCGAGTAAGATCGGCAGGTTCAACCCAACGATATTCTGTCTCTGAATTAATTTCTCGAATAAGAACGTCGGCTCTTTTGATGCCTACCTCATTAAGATGCATTGCAACATACGGATGTAACGTAATCGGACGATAGCCCATTAATTCGGCATCAGCGTTCTCGTTAGTGTTTGTAGAAGCGATAATGGCATCGTCGCCATACATCTCTTGAAAAATACGCGCCCATGGGGATTGGTAGCGGGGAGATGATTTTGTAAAAGATGTATAATCAAAAGATCTCAGCTTTTCTTCGATTAGGGAAAGTTCCGAAATTGCGAATTCCTTAATTCCATTTCTGATTGTTTTTATCAGGGGCTGTTTAAAAACAAATCTCGGAGGAAATTCTTCTGTCGTTAAAGAATCCTGCTGAGATTTTCCAAGTGCCTCAAATTCCGTACAGGGATGGTAAAAATCTGGTTGATCATGCGCTTCCTGCAGGATCCGGTGAATGACCGTCGGATTGTCACAGTTCTTCAACAGATAACGAATCTGACCAAGAACAGTATCCCGGTCGGCGGTCTTTCGGTCTGGGGAGATGTTATCGATTCCCAGATCATAACTAAATAAGCTTTTCCCAGACCAGCTAAAGCGTATGCCTTTGACAAACAATGAAGGGGGATTACCTTCTCCCAAATCGAGAATTCGGGAAGGATGAGCCAAAAATGAGTGAGGGGCATACCATTCTGTGTAACGATCATTGAGGGCCAATACGTTGTTTGGCAACCCATATATCTCATCAAGGAAATCTTCGGGTGGGTTGACGAATACTGTCCGGGAACCTTTTATCTGATCTTTTCTCAGAGAGACTTGAAAACACAATTGTTTGATCTTTTGGTCGTCCACCAGATGTTCTTCTAACGTTGGCCGGGCCCGCCAGTTTTGTGAGCGGTATTCTATCGAGATGCCCTGTCGTAAAGCAGCAGCGGCAATTAATTTCAATCCTTCGCCAAATTGGCCGATGCTGAACGTATCTACGCCTTTGGTCGAAAATAAGAAAGATAACAATCTGTAATCGTAACCAGAACCATCATCTTCAAAGACGACTTCTGTCGTCTTGGCTTCTTCATCGGCATCTTTCAACGCGACGTATTTCCCATTTTGTTTCAATTTGACTGAGATTGTTGTTCCTTTGCTGTCTGCCGGCAAATGATTCGCAATTCCATCGAGTACAATCCTTTCCAGGCCCCAAGTGTCTTTTCTATAGTCGAGGGTGATACTAGTCGGTAGAAGAATATCTTTCTCTTTCTTAAAGACCTTCCTCCAAAGATTAGATAGGAAAGGAAAATAACCATCCCTCTTTTCTGTAGCTGGGGGGACCAGATAATCATACCCATCAACTTCGTGGCCGAGCAACACGCGGGCAACTGTTTTGGACACGGCTTTTTCAAACTGGGTGTTGAGAGAGCGCCGCCCCTGTTCTAATATCTCGAGTAGATCACTCATCCCGCACCTCAACCGGTTTCAACAGTGCTTTTCTTAATACTTTGATCTTCAATTCTACCAGTGTGCCAGGAGATAAATCTCCTTCCAGAATTTTGGGAAGCACGATTATTCCCTGCTTCCCGTGTTTCGCTACTTGTTTAGTAAGAGTAAATTCGACCATGGATGTATCACCGATGTATCTTTATGATCCGCCGATACAGCTCAAGAACACCGTTTATTGATAAACTTTTCGGTTAATTTGTTTCTTGGCAGTAGTTAAAAATCAAATAAACATGGAGGTCGCCCGCGCCTACTAAAACTTTACTTTTAGCACTTTCTCTTTTCCTGCCTGCGCGACCAGAAGATCATAGATTGCCAGATAGGGCAGGACTAAAGAAACACTGCTGGCATACAGTCCTGCTCCACCGATCGGGAGAATCACTTTTTGCCCGGCCAAAGCCGGATCATCGTCGATAAACAGCCGGGTAAGATCCGCCAACTCGGCGCTGGTCGGAAAAGGAGTTCGTGTGGCTGCTTCCATCGAAGAAGGAGTATATTCCTCTAGCATCGTTGGGGAGAGGGGAACAGTATTTCCTGCACTTTTCTCGCTGGAAATGCTACTGTCCTTTTCTCTGACCTGAGAAAAAAGTACCTGAGAAAAAACTTTTTGCCTTATTTCTTCGGAAAGAATTTTTCCTTGGGAAAAAATATAGCCGCAGCGTTGCGTCCCTTCCTGAAAATATCGAGCATGAATTATTTTTTCTAATGAGTCCTGTTGTCGGGAAGATAAATATCGTTGTTGGGAAGAAGCTTGTCCTTCACGGCCAAGAATCGCTTGGTCAATGCGGAAATCATATTCAAAATCTGCTTCCGCCAATTGCGCAAACACCCAATCCCAGCGTCCTTTTAATTCATGGAGTGTATTTCTCCAGCCTTCATCTTCATCGCGGTATGTGCAAATGTGAAGCTGCCGGGAAGTACTTTTTGTCCCGACGAGTGCTTTTAAAGGATGCAGATGGGGACATTCCAAATTTTCCCGCGCGCCGCAGAGTTGTCTTTTGCCAAAAGGAAGCTGATACGTTCCTTCATTCTCCAGGCAGAATTCCCATTCTTGTGGCGCAATCGTTTTTTTGCTCATGTGTTAAAACGCGGAGTATTCCACCACTCTCCACAGTGAAAAGAATATTTCACTGGGACACTAATGAAGTCGTTGCTTCATTAAGTGTTTCGAGTGGTGGTTTGCAAGCAAACCACTTATTTATCAGTGGAATACTTGCGTGCAAGAAATGAGAAAACGATCTCATTTCTGCACAGAAAACAAATCGTTGTTTGTTTTCTTGTGCTCCAAATTA
>Ga0209541_10007898_pt1 | contig 17757 bp, 20 predicted proteins | sample RifCSPlowO2_01_FD_184027 | JGI IMG/M metagenome (GOLD analysis project Ga0209541, IMG submission 184027) | Groundwater microbial communities from Rifle, Colorado - Rifle CSP2_plank lowO2_0.1 (SPAdes) (version 2) | ecosystem: Environmental > Aquatic > Deep subsurface > Groundwater | place...
CCGCAGTAAACAAAGATACCCGCAATGTTTTACTTTTCGTACAAACTTATAACGGCAAAAAAATCCGCCAAACTTCTATGTCTTTGGCGCAAAGGTCGGAAGCCGCCTCTTTGTTCGAAAAAAATTTAGACCCTGAAATAGTCGAGCTAGCAATCAGGCGAGGTATCGATCTTTTTGTAGAAATATGCGGCGGGAAACCAGAAAAGCAAATTCTCGATTTATATCCCAACCCTTATGTGCCCAAAAGTGTTAGCGTAAGTATGAGTTTTATAAACCAACGAATGGGTGTTACCGTAACCAAAACAGATATTGAACGGTTTTTAACACCTTTGGGCTTCAAGATATCTCTTCAAGGAGGTGAGACCTTAAAGATTGATGTTCCGTCATGGCGGGCAAGTGATATTGACATCCCGGAAGACATCGTCGAAGAAGTCGCTCGGATTTATGGATATCATAATCTGCCCTCTCGCGTTATGCAGGGACAAATTCCCGAACCCTTGCCTAACGCTCCTTTTGCTTTTGAAAAAAAAATAAAAGAGTCTTTGCAAAGCTGGGGAGGAACAGAAGTTTATACATATTCTATGGTGGCACGAGATAAAGTAGATTTAACCGGTTCTGCGAGCTGGGTTTTAAAACTTAAAAACCCATTAGGAGCAGATTCCGAATACATGCGCCTGTCTCTTGCCCCGTCTCTAGTCGACGCAGTTAATCAAAACAGGGGAGAGAGCGCTCCATTTCATCTTTTCGAAATGGCCAACGTTTACATTCCGGTGCGCGGAATGTTACCAGAAGAAAGAATGATGGCCGCGGGTATTTTTGCGAATACCGAGTTTTCCCAAGCAAAAGGCACCCTAGAAGCACTATTTGAAGTTTTAAAATCAGAAGTAATTCTTACAACTCAAGACGGAAAGGGGTTCGCGCCTCATCACAGGTTAGCGCTTAGAGCTGGTCGAGAGGAAATTGGGCAATTTGGTAAATTACAACACTCGGGCTATTGGTATTGGGAAGTAGATATCGAAGCCTTGAGAAAAGTTTCGAGCACTACGCACAGCTTCAAACCTTTACCAAAATATCCGTCACAAGTAGAAGACCTCTCTTTAGTTATTCCAATACGTGTGCACTTGGGAGAAATAATCAAGTCTATTTACAAATCTGATTCTCATGTTGTGTCGGTAGTGCTTAAGGATACTTATGAAAACACGCGCACTTTGCGTATTTCGTACCAAAACCCGGATAAAACTTTAACCGACCGCGAAGTTGAGGTTATTAGGAATAAGTTTCTAAAAATATTAGAAAAGAAGTTTGGGGTTAAATTAAAAACGTAGAAATTTATCCTAGCTGTCCCAATTAGTATTAACGCCAATTTTTATCTTCCTGTCTGATTCTATACCGTTTTTGTCTTTTGCTTTTGCGCGCAGTTCATGAACGCCTTTTTTAACTCCTGATAAGGTCATGGACCAAGGAGCAGAAGTAAGTGTCGCTTGCTTAATTCCATCTAGTTCGATCTCGACCTGCACAATCTCAGAGTTTGACTTGGCCTCAACCTTAACTTCAATATTACCGGTGTCTGAATCTATACGGTCGTGGTCTCGCGGTTTAACAAATTCAACGTTAACCACCTGGTTGGCAGAATTACCCGATCCGCAACTTTCAGCAGGCGGGTGGTATTTTTCGTCAGCTTGGGTAGAAATCCAATCAATTATCCCTTTTTGCCAACGGTTCTCTCCACCCGGAACGGCAGTCGGGTCTTCTTCTTTTAAAACAAAATACTCTTTTTCCTCATTGCTGTCACACGCCCTAAGCCTTGTGTGTACAGGATCGCTTCCGTCCGGCTCTGTACCTTTAATGAAATACTCATTGCGGGAGGGAAAGCCGTCATGCGAGCGGAAACCGGAAAGTGAGTCTACTTCTGCAGTAACAACATCCTCAGGGATTTCAAAGTCAGCGGCAGGGCGGCCTGCAAGTGCCGCAATAATTATCCTGCGCCAAATTGGGGCTGCTCCTGTTGTGCCGGAAGCAACTTGCTTCATCGGCGAATTGTCATTGTTGCCAACCCACACTCCGGCAATAATTTGCGGTGTCCAGCCGATGGTCCAATTGTCGCGCTGGTCGTTTGTGGTTCCGGTTTTCGCGGCGACGCGGCGCCCGCCGACAGAAAGCGCAGAGCGAGTACCGAAAATTTCAGCTCTCGCCTGAGGATCCGAAAGAATATCAGAAATAATAAATGCTTCTGCGGGTTCTAAAACCTTTTTACCGTCTTTTTCTTTATATTCTTCAAGAACCTTACCTTTTGCATCTTCAACCTTAAGTATCGAAACAGGGTCAAATCTCAAACCTTTGTTGGCAAAGGCCGAGTAGCTAGAGGTAAGATCTAACAGGCGCACCTCTCCGCCGCCCAGAGTGACCGACAGACCAAAGCGCGAGAGGTTTTCCCGCGTTGGCTCTAAAGTTTTTAGACCCATTTGACTTGCTGTCTCCAGCATATTCTCAACTCCCACCATTGCCAGCATTTTAACCGCAGGAATGTTTAAGGAATTAGCCAGGGCAAATCTTACCTGCATCGGTCCGCGGTACTTGCCGTCGTAGTTAACAGGCTCGTAATCCGGCAGATTAACACCCCCGGGAAAAGTGGTAGGAACGTCCATAAGAAGCGTGGAAGCAGTATAACCGCGGCGTAAACCCGCAACATAGGTTACGGGTTTTATGGCCGACCCCGGCTGACGCAAAGAAAGCGTAACGTTTACTTGTCCATCATAATCGTCAGCTTCAAAATTTTTAGAACCAACCATGGCTAGAATATGTCCGTTGTTAGGATCCATAACGACTGCCGCGCCATTTGTAATATGCAAATTCTCAACTTTAGCTATTTCTTCAGCGATAGCACTTTGTGCTTTTTCTTGTAATTCCCAGTCAAGGGTTGTTGTTACTTTCAAACCCCCTTGTTCAACCAAACTTGCTCCATATCTTTGCTCAAGCTGGTCTTTAACGTACATCACAAAGTGCGGAGCTTTCAAACTTGCTCCTTTGCCGACAAACTTTATGTTTTCTAACTGTTTTGCCGTTTCGTCTTCCTGTTCCTCTGTAATATACCCATCTTCCCGCATGCGCCTCAAAACACTTTTGGTGCGGTCGACATATCCCTTCGGGTTTGCTCCATACGGGGAATAACTTGACGGCCTTTGGGGTAATCCTGCTAAGACCGCCGCTTCAATAAGCGTTAAGTCTTTGGGAGCTTTTCCAAAATATATATCGGCGGCTGCTCCCACTCCCCAAGCTGTGCCGCCGTAAGGAGCTTCGTTAAGATACATTTGCAAGATCTCGTCCTTGGAATACTTTCTCTCGATTTGTACTGCCAGGATGAACTCACGGATTTTGCGCGGCAGAGAGCGTTCGGAGGAAAGAAGTACATTTTTTACCAGTTGTTGAGTAATTGTCGATCCTCCTTGAGCTCTCCCTGAGGTGAATAAACGTGAGAAGCCGCGCAAAACACCCAAGGCGTCAAATCCTTCGTGCTGATAAAAGTTTTTATCTTCTGTTGCAATTGTGGCGTTTTTTAAAAAGCTTGGAATATCTTCAAATTTGACTGGAGTTCGTCTTTCATTGGTAAATATGTCGTAGAGAAGAACTTGGTTTCTGTCGTAAATTTTGGTGGAATATCCTTCACGCCGAACTAATTTGTCAGGCGAGGGTAGGTTTAGAGCAAAAATAGGAAAGATAATCCCGAAAACAAGAAACAAACTCAGAACTCCAATAAAAGACAGTAATCCAAGCCTGTAAATTAAATTTGACTTATTTCTACTGCTTGGTCTGTAAGAAGAAGATTGGTAGGAGCGTCTGTTTTTAACCCTCCAAGCAGATTTCCAAGACATTCTATATGTATTGTATCAAAATACGTCATCAGGTAAAATAAAGACGTGGAACTATCCAAAAAACAAAGAGTGGTATTTATTGTTCTTTCCGTAATTGCAGGCTTAGCCCTTATCTTGAGCTCGTTTTTGCCGCTCCTGTCCGTTTTGTAAGCCGCCGCGTTCAAAACTGCAATTAAACTTTTTTTGATATACTGGCAATAATGGATTTTCTAGGAGAATTAATAGGGAGATTTAAAAAGTCTCGTCTTCCTCAAGAACCTAAAACTATTTCTCAGATTTTAGAAGGTAAATTTGCTCCTAAAGTTTGGACATCAGAGTATTTTCGCGAATACATAATTGCATTAGGCCGAGGAGAAAAGTTTTTGCTTACAATCGATCAATACCCAGATTTGGTAGAGTTAAGTAAAGCCTGGCACGAGACGTTAGAAAATATGAGGACTAAAACCAGTAATGGTCACGAGCATTATTCGACAATCGGTTTTAATGAGATACAAAGGACAGTTAACGTGCAAAGAGAACCTTTAATGGGGCATCCTGGACAAATTTCAACACAATTACAAAGCAAGGCTGAAACCTTTGCCAATAGAGCCGGACTTAATCGTGTTGGGGATATACATACACACCCAAATCAACATAATTTAGCGTTTTCAATTGGCGATTTGTATAATCTAGTTTATCCTGGTAACCGAAATTATATAATGGTCGTACTTGGAACAAACGACAATTTATTTGCTTTCAGGGCAAGAAATAGCACTACAACTGGGTTATCAGGCGACGTTCTAACACAAGAGGGTTTCTGTAAGTCTTGGTATGAGGGGAATGGTTATAGGTTTACAGGTATCAGCGAGGCAGGGGAAAAGACGATGCCTATTAGTGCAAATACACCCAGCCAATGGGAGCTAAACTTAAAGGTGGCAAAAAAACACGGACTTGTTTTATATGAAAGTGATGCCAAGAGAGATTTGGTAAAAGTGTTCCCTGTAATTAACCGAGCTTCTTAATTCAATTTATCGAGGCTAAAGTTCGATTACCCCAGGCCTTGTAAAGTTTAATACATTTTCTACCACTCTACGTAGAACGGAGAATTTGTTATACTTATTTACATGAAGAACAGCTACTTCACCCCCGAGAAAAGACTAGATAAAGTTCCACCTTATCTAAGAGAAGACTTGATCTTTGATCTAATAAATGCTTTTGGTCTGGTTAAAAACTCATTCGAGGCGGCCCAACTCCTACAAGACCTCCTTACAAAAAAGGAGTTGGATAATCTGTCGAAACGTTTAAGAATCGCCAAGAAAATGTTGTCTGGCTCTAAACAGGAAGAAATCGTCGACGAGCTACACTGTGGATTTGGCACAATAGCTCGAGTGCAAACCTGGCTGCATCAAGGCGGAGCAGGATTAAGAAATATTATTGTTAAACTACCAATAAGAAAAACTCCTCCTCGAAAAAAGCTACACGCACTTCCACCGTCTTACCGAATGCCTCAAATTGCTTTCGAAGCAATTCAACACTTAAGAGCACATAACGAGTCTAGTAAAATTAAAAAGTTCATAGAGAAAGTTGAAGAAAAGGCAATTGGCGATAAAAGTTTAAGAGAAGCAAACGACGAATACTACCGTAACAAAGCAGGAAGCAAGAGAAAAATCTAGTTTCTTTCTACCACTCTACGTAGAACGGAGAATTTACAATATGTTGCTATCGGATCATGTAAGTAAAATACCTTTAGTTGGCGAGAGTTATGCAAAAAGACTGGAAAAACTAGGAATTGAAACAATACAAGATCTGCTCGAACATTTTCCCCACCGCTACCAAAATTTTTCACTTGTCTCGACGATTTTAACCGCCCAACCAGGAGAAGTGGTTACCATTCAAGGTCAAGTCGTACAGATTAAGAATGTTTATACCAGAAGCGGCAAAACTTTGCAGTTAGCAGTCATTTCTGACGGAACAGATACACTTGACGTTACTTGGTTTAACCAATCATATTTAGTAAAAAGCTTATCCCCGGGCACTTGGCTCTCCCTCTCGGGAAAAATCTCAGCCATAGGGCGCAAAAGATCGCTCGTCTCACCCCAGTTTGAAAAAATTTCAAATTTCAAATTTCAAATTTCAAATTCTGAAACCTTACACACCGGCCGCCTTGTGCCGATATATCCTGAAACTTACGGCTTATCGTCAAAATGGCTCAGAGCAAAAATTGCAAGACTGTTGTCGCTGTTGGCAAAAGAGATAGAAGAGTATTTGCCGCTTTCGCTTTTAGAGGAGCATAACCTCTTAGAAAGAAGAAAAGCTGTCGAACAAGCACACTTCCCAGAATCTGCAAAAGAGGCCAAAGATGCCCGGCGGCGCCTTGCCTTCGATGAATTTTTCTCACTGCAATTAAACTCACTCTGGAGAAAGCTTTCTTGGAAAAACGCAATACCTGCCCCGCAATTAAAAATTGATCAAAAAAAGGTAACTGCCTTTATAAAATCTCTTCCTTTTACGCTTACCCAAGGGCAAAAACAGGCTACAGACGAAATACTGCAGGACATGAGAAAGCCGCAAAGTATGAATAGACTGCTGGAAGGGGATGTCGGCTCTGGAAAAACTGTTGTCGCGGCACTTGCCGCTTATGTTGCCTGGACAAACGGTTACAAATCAATATTTATGGCCCCAACTCAAATCCTCGCAAATCAGCACTTTAATACATTAAAAAATATTCTGGAACCCTTTGGCGCGGAAGTGGGACTCGTCACGAGTGGCCAGAATTTAAAATTTAAAATTTCAAATTTAAAATTCGACGTAGTCGTCGGGACACATGCACTTTTACACCAGGTCCATTTACTCGAGAATGTTGCGCTGGCTGTTATTGACGAACAGCATAGATTTGGCGTCGCTCAAAGAGCCTTACTAGCGCAAAAAAGAGGTGAATTTGCCCCGCATGTTTTAACTATGACCGCTACCCCCATTCCCCGCACCATAGCGCTGACCATGTATAGCGATCTTGATTTGTCTGTTATTAACGAACTACCAAAAGGAAGGCTAAAGATAAAAACCTGGGTTGTGGGACAGCAAAAAAGGGTATCTGCCTATAAATGGATCCGGGAACGGGTAAAAAATACTTCAGAACAAGCCTTTATCGTCTGCCCTTTAATTGATGTTTCTGAAGCAGAAACCCTAAAAAATGTTAAAGCTGCCAGCGTTGAGTTTATAAGACTACAAAAGGAGGTTTTTCCAGACTTGCGCTTAGGCATGCTTCACGGACGAATAAAACAAAAAGAAAAAGATATTGTCATGAATAAGTTTAAGAGGGGAGAGTTGGACATTCTTGTTTCAACCCCAGTTGTTGAAGTCGGAATCGATATACCCAACGCCACAATTATGTTAATAGAAGCTTCAGAAAGGTTTGGTTTAGCCCAACTTCACCAGCTCCGGGGAAGGGTAGGCAGGGCAGAAATGCAATCCTATTGTTTGCTGTTTACCGAGAACAGATCCCAAAAGGTTTATACACGTCTAAAAGCTCTCGAGCAAGGGCTGTCCGGCCCTCAACTGGCAGACCTTGATTTAAAACTAAGAGGTCCTGGCGAGGTCTATGGCACTGCCCAGTCCGGCTTCCCTGAATTAAAAGTTGGTTCTTATTCCGATCTTGAACTAATTAAACTGGCGCGTGAAGTTGCCGAAAAAATAATAGATCAGATAGATAAGCATCCGAAAATCAAAAAACTTATTGAAGAGAAAACTGAAATTTCTTCAAACTGAAGATTTAGAGGTAAAACAACAAAAAGTTGTAGTTTGCGGACAATAGCGCCATAACCCTGCCTCTGGTATAATCCGAGGGTATGAAGCCTCTAGTTATCATCAAACTCGGCGGAAGCGTAATAACCTACAAGGAGAGTAAAACTCCAAAAGCAAGATTATCAGTGATTAAAACGCTTGCCAAAGAAATAGCGCAAATTGTAAGGATTGGAAAGTACAGGATTGTCTTGGTACACGGAGGCGGTTCTTTTGGCCACCCCAATGTTAAGAAATTCAACCTACACAGAGGAATGAAAACCGCCAAACAAAAGCTGGCGTATGCACAAACTCTGCAAAATATGCTGGATTTGAATGAGTTTGTAGTTAAATCCTTGATAAGCCAGGCAGTTCCGGTAATAAGTATTGTCCCGCACGGTTTTACCGAACAAGAGCAGGGTGGGTTTAAAGGCTTTAGCGTAAAAATTGTTAAAAATGCGCTAGAGCAAGGATTGGTACCCGTTCTTTTTGGAGACGGTGTTTTGGATACTAAATGGGGTTGTTCAGTTCTTTCAGGCGACACAATAGTTTCTTACCTGGCAAGAAAATTAAAAGCTGAAAAGGTTATTTTTTTATCCGATGTCGGTGGAATTTTTGAGCAAGACCCAAAATCTAATCCTCGCGCTAAATTGATCCCAGAAGTTAATAACCGAAATTTCAAAAAAGTCTTAAAAATACTAGCATCCACTGGCACGTCTAAGATTAACATCACAGGTGAGATGTACGGAAAGATGGTTGCAATCAGAAGAGAGTTAAGAAAAAAGAGTATCTATATAATAGACGGCTTGAAAGATAAGGTGTTAACGGGAGTCTTGGCAGGAAAGAAAATTGGAACGAAAATTTATTTTAGTTAGGCTCCGAGACTGTCGAAAACCTCATCCTGTACTTTGCCCTGGGTTCGAAAGAACAAATGTGGAGAAAAATTTTCCGGACTTTCGAGAAAAGTTAAGTAGCTGAGAACCAGCTCTCTAACTCCAGGACGAAACTGCCGGTCGTCAGGATTGCTCTGTAAAACTTCTTCGATACTTGTCCAGAATGGATCGGAGACTTCGTGTTTCTCTGTTCCAATAGCGGCAAGAACAGGTTGCTCTATCTGGAGTAGATAGCCGTGTAACCATACACCCTTTGTTAACTGTATTTTACAAAGTAGAACTTTTTTATCTAAAGGAAGCTCTGCTTCGTTAAGGACTACCTCTTCTTGAAATAATCTTTTTATGGCGTCATCATCTGACTCGCCGTCAATAACTGTTTCCATTGGAGCTGTTCTCATGCCTACTATCTTGCCGGTAGAACGTTTAGTTTTAAGTTCTTGGACAGTTAGAAACCTAAAGTCAGGTGTAACAAGTAAGACCCCGACACCTATTACATTTTCTGTTATTTCTTCCTCAGTAGGTTTGAAAATCCGTTCTTGGATCATATTATTATTCCGGCTGATTTTACACTGTAGCGCTCTGGTTATCAAATTTCACTAAAGTTTTCCCTCCTGACAAAAAAAGCCGTAGTCTGGCACGAAGCTAAACTTGAGCTCGGGGACAACTCTGTGCTAAACTACAATATATGCCAGCAGTACCAAAGAAAAAATCAACCCGTGCTAGAACCGGAAAGAGAAGGGGCAAATTTGCTGTTGCTCTCCCGAATTTAGCCAGTTGCCCGTCTTGTAAAAAATTAAAGATGCCACACACAACCTGCTCACATTGCGGCTGGCATCATGCAAACTCCTGATCCCCGTCATTCAAAAAGAGTCGCCATTATCCAAGAATTATTTGCCGCCAGTTTCAACCAAAAGCAGGAACTGTCCGCCTTAACTCAAAAAATTTGGCAGAAAAAGGAAGAAATTGATCCCATAATCACCAAGACCGCGCCCGAATGGCCGCTTGCCAAGCTCAATAAAATCGATTTGGCAATTCTCAGACTTGCTGTTTATGAATTACTAGTTGACAGAGAGGAGCCGGTTCGCGTTATTATTGACGAAGCTGTAGAACTGGCTAAGAGTCTTGGGGGCGAAAGTTCAGCGGCTTTTGTCAACGGAGTACTGGGAACTATTGTTATAGAAGAAAATTTGGAATAAAAATGCACGACGAAGTACGCAACATTATCGCTCAATCTTTAGGGATTGATCCGCAAGATGTCGATGAAACAAGTACACTTGGTCAGGATCTGGGCCTAAGTGCTGGCGATATTGCAGAAATCGTTACCGCAGTCAACCTTAAGTATGAAACAGAAATCGACCCAGACGAAGCTGCCCAGGCAAAAACCGTGGAAGAACTATTTGAAACAATAGGTAAATATGTCCCAGAAGATTTGGAATAATTCTCAAGAGGTTGTTTTTGAACAAACAACTGGCGTTAATTTTATAAACAAGGTGCTCCTGCACCAAGCTTTTATCCACAAATCCTTTCTTAACGAGAGCTCAGAAGAAAAAGAGTCAAACGAGAGGTTAGAGTTCTTGGGAGACGCTATCTTGGAATTTATTGTCTCAGAACATGTTTATAACCGCTTCCCCGGGGAAGACGAAGGGCATTTAACAGCATTGAGGTCTAAACTGGTAAACACGCTTTCGCTTGCCTCATCAGCCCGTGCCTTAAATCTCGGTGCGCTGCTTTTTCTTTCCCGGGGAGAAGAAAAGAGTAAAGGGAGGGAAAACACTAGTCTTTTAGCCAATACTTTTGAGGCTCTGGTAGGCGCGATTTACGTTGACCAAGGGTTACCAGAAGCTAAAAAGTTTATAACAGCCTATATTCTGGAAAAGATACCGGAAGTTGTCAAAAAATCTCTAAAGGATCCCAAGAGTCTTTTGCAGGAATATGTCCAGGCGGCCGGGTTTGCCGCCCCTGTTTACCGCACAGTGACGTCTGTCGGTCCGGATCATGCCAAAATATTTACAATTCAGGTCTTTGTTAACAGGCTTCCTTATGCCACAGGCTCAGGCTCGAGCAAACAGCAAGCGGCGCAGGATGCTGCTGATAACGCCCTAAAAAAATGGGAAGAAGAATCCACTCCTTGAAATTCGAAGCTGTTTTTGGTAGAATTATCCATATATGAGCAAGCAGAGCTTGTCATAATTTAGGATTATGTTGAAAATTCGTTTATCTAGAACTGGTAAAAAACACGCTCCGCATTACAGGATTGTTGTGACGGAAACACGCTCTAAACGCGACGGAAAAATCGTGGCGCAAATCGGACATTGGCACCCGAAAGAAAAACAGCTTGTCGCTGATCACAACGTCTACCTTTCTTGGATCACACAAGGCGCCGCGCCAAGTCCTACTGTCCGCAAACTATTTACCTCAGAGAATTAAAACTATATGAAACAACTACTCGAATACATCTCCCGTTCTCTCACAGAGAATGAAGATATACAAATTCAAGTCCAGGAACAAGACGGAGCAAAAGTTTACACAATTGTTGCCCCTAAGGATGTTATGGGTATTTTAATCGGCAAGGAAGGCAAAACAATACGCGCTATCAGAGCTTTAGCGCGCGCACGGGCAATAGTTGACCAAGAGAAGGTTTTTATCAATCTATTAGAAAAAGAAGCCGCCTAGATAGAAACGTTTCTTCAAAGCGCGAAAGGGTTGGCTCTCCCTTGAGGGACTGAACCTTCTGCAACTTTCGACTTTGACTTTTTCAACTGTAATAATTTATTGGCTACTTCTTCATCAGCCTTTGACAACGTCTCAAGAGGAGAGTTGGGTTTCCCTAATTCCTTCGGCAAAGGCGACCAAATTGAGTTGAGGGTTACTTTAGAACGCGTAGCGCCTGTCTGAACGGTTGACGTAATTTCGATTACCTTTACTAAGGGAGCCATGTTTTTCAACTCGTTGAGAAAGGTTAAAGAAGAAGCTGTTATTCCCTCAAAATTGACGACCATTTCTAAATAACTTGTTTCACTTTTTTTATCTTTGCGTTCTGTTATTCTAAAATCTGTCACCGTAACGCCTGTCTGTGTTGCTAAAAAATTGAGAGAGGCAAGAGTTGGAAGCGCCGGAATTTCTGCCGGGATTGCGTCAACCGCAGCTTGGGTCTTTATTAAAAGAGTTTTATTGTCCTGGCTCGCCAGTATTTCTTTTTTTGCTAATAGTTTTGTGTTGTCTGTTTGTAAAGCGGAAACCACTCCTCTTTCCTGCACGATTTTTTCCCAAACAGCGCGGCCTATGGTCAAACTAAAAGCAAGAATAGAAACTAATACCAACGCAGGCAAAATAAAAGATCTGTAAGCAAGCGGTATTTTAGCAACAATACTAGTAATCATTTGATGTTTACGGATAGAGAATAAGTTCCATCCTCAAGTTGAATCAGAGAGTTAAGTACAACAGTTACGGGATTTTGCTCTTTTAGCGTGTTGATGAATTTTGTAATACTGAGAGAGTTTTGCGCTCTGAGAGAGAGGGTGATTGTTCCGTCTTCCTGCGCCTTAAAAGAGGTAACCTCCATCCCTTCTGGAAGGGATTTTATTTGCTTCTCGATAAACTCTGAGGGGGTGGGAGCAGCAGCTCCCAAAATTAATTTAGAAAGGCCGAGGCGGTTTTTGAGAGTAACAAGCAGTCCCTCGGTCTCTTTTAGAGACTGGACGTCCCGGGTCAAACCAGCCGCAAGTGTTTCTAAGCTATTTTTCTGGCGTGATGTAAGAAAAAGTACCGAGAAAAGACCCATAACGATAAAGACATAAACAGCTGAGGTTATTAAACTGATCTTGCCCAAGTGTCGAAACTTAGTTGCGACAACAAGATCCTGTTGTAAAAGATTAATTTTCTGTTTAGATAATGGCATTTCTCAAGTATATGAGTATTTGGCAAGCCCTACTGAGATTCCGTACAACGGTGCCCAGGAAGCAAGGGACTTTGCGGTTTGTTCGTTCTTGGCAATACCCGCAAACGGATCACCCACCAAAACTTCAATTCCAAGAGCGTTCGCGATATAGGACGTGCTGTCAGGAATTCCCGCCGTACCGCCCGACAAAATCATGGACGACACTTGATCGTCCCGACCGATTTCAGAACGGTAATATTGGATTGTCTTTTTAGCCTCCTCAACAATCACTCTGAAAGCAGGCTCGACTGACGCCTTTACTCTTCCTTCAAGAAAACTGGCGTTTAATCCATAAGACTTTTTGTATTCTTCTGCTCTTTGCGTGTCTACCGATAACCCGGCAGAAACCGCGCGCGTAAGAACATTGCCTCCTGTAGCCACTGAACGGCTGACTAAAAGTTGCCCTGAACGGACAATGGCAAAGTCTGTGGAAGTTGACCCAATATCTGCCAAAAGTACTGTCTGTTTATCGGTTGCAAGGGCGCTGGTTAACGCCAATAATTCACTCATCACTTGAACCACATTTAAGCCGGCAATACTGCAAACATCCAAATATTGCTTTATCAAAGCTTTTGGAGCGGCTATTAATAAAACATCTGTCTTTCCCGGCTTTCCTTGAACAGCTTCTGTTCTTCCCACGATTTGGTAATCAAGACTTGCTTCGGTAACTGGAATTGGAATATAAGGCTCTGCTTGCCAAGCAATTGCCGATGATACCTCTTCGTCAGTCAAAAGAGGAAGGCTAATCAGCCGTGTATAGACCTTTGATTCTGGTAGAGAAATTGCGACATCGCGGCTTGTAATCTTGGTGTCGGTAATCAACTTTTTCACCGCCACAGCAACAGCTTCCAAGTCCTTTTGGTTTTCGGTTTCCATCCCGCGAGTCGGAGTAGGGGTAATTCCCGCGGCAAGCAGGCTAAAATTTTCACCTTGTTTGTCAAGCTGAACAGCTTTAATAGAAGTAGTACCAATATCTAAACCAAAGGCAGGCATAAGTCGCTTCGCTTCAAATCCTAATTTCTAATTTCTAAATCCTAAAATAATTTGGTCATTAGGTTAATTAGGTCAATTAGTAATTTACTTTACTATCCCTCCAACTCCGGAAAAAAGAGTATAGTCAAAAATTGGCGGCAGGTCTGAAAAAAGTTTATATACTTCAAGACTTCTTTGAGCTTCTCCTGACGTCCCCGTGGAAACAACTTTTTGTCCTTGAAGCGGCAAATTTTCAGTCCCGACAATTTTAACTCCGGCGGGCTGAGATTGAGTTGTATTGTAAAGCATCCTCAGTCTGGCATATTGAGGTCCGCGCCGCGCGTTGACTGTCGGCCTAATAGTTACTCCAAGACTTGTAAGATCAACTGTTCTACAGAATTGATATGCCTGGCCGTCAATCGCCTCTCCGCTGTCTGCGCCTTTTGTAAAATTATTAGCTCGGGTTGGATGGGGATCATAAGCGGCGCGGGCAATTTTTGTGGTTGAAAAATCGGAATCTGAGTCGGTATAAACCACAGAAACTTCCAAGGCAGGAGTTGTGGAAGAATCCGAAGGCGTACCAGGTTCTCCCCAACAAACCTTCAGGTCGTCACCCGTAAAACATGGCTTTAAGTCAGAGCAGATAAGTTCAGAAGTTGTGTCATCGTGTTCAACCAACCAAACAGGGGCTATCTCTCCGGAAGAGAGAAGTATGGGAACGGCAAATTCAGTACCACCGCTTGTAAGCTGACTAATAGTTGCATTAAAACTACCCGTGCTTCCGACTTCGGCTTCAAAAGTTTGCGGAGTGCCCTTAAGCAGGGCTTGCTCAATTCCTGCCTCTGCCGCAGAAAACGCCCGAGAAGAATCATCTTCTTTTGTGGAAATATTTATGTCGCTCACTGTGCGCGAAACAACAGAAAGGGCAATTGTTAAGACAACCGCCATAATTAAGACAATGACCACCAAAGCCTGTCCCCGCTGAGCGAGGGAGCCCCGCTGTATTGCAAGCATATCTCTCACCTTTTCATTTAACCTTAATTTGGTACACTGTGTCAATTTTAATTTCTCAGTAGAATTTGGTTTTTTAGTTGATATTTGTCGGTTTCTTCGACACGCAGAGAGGTAGAATTTCCTGTCTGAGCAAAGGTAACGTCAAGGCTTACAGTACGTGAAGAACCCAAGACAGTGCAGGAAAAATTACAGGCAGTAACTGCAACGTCATCAGGAGTTATTTTAACTCCGCCGAAAGAAAGATACCCTGTTGTTCCTGTATTACAAACAAATGACGACTGCGCGCCGTCTATTTTTGTATATGTAATCGAGGTGGGGGTACAAGTACCGACAGCTGTACTTTGCCGCAACTCTCTTTCCATGAGATCAAACGCGTACGACGACGCTTGTTTGATTTTTGTCGAAACTTGAGATTTTGTATTACCTTTTAAAGTAGAAAACAACGCCTGGTTTGCAAAAATGACAATACCGGTAAAGAGAGAAATTACGACAATAATCTCAAGCAGTGAAAATCCTGCCTGCCGGCAGGCATGGCCTTTTTGTTTCATAATTCTATTGGTCCTATAATTCTATTGGTCCTATAATTCTATTGGTCTTATAATTTGATTGGTTCCATTTAATCAGTCTCCCCAAATTGAGTTGTTACAGACGACTGATGTGTTCTGCCGCCTTCTGTCCAACTCACAGTCACTACAACCACGCTTGTGTCATTTCCGTCAACATCTTCCTGGTCAAGAGTTGCGCCTCGTGTAAAAGTCGTGCTACCGGAAATAGTTTGACTTGACCCGCACTGACCCGCAGTCCAAGCAAGGGTGGGAAAGCACCAATAAGCAGGGTTTCCAGCTCGATCGTAAAAAACAGCCCAGTCCTTTTCTTTTTCCGTCCTCAGCCATTCTAAAGCTTGCTGAGCAAGACGCGTTGCCTCGTTCTTGTTTTTGGCAAAACTCGCGTTGCGTACAGAAATAGTGACTAACTGCACAATTGCCGTCACGATAATAATTCCTATACCTATGGCAATAATCAATTCAAAAAGACTCTGTCCCCGGCTTCTATTTTTTTTCATTTAATAACTCCTGCTCCTGTAATAGTAATAGTTTTAAAATTTCCCGATTGGGTGTGGGTTAGGGTAATAACGGCTGGAGTGCCTGTAACATCAGTTCCACCCCCCAAAGCTTTAAACAAAATCTTATTCTGACTGGCTGTACCAGAAACGGAAACTGAAACAGGAGGTGGTAAACTAACTGTTTTAACGAAAGGGGATAGAGCGCCAGGACTCCCAAAGTCGCAGTTGGGAGCCATAGTATAAGAAGTGCCGTTAAAAGTAAAAGAGTATCCCAAGAAGTTGGGATAACATTCATCGGCTCCAGGTCGTTCTGCGCCAAGTGCCTTTTGTCTGGCAGAATAAAGGTTAACTTTTAAATCGTCGGCGGCTGTGGTTAAAATTTGTCTGCGCACAAATTCCCGGTAAGCCGTATATCCGCCGATAAACAAAAAGGAAAGGATTGTCATTCCAATCATGATTTCGACAAGAGTATAGCCACCTCTCCAGATCGCCAGATTTCGGATTACCAGATTTTCAGATCTGAGTGTCTGGCTATCTGATATCTGGTTATCTGGTAATCTGAGCATTAGGGGTTTACAGCACTATAGTTGCAATTAACAGCAGGCGACCCGCCGCAAGTACTGCATGCAGTGACCGCGCCCGAGCCGTTTTCTAAGTAAGCACAAAGGCGGTAAGTACTGCTGGTTAGACGGGTGTATTTATAAAGATAACCGCGTTGATCCTTAAGCGAGTCTTGCGGAACTAGTGACATATAGGTATTCGTAACACCTGCGCAAGTTGCAGTAAGCGCGGCTCCGGGAACCAGAGCACCAGCTCCAGTGTCCGGCGGGTATAAACCACAGTCGGAACGGTAAATTTCCAAAGCTGAGCGGATGTCTTCTAAATCGGCTTTTCTTTCTGCGTCACGGGCCGATCTTTTCGCGCCAAGAAAAGCAGAGGTGGAAAGCGCAACCAAAATTCCCACAATCGTAATCGACACCATCAACTCAATCAGAGTAAATCCAATTTGAAATTTGAAATTTGAAATTTTTATTGAATTTCTAAAATTTAAATTTTTAAACATTAGAGTGGACAGTTTGCATCGCTTACCGCAAAATCAACGGAATTCATCTCGCCGTTCTTGCCATTAGAACAGGATACCCATATTTTGTCGGTTGTTTCAAGTTTTGACCACATAACCCAGCGCAAAGCAGTCGGGTCTCCATCATTATCCAGAGGGTTCGCGCCGTAAGCTTGATAATTGTAGACTAGGGTATTGTCGTTTCCATAATAGGAATCTTCAGGACAATCTGGAATATAAAGCGCTAAATAACTCGCGCAAAAGACGGAAAGCCTTATTGCGGCAACAGCTGATGGATAATAAGAATTATTTTGGTTCGCATAGGTTTCCAGCGCCACTTTATAAAGCGCCAGGTCTGACTTGCGCTCCATATTGCGCCCTTTTTTAATTCCCGCCGCCCAATAACCTCCGGCAACAGCAGTAATGCTGACAATAACAGCAATTACAACCAAGACTTCGATTAGGGTAAAGCCAAACTCGCGCTTGATGCGAGAATTGAACAATTGAACATTTGAACATTTGAACATTTTAATTTAAAATTATTGGTCGACTACTTCTTCGATATTTTCAGTTAAAGGAAGTTTCGAAGACGATAGGCCGAAGTTGCAGACTTTCACCCCGCAGGCAAATCCTTTTTTCTCAATATCGCGGTCAATTTCCTCTTCGTTTTTATCTTCCAAGTGGGCATAAAGCTGAAAATCTCTCCTGTTTGAGCGGTAAAGATAAGAATAACTCTGAGCCCAAGAAGGATCGTTCGGCATCCTCTCCATAATTGCCGATTCTGAGGCGTTTAACGGGTCAATACCCCAGCGGCACGCGTCAACCATATTATTTCCACAGTTTGCGATTTTTCCGTCTTTTGCCCCTGGGTAGCTTCTGGCTATATCCGTATAAGCAGTTAACGCCGCGGCGATATGCTTCAAATCATTTTTACGCTGGACATCGCGAGCCAAAAGCAGAGAATTTTTCAGATTAAAAAAGGCTGCTATGAAGATTACCGCGAGAATTATTCCGACACCTGTTAATTCGTTTTTCTTCATACCGAACATTTTAGATTACAATAGCTTAAGATACCAACCAGCAATCTTTTCCCCGTAGAAAACAGTAAACCAAAAAGAAACAAGAAGAAAAGGTCCAAACGGTATTGGCAATCCTAGTTTAGCACGTCTGACAGCAAGAAGAATTAGACCCGC
>Ga0209541_10007903_pt1 | contig 17751 bp, 16 predicted proteins | sample RifCSPlowO2_01_FD_184027 | JGI IMG/M metagenome (GOLD analysis project Ga0209541, IMG submission 184027) | Groundwater microbial communities from Rifle, Colorado - Rifle CSP2_plank lowO2_0.1 (SPAdes) (version 2) | ecosystem: Environmental > Aquatic > Deep subsurface > Groundwater | place...
CTTCATTCAGAAAAACACTTACATAGTAAAACTATGCGCGTATTTTTCTTCAATCAGAACGTTTAAATCTGCTACCAATCTGGGCGCTATATGTCCAAGTTATTTTGTGACAGACCCTTAATTCCATGTCTCTAGCTGCTGATAAATACGATATACCTCGCGATAATTAATCATTTGTATATTGCCGAACGCTTGCGTGGTCTCTCCTGCATACACTAAAAAACCCATCGGCATTTTAGAACCCACCAGTTTCTGAAAAAATTTAAGATTTTTAATCAATGCCGGACTAAACGTTGAGGTGGATTTAATTTCAATCGGAATAAGATAATCTCCATGAGGCAGTATAATATCAATTTCCATATCATGATTATCTCGATAGTAAAACAAAGAGGCTTCTTTTCCGATGTTATATCGCGCTTTCATCAATTCAATAAGCACTAAATTTTCAAACAATCCGCCTCGCAATCGCTCATGAAACATTTGTTTTTCGTTCTCAATACCCAACAAGTAGGCGATCAACCCAACGTCGGTAAAATATAGCTTTGGCGATTTAATTAAACGTTTACCGAAATTTTCAAAATAAGGCTGTAAACGACAAACCAAATAAGAAGCCTCCAAAATGGAAACCCATTTTTTAAGCGTATTCGCAGACACACCCACATCATTCGATAAACTCTCTAAATTTAAAATATTGCCAACACGCGCGGCAGATAGATGCATAAAACGCTGAAAAGCATTCAAATCTTTAACGTTTAAAAGTTGTCTCACATCTCTTTCAACATAGGTTTTTATATAATTGCGGTACACCGTTGTGGGATTCAAATGTTGATCGTAAATGCGCGGATAAAACCCCTTCAATAAATATTGATCTAAGGATAATAAAATATTAGCTTGCGTTAATTCATGCAAACTAAAAGGCAATAAATCCAACATTGCAATACGTCCTGCCAACGACTGTCCAACTGCGGCATGTAATTGTGGTTGCTGACTACCCGTTAAAATAAATAATCCGTTCTGATTCTGCTCATCGACAATGGTCTGAATATAAGAAAGTAACTCTGGTGCACGCTGAATTTCATCAAGAATCATGCCCTGCGGATTATCATTAAAAAATTTTCGCGGATCTTCAAAAATCAAAGCACGCGTATCCGGAGCCTCCAAATTCACGTAATTTTTTTGCGGAAAAGTATGCCGAACTAATGTGGTTTTACCAGATTGACGGGGACCCATCACCGCAACAACGGGAAACTCGCCTGCTATACGCTGTAACTCAGATTGTATATCTCGAAATAACATAAATTCCACCCTCGTACAAAAAAGAAATATCAATACGTTTTTGTACAACTATAGCTTGTTTTTCAAGAAGATACAATAAAAATCCGTACAAATCTGAATTTGAATTTCAGATATGTACAAAAATAGAAGACTCTAACCCCTCACAATCAATCCCGCGCGTCGACGTGAGTCACGCAATAACACAAACATCCAAGGCCATAAAATAATAGACGTCAACACCGGCAACCAATATGCCCAAGTGCTGGGTAGGCTACCGACGATTCCTTGCAAAATATAAATCAATAATTGATAAACAAAAATCAGAATGAATACAAAAAATGTTTGCTGCGGGAGCGGCGCGACACGCATAAAACGATATAATTGCGCAACAAAATACGCAACAATCACCATCGCAATCGCATGTTCGCCCAACAAGGTACCTTGCAATAAATCCAACACCAATCCTACCAAAAAAGCACTCCCCACATTAATCAAACTCGGAAATGCCATCACCCAATAAATCAACACCATCAACGTCCAAAGCGGCCGAAACCAAATCGACCAACCCGGCAATGGCAAAATATCCAACGCAAACGCTAATAAAAATATCAGAATAATTAACCATTTGTTATGAATATGTTCGGACATATGCATTTTCTCATTTAATATCACACTTTCAACGGCCACACCAACAACACTAAGCGACTACGATTTAACCGTGCAGAAGGCGCCACCGTAATTTCTGCAAACTGGCTATCGGCCGGATGCGACACGGTAATCACTGTACCGACCGGATAACCCACCGGATAACACTGACCTAATCCCGATGTCACCAACTCATCGCCTACCTCTATATCTGTCGTATTCGTCACATAGACTAATTTCAATAAATTATCTGCACCACCTGAGCCTGCCGCAATCGCACGAATACCATTGCGTTTGATCTGCACTGGAATTGCACTTTTTGGATCAGTTAATAACATCACACGACTAGTAAAAACATCTGCCTGTATCACTTGCCCCATCACGCCGCTAGAATCTAACACGGGTTGACCTTGAAAAACCTCGTCTTTTGTTCCTTTATCGAGAATCACTTGATGCAAAAAAGGATCAGACGAAACCGCCAACAACTGCGCCACCAACACTTGGCCGCTCGTCTTATCGCTTGCTGATAACAATTCTTTTAATTGTTTGTTTTCAGAGACAATCGCATATTGTTTTTGTAACTGCGCTTGCAACAATAACACTTGCGCATGCAAACTGGCATTATCTTTTAATAACTGTTGTTGTGTCGAAAAATCATCGATAATCGTATTCGTCATATCGATCGGCAAATCAACGACATACTGTATGGGAAATACGACATAATCCATCGCTTGACGAACGCGATGAAAGGCAATATTGCGACGATCAGCGAACATAAAAATAATCGCCAATATCAAAAAAAGAATCGCGCGCATGCCTAGACTGGAATCTTTTTTAAAGATAGGTTTAATGACGCGCTCCTTCTGCCCTTATTCCTTTGAGATAAAATCTCGACCGTTTGAATATACCATCTCTAATGCCGTACCGCCGCCTCGCGCCACACATGTCAGTGGATCTTCGGCAATAATCACCGGCAATCCAGTTTCTTCCATGAGCAATCGATCGATATCACGCAACAATGATCCACCGCCGGTTAACACCATCCCGCGCTCGGCAATATCGGACGCCAACTCAGGTGGCGCTTGTTCAAGCGCAGTACGAACAGCACCCACAATACCGGATAACGGTTCCTGCAATGCTTCTAGAATTTCATTACTATTTAACGTAAAGCTACGCGGAACGCCTTCAGATAAATTACGGCCGCGCACAACGATTTCACGAATATCATCGCCAGGGAAAGCGGTGCCAATAATTTTTTTAATATTTTCTGCCGTGGTTTCGCCAATTAACGTACCATAATTACGACGCACATAATTCACAATGGCTTCGTCAAAACGATCACCGCCGATTCGAACAGAAGCAGAATACACAATGCCGCCCAAAGAAATAATGGCAACTTCTGTCGTACCGCCACCAATATCTACAACCATCGAACCTGTTGCCTCTTCAACCGGCAAGCCGGCACCAATGGCGGCGGCCATCGGCTCTTCGATTAAGAAAACCTCGCGAGCGCCTGCACCTAACGCAGATTCTCGAATCGCTCGACGCTCAACTTGTGTCGAACCACACGGCACGCACACCAACACGCGTGGACTGGGACGCATAAATTTATTTTCGTGCACTTTATGAATAAAATACTGCAACATTTTTTCGGTAACAAAAAAATCTGCGATCACGCCATCCTTCATCGGACGAATCGCTGTAATATTGCCCGGCGTACGGCCTAACATGCGCTTTGCGCTCGTGCCCACGGCTGCAATGCGCTTAGGTCCACCCGGTTCATCTTGGCGAATGGCCACAACTGAGGGCTCATCCAACACGATGCCCTTATTTTTAACATAAACCAACGTATTTGCTGTCCCTAAATCGATCGACAAATCATTCGACCAAATACCACGCAATTTTTTGAAAATATTCATAAATATTCCTTCAAAGCCAAATTAAAAATCTGTTCGTAACTATTCACCGCAAAATCTAAAATACGGAGAACGTTCAGATTTTGGATGATTTTGGGTGAAAAATCGATGAGAAAGCGGAGTGTACACGATAGTACATGAGCATTTCGAAGAGATTTTTCGCCCAAAAGCACCAAAATATGGACGTTCCTTGTTTGTGCTGAATGGTTACATCTGTCCTAACTTTATCAGTATTGCTGCTGGAGTCAAGCAAGGCTTGACTCTGCTGGCGCAACTATCCATAATTCACAGTATATTAGCATTCTGCGGCAGCACAAACGAGATATACACACCATGACACACGACAAACTGAGCCCAAAAACCATTGAAAAAATCATCAAAATGGCTAAATTATATACAGATGAAAAAGGGCTGGATAAATATGCCGATATGGATCATATTCTGAAATTTATCGGCCAAATCGACCAAATCGACACAACCGATGTACCGCCCATGGAACACCCTTTCAGCGCATCACAACGCCTTCGCGAAGACACTGTTACCGAGATCAATCAACGCGATTTATTACAATCCATCGCACTCGACCGTATTGAAGCCGGCGTTTACCTCGTTCCACAAGTCATTGATGGTGAAAAATAATAATGCATACCAAAACACTCCTCGAATTAAGCGACGCATTAAAGCATAAAAAAATATCGAGCATTGAACTCACCCAACATTTTTTAGATCGCATTAAAAAATTTGATCCCATGCTCAATGCCTTTATCACCATCACTGAACGAACGGCGCTCAGAGAAGCCCGTAAAGCAGATGAACGTATTTCAAAAAATCAAGCCAGCGTGCTCACCGGCATTCCAATTGCGCATAAAGATGTTTTTTGCACGGCCGACATTAAAACCTCTTGCGGCTCTAAAATGTTAGACAACTTTGTTTCCCCGTATGATGCAACATGTGTTCAAAAACTTAAAAACACCGGCATGGTTTTATTAGGCAAAACAAACATGGATGAATTTGCCATGGGCTCATCTAACGAAAATAGTTATTATGGCCCCGTTAAAAATCCCTGGGATTTAGATAAAGTACCCGGCGGTTCATCGGGCGGATCATGTGCCGCTGTTGCTGCACGCATGGTGCCAATCGCAACCGGCACCGACACCGGTGGATCGATTCGTCAACCGGCCGCATTATCTGGCGTCACTGGCTTAAAACCCACTTATGGTCGCGTTTCACGCTTTGGCATGATCGCATTCGCATCGAGTTTAGATCAAGCCGGTGTGATCGCAAAAACAGCGGAAGATGTTGCCGTTTTATTAAATGACTTTGCGGGTTTTGATCCAAATGATTCAACCTCAGCAGATAATCCCGTTCCCGATTTTACCGCCCATTTAAATAAATCGATTAGCGGATTGCACATCGGCTTACCCAAAGAATGTTTTAACGAACAACTCGATGCTAAAATGGCCGATAAAATTTATGCAGCCGCAAAAGAATTTGAAAAACAAGGCGCCATCTTACACGACATTGATCTACCCATGATGCGAGCAGGTATGCCGGCTTATTACGTTGTTGCACCCGCAGAAGCCGCATCAAATTTAGCACGATACGATGGCGTACGCTTTGGTCATCGGTGCGACAACCCCAAAGACTTAGAAGATCTTTATGCGCGATCACGCAGCGAGGGCTTTGGCGATGAAGTCAAACATCGCATCTTCACAGGCACCTATGTTTTATCCTCTACACACTACAATGCCTATTATAAAAAAGCACAACAAATTCGAACGCTCATTCGCCGCGATTACGAAAATGCGTTTAAAAACATCGGCATCATTTTAACACCGACCAGCCCAACGACGGCGTTTTCTATCGGCAGCCGCATGAAAGATCGCATTCAAATGTATTTATCAGATGTTTTTACCGTCAGCATTAGCTTGGCCGGATTACCGGGCATCTCTATTCCTGCCGGATTTTTAAATAATTTGCCGGTTGGTGTACAGCTCATCGGCAACTATTTTGAAGAATCAACATTATTAAATGTTGCACATCGTTATCAACAAGTAACGGACTGGCACCTAAAAATTCCTGAAAAATTTAGAGGCGAATAAATGAATTGGAAAGCGACGATTGGTCTTGAAGTACATATTCATCTAAAAACAAAAAGCAAAATGTTTTCAGGCTCCGCGGCAAGTTTTGGCGCAGAACCTAACAGTCAAGCATCGATTATTGATCTCGGTTTCCCAGGCACATTACCCGTTTTAAATAAAACGGCTGTCGACATGGCAATTAAATTTGGTTTGGCGGTCGAGGCAACGGTTGCCAATGAATCTATTTTTGCACGTAAAAATTATTTTTATCCCGATCTGCCCAAAGGTTATCAAATTTCACAACACTCGCACCCGATCGTACAAAACGGTTATTTGGATATTGTATTAAAGAATGGAATCTCTAAAAAAATTGGTATTACGCGCGCACATCTCGAAGAAGATTCCGGCAAATCATTGCATGAAGATTTTCACGGAAAAACCGGCATTGACTTGAACCGTGCCGGCATGCCCTTATTGGAAATCGTCTCCGAACCTGACATCACGTCTGCCGAGGAAGCGGTTGCCTATTTAAAAACACTGCACACGCTGGTTCAACAGTTAGACATCTGCACGGGCAACATGCAAGAAGGTGCCTTTCGTTGTGATGTCAATGTATCGGTTCGACCAAAGAATCAAAAAGAATTTGGTACGCGCACAGAAACTAAAAATTTAAATTCGTTTCGCTTTGTCGAGCGCACAATTAATTACGAAATTGAACGGCAAATCAACATCTTAAAAAATGGTGGCACGGTCATACAACAAACGCTATTATTCGACGTCGCAAAAAATGAAACTCGCCCCATGCGTGCAAAAGAAGAAGCCACCGACTATCGATATTTCCCCGAGCCGGATCTGCTGCCCTTAAAAGTCACCGACGAAATGATTCAGAAAATTTCAAAACAAATTCCTGAGTTACCAAAAGAAAAACGCGAACGCTTTGCCAAAGATTATAAGCTCAATAATTATATCGCCAATCTTCTAGCGAACAATCAAGATATGTCGAGTTACTTTGAGACCGTGGCCAAAAAAATTGATCCGACACTTGCGGCTAATTGGATTTTTGGCGAACTATCCGCTGCGCTAAACAAAGCAGAACTTTCCATACTACAATCACCGATAAGCGCCACAGAATTAGCGCAACTGCTCGCGCGCATTGAAGACGGCACCGTCTCCGGCAAAATTGCCAAAACTATTTTCGAGCGTTTATGGCATGGCGAGGGAACAACCGATGAAATTATCGAGAAACAAAGCTTAAAACAAGTCACCGACGAAAACGCTATCGAAAAAATTATTGATCAAGTCCTACGAGATAACCCCGATGAATTAGCCGCTTATCGCGCTGGCAAAGATCGTTTATTCGGATTTTTCGTTGGCCAGGTGATGCAACTGTCAACAGGAAAAGCAAACCCTCAACAAGTCAACGACCTATTAAAAAAGAAATTACTATGACCGATCATAATAAAAAAACATCTTATATCCTACCCAGTATCATCTGGAGTTTAAGCGCCATTTTTTATTTTTATGAATTTTTATTGCAAGTATCGCCCGGCGTAATGGTACCCGAACTCATGCATGATTTTTCGATCAATGCGCTTGCATTTTCCAATCTTGTTGCGATTTATTTTTACGCCTATGCGAGCATGCAAATTCCCGTCGGTATTTTGCTTGATCGATTTGGCTCACGACGCACTTTAACCATGGCAACGGCCATTTGTGCGATCGGCTCACTTTCCTTTTCACTTGCGCAAAGTTGGTGGCTCATCGAAGCGAGTCGATTCTTTATTGGACTCGGCTCTGCATTTGCCGTAGTAGGATGTATGAATATCGCTGCCCATTGGTTCCCTCCCAAACATTTTGCACTCATCATTGGATTAACCGTTACCGTTGGCATGCTCGGCGCCATCACCGGCGAGGCACCGCTCGCTTTATTTATTCATTCATTTGGCTGGCGACATGCGTTTTTAATACTCGCAGCATTCGCCCTTGTACTAAGCATTTTAATGTTATTCATTATTCGCGATCATCCTCCTCATCATCATTATTCCGTAAAAAATACAATTCAAGCGCCATTATTGCAAGGTCTAAAAACGGTGCTCTCCAGTTCACAAAGTTGGGTCGGCGCACTGTATGGCGGACTGATGTACGCGCCCACACCGTTGTTTGGTGGCCTATGGGGCGTCACTTATTTAATCAACGCTTATAACATTTCAAGACATCTCGCCGCATTCATGACCTCTTTTATTTTTATCGGCTGGGCAGTGGGTTGCCCTACGTTCGGCTTTTTATCTGACCTATTAAAACGACGCAAATCACCGATGTTGATTGGCACACTCGGAACCCTTCTCAGCATTAGCATCATACTGTATATACCACATTTAACATTGATCGAATTATTTATTTTCTTATTCTTATTCGGTTTTTTCTCCAGCGCATTGGTGTTGATTTTCTCCACCATCCGAGAATTACATCCATCGCGATATAGCGCAACCTCTTTAAGTTTTGTAAACACAGTCAACATGATTGGCGCCGCTATTATACCGCCCATAACAGGACTCATTTTAGAACATTACTGGATCGGCACCGCTAAACATGGGGCGCGCGTATATTCGGCGCACGCTTATCACATGGCGCTATCGATTTTACCTCTCTTGATATTAATTGCACTATGGATCGTACCTTATATACATGAAACATTCTGCATCCCCGTAGAATATAATCATGAAAAAAAACCACCAGCACATGATGACGCTCAAGCTATACATTAAAATTTTTGGCTGCCAAATGAATGAGTATGATGCCGCACGCATCATTGATTATTTAAAACAGTCTTATAAAATAATTCTAACGGAATGCCCCGAAAATGCCGACTTGATTTTATTAATCACTTGTTCCGTCAGAGATAAAGCACAAGAAAAAGTATTTTCTGATCTCGGACGTTTTCGATTCATCCAACAAGAAAAACCAGACGTAATGATTGGCGTGGGCGGATGCGTTGCAAGCCAAGAAGGCAAAGCCATTTTAAGGCGAGCCCCTTATGTTAATATTATCTTTGGGCCGCAAACCTTACACCGCTTGCCTGACATGATTAAAACCGCACAAACAACAAAAAAATCAGTGATCGACGTCAGTTTTCCCGAAATCGAAAAATTCGATCACCTCCCGACGCCACATGCAGATGGTCCCAGCGCCTATGTGTCGATCATGGAAGGTTGTAACAATTACTGCAGTTATTGCATCGTACCCTTCACCCGCGGCAAAGAAATCAGCCGACCGCTCGAGAATATATTGAAGGAAATCGATGCGTTCACAAAACAACAGGTTAAAGAAATTATCTTGCTCGGTCAAAACGTCAATAATTATAAAGACGGTCATTTTCGTCTAGAAAATTTATTGCATCGCATCGCCGAAAATAAATATATTCGGCGCATTCGATTTTTAACTTCACATCCCGCTTATTTTACGGATGAATTAATAGAAACTTACAAACAGATTCCAAAACTGGTCAGTCATTTACATTTGCCCGTTCAAAGCGGTTCCGATCATGTTTTAAAAATGATGCGCCGACGCTATACCGTTGAACAATTTAACATAATTATTAATAAATTACGCAATGCGCGACCCGCGATTACGATTTCGACCGATTTTATTGTGGGGTTTCCTGGCGAAACCGAAGAAGATTTTGAAAACACGATGCAACTCGCCAGAAACATTGGATTTGATGCGTCTTACAGTTTTATTTATAGTCAACGCCCCGGCACTACAGCCGCTGATTTAGTCGAAACGCTCTCGCTCGCCACAAAAAAGCAACGACTGGATGCATTACAAGCACTGCTACAACAATCCGCGCAACATATCGGTGAAACGATGATCGGCACTGTTCAGTCTGTCTTAGTTACAAAACATGCCCGAAAAGATGCCAGCGAACTCTGCGGACGCACAGAAAACAATCGCATTGTCAATTTCGCTGGCGACAGCACATTGATTGGCGAATTCGTCCCTGTTAAAATTACCGAAGTACGCACGAATACATTGAGAGGCGAGATTGCTTAAATGAGTAAAATCACCATCGATCTACAAATCGCCACAAAACAACCCGTGCCAACACAGGCGCAATTCGAACAATGGGTCAATGCGGCAATGCAAGTCCATCTACAAAATGCCGAAATTTGCATTCGCATTGTCGATATTCCCGAAATCACAAAACTAAATGAAACCTATCGCAAAAAAAAAGGAGCAACCAATGTCTTATCGTTTACATACGATGATGACATGCAAGATAAAATTTTATTATTAGGCGACATCGTTATCTGCGCCGATGTTGTGATACAAGAAGCAAAAAAACAAAACATTTCTGTCGAATCCCACTTTGCGCATGTGGTTATACATGGAGCATTGCATTTGTTTGGGTATGATCACGACACCGATGAAAAAGGGAATATTATGGAAAATCTTGAAGGAAAAATCTTACAAAAACTCGATTTCCCTAATCCATACGCATAGTCCCTCTTAAAAGCCCCTCTCCTCCTCGCTTTCATGCCAGCATTATTGGACAGCTCTGAGCTGCAACGAAAGAGTGTCGCAGCTCAGCATTAGGGGCTTGCGCGGCATGGTACAATCTTGTCGTATTAAAGGAGGAAACGATTATGCCATTGTCACCTATCTTCATCCAAACACTCTGCCAACATTTAGAACTTTCACCAGAGCAAACAACAAAAATTCTCGCTCAATCAGAAAGAGCTCAATTAGATTCTCTGCGCATTGAACTCTGTATACTCTTAAGCCGCACAGGAGATCCCCGAGGCGATAAGAAAACCGGCGAAAAAGTTTTTGGGGCACTCATGTTCATATTGCAAGATGACTATGGGCAAGAAGGATATCTCGGCTCGCCCCCTTTTTGGCTGGTAGATGCCGTCCCTTCACGTTCGGTTCCTCACTTGTTAACCGCTACCGCGCTTAATGGCTATTGGGAAAGCTATAATCTAAAAATTTCAGCCTTCCTATTATTAAAACTACTCAATATCGCAATGCGACAACCGACTGAGTCGCGTGTAGAAGAACAACTCATCAGCTATTTTATCACCGACTGGTCCGACACCAACCCCGAAACCAAAATAAAATATCTCGCTGATTTGCCAGTCGTCGATTACGTCATCAATTATTATCGCATGCTCGCGAGCCAAGAGGATACCAAGTCTTTTCACGCAGAGCGCACTGCTATAAAAAGAATTACAATCCCTTATGGCTCTTGGTACGAAGTCATCTTTCGCCTCATCGAAACACTTATTCAACAACAAAAAATTACAATACCGCCTATCTGGCATCATCTCATCAATGAAGACCGTTTGCCGAACTGGCACGACATGCGACGCAAATTCCTATTTCTAGCCGACAATTATGGAACAACTGGCTATCCTGACATTGCCAAACAACTACGAAGCATCATCATCACGACTGATTCACAAAAGACACTTGATTTGGTCGAATTCTCGAGAAAACTCGCACGGCTCTACTGTGAACGAATATTACCATCATCTGCCACACCGCAACCTCGTATTGGTTTATTCACTATTTATGAACGCCCGAAAACCCCGCAGAGAGAGATAGAGACTGCTCGCGCCAAACAGCACGCTTTAATACAAAATCAACAATTATTTTTAGACCTCTTAAACAAATATCTTATGATTTCTTTCTCTGGACATCTACCAGACACACAGCTCCCCATGAGCGCGGGCGCAAAAACGTTAGCTGAAAACTTATTGAAAATCACATTAACACGTCATGCACGAAAGCAAGACATGTTGACGCCAATCACCCAATCCCCGCCCACAGAATTTTTAGCCATTCAGGCACAACTGGATAGATTGCGCGCTCACCTATTATATAAAAATATCCAAAGAAAAGCCGATTACGATTCCCCCGCCGAACGAAAACAAATGCTGTTGCTTGCCATAAAAGAAATCCTCAAACATTCTCATGAAAAAAGCATCACAGACTTAAAGCTTGAACTCGCCGAATGCCACAAACAACTTACCACTTTCCACGACACCGTACATCAAACGGCAGCGTGTCTTCTGTTGAATATTATTGGTGAACTCGACCAACTCATCCGTAGCGAAGCAACCCCATCGCCACGTAGACCGCGCGCAAGCTCATCGCCGGCCACCCCCATCGCCACACGACGCGCACCATTGTTTGGCTTGTAAAAATGGTTATAATGGATGCCGCGGTTGAACCGCGGCATGACGCAACAAAATAACACAGGACAACCAACATGTTTCAAACGTTAAGCGAACGACTAACAACAACCATCAACCACATGCGTGGACGCGGTCGATTGACGGAAGAGAACATTCAAGACACCTTGCGTGAAATTCGTATCGCATTACTGGAAGCGGACGTTGCATTACCGGTGACAAAACAATTCATCGAACGCATTCGCGAAAAAGCACTCGGCGAAAAGGTTTTAAATAGCTTAACACCCGGACAGGTTTTCGTTAAAATTGTCAACGATGAGCTCACTGACATCTTGGGTCAAGCGACTGCCGAATTATTAGCAAGCCCGCAAATGCCAACGATTATTTTAATCGCCGGCTTGCAAGGCTCGGGCAAAACAACCAGCATTGCAAAACTAGCGCGTCGACTCAAAGCACAAAAAAAACATGTCTTAGTCACCAGCACCGACGTTTACCGCCCAGCGGCTATTGCGCAATTGGAAACACTCGCCAATCAAGTCGACGTTGCATTTTATCCCAGCGATAACACACAAAAGCCCATCAACATTGCGCTCAATGCGATTGAATCAGCAAAAAAACAATTTATCGATGTTGTCATCATTGATACGGCTGGTCGTTTGCATATCGACGAAAAAATGATGGATGAAATAAAACAGATTCAAAACACCATCAATCCAACCGAAACATTATTCGTCATCGATAGCATGACAGGACAAGATGCCATCAACACGGCAAAAGCATTTAATGATCACTTGAATTTAACCGGCGTGATTCTGACTAAAACCGACGGTGATGCACGCGGTGGCGCGGCATTATCCGTTTGGCACACGATTGGCAAGCCGATTAAATTTATCGGTGTCGGCGAAAAGATGGATGCGCTAGAACCTTTTCATCCAAAACGCATGGCTTCACGCATTTTAGGCATGGGTGACGTAGTCAGCTTTGTAGAAGAAGTCGAACAAACAGTCGATCGAAAACAAGCGGAAAAAGTCGCTCAAAAATTAAAAAAAGGCAAAAAGTTTACGCTCGAAGATTTTTTAGCACAGCTCGAACAAATGGGCAACATCGGCAACATGAAAAGTCTACTCGGCAAATTACCTGGCATGGGCAACATGACTAAAATGATCGAAGAACAAGCGGGCGATAAAAAAATCAAAAAACTCAAAGCCATCATTCAATCAATGACCATAAAAGAAAGACGTTATCCCGATTTAATTCAAGGCACGCGCAAGCAACGCATTGCAAAAGGTTCCGGCACACAACCATCCGATGTGAATAAATTAATCAAACAATTTAGTCAAGCACAAAAAATGATGAAACGCATGAAAGGCATGATGGGAAATAAAAACATGGCGGGCATGATGGATCAATTTAAAAATATGATGCCGCCCGGCGGATTACCCCACATGTAAATTTTCTGAATATCGCCACGCAATAGCGTGACGATTCCGGAATGACAAGAAAAAGAGAGTCGTCATCCCGGAATCAAGCGCAGCGCAGTCCTCGGAATCACGCCGTAGGCGTGATATCCGAGGATCCAGTATAACACATCAAAATATCCGGGATCCAGGGAACGCTTTAGTTCTGCACGTTGATTCTTCTGGATTCCGGATATCGCGACGCAATGGCGTCGCGATTCCGGAATGACGATGCTTCTGGGGAGCGATTCCGGAATGACGAAGCTGCTGGCGCAGCTTAGTAGCCCGCATGGAGCGAAGCGGAATACGGGAATGTTTATTCACCTTAATCGAGTAGGAGGCGAGTCACCTCGCCGTCCTCTCACACCACCGTACGTGCGATGTCGCATACGGCGGTTTAAATTAAATTTTAACCGCTTGCTCTTTGTTCAAGATTAATTAATCCATGTTTGTTAAACCATGCATTCGACATCGCTTGTTGCAACGCTGGTGTCCTCGATAATCGCCACAAACCTTTGCCTGATTTCGCTGTGTTCCAAGCGCTTCTCGGGTTCACTCCTAACTTTATTAGGAATATCGCTTTCGGATAACTTCGCTTACGCTGTTTTAACCGATAGCATCTCAGTTTGTGGCGTATCCAACTGTCCAGACCTTTTAGTTGTTCCGGCCTATCGATTAGCTTGAAATAATTAATCCAACCTCCGAGTTTCTCATTTAGCTCAGTGATAACCCGCTCTAAACTCCTTCCTCGATTGCGTTTCGTGATTCGTCGAACGTTGTTCTTCATCTTCTCCACGCTCTGCTCGGATATATTTATCTTGCTGTTTTGCAATATTCGAAATCCCAGAAATTGTCTTTCCGTTACTTTTGATACCGCACTTTTGCCTTCATTCACTTTCAGTCTCAGTCGCTTTGACAAGAATTGTTTTAACGAGTCCATGACTCTTTTACCTGCGGCTAATGATTTAACATAAACGTTACAATCATCTGCGTATCGGCAAAATGAATGGCCTCGTCTTTCCAATTCCTTATCCAGCTCGTCTAACAAGATGTTTGATAATAACGGTGATAACGACCCGCCTTGCGGGGCACCTTCTACGCGTTTTATACAAACTCCTTGCCTCATTATCCCTGCGTTCAGAAACGCTCGAATAACTTTCAACACGCGTTTGTCTTCGATTACACGGGCTAGTTTCGACATCAATATATCGTGATTGATTCGATCAAAGAATTTCTCCAGATCAATATCCACCACAATATCCTTTCCTGCCTGCACATGACTTTGTGCTTGCTTTACTGCTTGATGTGCACTGCGGCCAGGCCGAAATCCAAAACTACTCTTTGAAAATTTCGCTTCAAATATCGGCTGCAAAACTTGCAATATCGCTTGCTGCACGAGCCTATCTATCACTGTCGGAATGCCTAATTGGCGTTTCCCTTTCCCTGCTTTCGGTATTTCTACTTCTCGTACAGGTTGTGGTTGATAGGTGCCGGTGAGCAGCGTCTCCCGTAATCGCTCTTTGTGTGTCGCAATAAATTTACCCATGTCATCAACTGTCATTCCGTCAATGCCGGGAGCGCCTTTATTTGCTTTCACACGTTTATATGCTCGGTTGAGATTCGTTGGATCACAAATCTTTTCCATTAAGCAAGTGGTCAGTGCTTTATCTTTAAATAACGCTTCCTGGATTTGTTGTTCCTCAAATCGTTTAGCTCTCATACGCTGAGTATTCAGACCATTATTGGCTGATGATGCAAATTTAGTTTCATTCGTCATCACTTACTACAACTCCATCTCAGAAAAGTCTATTTATACTTTACACTGTTTAACTTATTCAGGCCTTCCGAAAAAAAAATTCAGCGCACTGCTTTTTTTTCCCGTACTATACCTTCTGCTGACTTCTCAAATTTCATCCAAATAAGTCGCCCTATTTATAGGTTGGCTTTCAGCCAACAAAATTTGAGATCTCCTAGGGTAAGACACAGTTCTTTCACAAGGTCATATCAGATCTACTGTTATAAGCTTGCGGTCAATTATTGGGCTTCTCCGTCTAAAGCCGGTTTACCCTGCTATAACAGCCTTATATCTGCCGCCTGATTAATGACACCTCAGGCTTCCTGTTCGTTATCACCTTGCTACGTCATCGGCTCCCTTCAGATTCCCCCTCGCGGTGGACACCCTGGCCTAGACTCGCACTTCCGACTTCCGCGGCGTGCAGCGGACTTTCACCGCCTAGAACTGCGCCATGCCTAGCGCACATAAATATTCCCGCATTCCGCTTCGCTCCATGCGGGCTACGCTTGCTACATTTTATTTAGTACGTAGGTTGGGCCGTAAGGCCCAACAAATTATTCCCGTTGGGTTTCGCTTCGCTCAGCACCAACCTACATTTTATGCAGTATTAATTTAAGACAAATAAATCTTTTGACCCAGCGTCAGGTGATAAGGTTTTTGCAGTTTATTTATCTGTGCTAAGCGAGCATAATTTATATGATAGTGCCGCGCGATGGAATAAAGGCTTTCATGCACGAGAACGCGATGATATGCACGATGATTAATCATTTGCGTCGTTGCGTCACGCACGGGAGGTAACGGATTGGTCGGGGTTACAAGTTGATCCGCTGTCGATTTAACGTAATGAGAACCCTCATCATCAATAGGCGCGATATTTTGTACGGCATCATTATTTTGAACATGGCTCATGGTGACTTTGATATAGCGACCATCCTCCTCGGGCGCATGTTCGTCTGATAATTTATCATACGCGCGGCTAAGTTTTTCACTGGGTGCAAAATAATGCCCCGCTTCATTTTTAATCGGCGCAACGGTTTGCGCAGACGGAGCAATTTCTTTCATCACCATACTTTTCGGCTTGACATAGTGAAGCATATCATCGCGCACAGGCGCCAGCGCAAAAACAGCAACCGCAGCATATAAATTTAATACACACCCCGATAGAATCCCAACGCGCCAATCCATTTGGCTTCCTCCATGAAAACATCATCCTTACCTAATAGAATGGCTCAAGTTGAAGAATATTGCAAGAGGGAAACGTGATACAGCATGACAAATAGAATTAATTGGGATCCCGCAGCCACTCCGCCACATGATTGAACGATTTAAAATCTGTCCAATCTAAACGTAGCGGTGTCACGGAAACATGACCGGCGCGAACGGCATGGAAATCAGTGCCAGCACCTGCATCTGCTTCTGGCCCTAATTCACCAATCCAATAAATATCATGGCCGCGCGGATCTTGTTGTTTGATACATGGCTGTGCACGATGACGTGTTCCTAACCGCGTGATTTCATACTTGCCTAATTCAGACAACGGAACATCCGGCACGTTTACATTTAAAATCGTGTGCGAGGGCAACGATCCTTTCGCTAATTTTATCACTAAATTTTTGGCAACTTGTGCCGCTGTTTCATAATGTACTGCCGGAAAATTTAACGATACGGCAATTGAGGGCAACCCTAACGAACGCCCTTCAATTGCAGCCGCGACCGTGCCCGAATATAAAATATCATCGCCCAAATTCGGCCCTTGATTAATCCCCGATACAATCATGTTGGGCAGCTCATCTAACAACGTACTCACCGCCACATGCACGCAATCGGTCGGCGTACCAGTAATCGAATAATGATTTTCATCCATTTCTTTTACTCTCAATGGTCGATCCAATGTCAGCGAGTTACTTGCTCCACTGCGATTACGATCGGGCGCAGCAATCACCACGTCTGCAATCTCTTTTAACACCTTGGCCAAACATAAAATGCCTGGCGATTGACAACCATCGTCGTTACTAATTAAGATTTTCATTATTTCTCCGTTTTTACAAACTGATAATACTGTTCGCCGGGCTTGATCATGCCAATATGCTCTCTCGCCAAAGCTTCTGTAGATGCTTTCGTGTGCTGCAAATCATAAATCTTTGCCACCAACTTTTGATTGCGCTCACTCAATTGATCATTTACCTTTTGTTCTTTCACCACCTCTCTATGCAACTGAATGCTGGCGATAACAGAATCCGATTGAAACCATAACTTATATTGCAGCACTAAAAATAATACGGCAAACAACGCAATTAAAAATTTCATATTACTCTCCTCCCGTATTACAGGCAGATCAACAGGCACGAAACGCTATTTGCAACGCCCGCTCAAACCAGATGGTATATT
>Ga0209541_10007904_pt1 | contig 17749 bp, 16 predicted proteins | sample RifCSPlowO2_01_FD_184027 | JGI IMG/M metagenome (GOLD analysis project Ga0209541, IMG submission 184027) | Groundwater microbial communities from Rifle, Colorado - Rifle CSP2_plank lowO2_0.1 (SPAdes) (version 2) | ecosystem: Environmental > Aquatic > Deep subsurface > Groundwater | place...
CTTCTTTTTCTAAATCTTGTAAATCTTTATAACGCTGTGAAAAATGAGTTAGGATTAATTTTTTTACTTTTGCCTGCTTTGCTATTTTTCCTGCTATTTCTGCTGTTAGATGCTTTCGCTTTTGAACTTCCTCCTTGAATTCTGAAGACCAGGTTGATTCTGTAATTAATAAATCAGAGTCTTTAATTAAATTATTAATATTAGGAATTGGTGCTGTGTCTAGAATAATTGATATTTTCTTTCCTGGAATTTTAAATGTTGCATTTTTAACTAAGATCTTTTTTCCTTTAAATGTTATATTTTTTCCTTTTTGTAGTTCTCCAAGTAATGGATGCTGAGTTAATCTAAATTTTTTTAGATAATTTAAGTTAATTTTTAGTTTATCAGATTCTTTAAAGATATAACCGAGACAAGGAATTGTGTGCTTTAATTGGAAAGAGAATAATGAAAAGTTCTTATCTTTGTAAAAGCATCCTGAAGAGATTTCTTTAACTATATATTTAATCCTGTTTTCGAAAACAACTCCTGATAAAATATTTTTTAAGTAATTTTTAGTTCCCTTTGGGCCATAAATTTCTAAAGTCTTGGAATATTGATTTGCTCCTAAATTTTGTATTAAGCCAGGAATTCCAAGAATATGGTCGCCATGCCAGTGAGTTATTAATAGTTTAGTTATTTTACATGGTGAGATCTTTGCTATTCTCAATTGGCGCTGAGTTCCTTCTCCACAATCTACTAGAATATTTTCATTTTGGTAACTAAGTAAAATAGATGAGTGATTTCTTTCTATAGTAGGAATCATTGCTGATGTGCCTAAAAAGGTGATTTTTATCATAAATTGAATAACGAAAGTTTTTTTAAATAGTTTGTGTTTTTGATTGTCATGGAAGAAGAGAAAAAATCAATTAAAAAGATAAAAGCAGTGTTTTCTAGAGAGAATGTTATTGCTGAGAAGAGCAATGAAGCTAATGAATTATATCAAAAAAGCAGGTTTGGCGAGCTAGTAAATGAGAAATATCAATATAGCTTAATGGAAGCATTATATTTAATTGAGAAGAAAAGGATGCAGGTTAAGGATTCTAAAGGAAAGATAATAAAGGCTGATGAGTTTATTAAAAAATCCAAAGTAATTGATAAGAATTTCTTGATAAGATATAGTGTTTATAAGGATTTGAGAAGCAGGGGTTATATTGTTAAAACTGCTTTAAAGTTTGGGGCTGATTTCAGGGTGTATGACAGGGGAATAAAACCTGGAGAGGATCATGCCAAATGGATTGTTTATCCTGTGCATGAGTCTAGTCAATTAACTTGGTATGAATTTTCTGCCAAGAATAGGGTAGCACATAGCACCAGAAAGAACTTGTTAATTGGGATAGTTGATGATGAAGGGGATACGACCTATTATAGTATTTCTTGGATAAGACCTTAGTAAACTATTTATATCTAATTTATTTAATAAAATTATGAATAAAAGAGGCATTAGTGTAATAATCAGTAGCATTTTATTAATCTTAATTGTTATTTCTCTATTTTCTGTTGTTGCTTATTTTATGAGAAAGAGTCCTGAAAAAATAATGCAAGAGGGAAGCGAGAGTTTTGAAAAATTAATTAATTGCGATCAAATTAAATTAGAAATAGAAGATGTTTGTTATGATAAATTTACTCAAAATAATGAAGAAAAATCTTATTTTAGGATAACAATAAAAAATAATAATAATTTTAAATTAGAAGAATTTAGGTATAAATTAAGTTCTGGTGAGACTGGTTTAACTAGTCCTGTTGATTTGACTAAGAGTGAAAAACCTTTTATTGAGCCTTATGGTGTTAAATTTACTGATGTAATTTCAGAAAGAAATATTAATTGGATTAAATTATACCCTATAATAAATGGGCAAACTTGTGGTTCAAAAGAATATAAAATAAATACTGAAGGGGTTGATGAATGCTAAAATATTTATTAATATTAATATATCACCCAGAAATAAAAAATAGAAATAATTTAAAATAGTATATATTACCAATAGAAACTTCTTTCTATTCAGAATAGAAACATTTAAATATAAACAAAATATAGCAATTTTATGCTAACAAAAGAAACTATAAGAGAAGTTATAATGTCCCAAAGAGAGACTTTAAATAAGTCAGAGTTAGGTACGCCAAGAGAAAAAGAGGTTAAAATAGAAGAGTCTTTTGCGCTTCTAATTACTGGAATAAGAAGATGCGGAAAGAGCACTTTTCTTCACCAGATATTAAAAAAGCAAAAAAAGGGGTATTATTTAAATCTTGAAGATCCTCGATTAGATGGTTTTGAGCTTTCTGATTTTAATAAAATCGAGATAATAATGGAGGAGTTATATGGAGAGGGAGGAGTATATTTTTTTGATGAAATCCAGAATATTGAAAAATGGGAGAAATTTATAAGATATTTAATTGACAAGAAGGAAAGGATTATTATAACTGGCTCTAATGCTTCATTATTAAGCAGAGAGCTTGGCACAAAGCTAACTGGGAGATATTTGCAAATAGAGTTATTTCCATTCTCATTTAGAGAATTCTTGGATATTAAAAAAGAAAATCCGTCAATTAAGTCTTTTGAAGGGTATTTAGATAATGGAGGTTTTCCAGAGTATTTAAAAAAAGAAAATCAGGGTATTCTTCATGAACTGCTTTCTGATGTTGTAATGAAAGATATTGCAGTAAGATTTGGAATAAAGAATACAAATATACTTAATAAAATTGTAATTCATCTTATTAGCAATGTTGGTAAGGAATTTTCATATAATTCTATAAAAAAAATGTTTGAAATTAAATCTGTGCAGAGTGTTATTGATTATATTTCCTATTTTGAAAATGCTTATTTAATATATAGTGTTCCAAGATTTAGTTATTCATATAAACAACAGCAGGTAAATCCAAAAAAGGTTTATTCTATAGATAATGGCTTTTCTTATGCTAACACTGCTTCTTTTTCAAAAGATAGGGGAAAAATGCTAGAAAATGTAATATTTTTGGGATTGAGAAGAAAATTTAAGGATATTTTTTATTTTCAAGAAAAGAATGAGTGTGATTTTGTAGTTAAGCAAAAAGAAAAAATAATAAAAGCTATACAGGTTTGTTTTGAGCTTAATGAAGAGAATAAAGGGAGAGAAATAAACGGACTAATTAGTGCTATGGAAAGGTTTAAATTAAATGGGGGAGTTATTTTAACTTATAATCAAGAAGATCAATTTTTAATTGAAGGAAAGAAAATTTTAGTTAAACCTGCTTGGAGATGGTTATTGGAAAATTAAGATGTTGTAACATAATCCAAAGATTTGTTTTAGAGAGAAGGTGAAATTCTAAAGAAAGGTTTATAAAAAATAAGATTTTATTGAAATTATGGATAAAAGAGGCTTTTTAGCATTAATAGTTCTATTATTAGTACCTTCTGTTACAGCTTTTGATATCAGTATTAAGGATGATAATTTAATTATAAATGGAGAGTTTAATGAAATAAAGGTTTATCATGAGTATGAGGAAAATGGGTATAAGGCAGATCTTGTTAAAGTAATAAATTTTGATGGAGATAATATTTATGACTTAAATACGCTTCTTTTACCATTAGATGAAAGCTATTATTTCTTGGTTTGCTCTGTTAATGAAAGAGATGGATGCAGGGTTATTAATTTTGGGTATAAAGCAGAAGGGGTTGTTGTTGGAAAGGGATTGCATCAGGAATGCAAATTAAATCAAGAGTGTGTAAGTGGGAATTGTGTTGGTCCTGAACCTTTTGGATGCTGTGAAATGGGCATGGAATGCTATTTTAATAATGAATGCTATGATATTGGAAAGCCTTTAAACAAGGAATATATTTGTTCTAATTTAAATGAATTTAAAAATTGTAAAAGCAGCAATTATTGCGAGCAAATTGGAGATGCTGAATGCCATTCTAATAATAAATGGGAAAAGAGATGTGAAGAACAAGGAATGAGATGTGTTAATGGAGGATGTGTTGTTGGAAAAATAGCTGTTGCTGAAGAAGCTCCAGCAGAAGAAATAATTGCTGGTGAAACAGATCCTTGTGTTGGAGAAGGAATTCCATGTAAGTATGGATGGCGGGGGTATTGTACTAACATTCTTTTTAGTAATATAAAAATATTTATTCCAGTTTGGAGATGTGATGGAGAATGTGTTAATGGAAAATGCCCTCCAAGTGAGCTTAAGATTACTTCTACAGAAGGAATGTTATTTCCATGTCCTGATTATGGCTCTGGAATAAGGATTGAGTGGGAGGCTGTAATTGGCGCTGTTAATTATAGAATAGAATATTATGATAATGGAAAGTGGAATTATTATATTAATAGAAATGTTACAAAAAATCCTGAAGTTCATTTTGAAAAAGATGGAAAGATTTATGGTTGGGTTAATTTTGTTCAGTTACCTAATACTAAAAAGTGTGTTGTTGATAGAGAGGATTTTATAGACCCATTTAGCCCTAAGACTGGATGTTCCGGAGATTATAATTTTAAAGACATTTTAATTGAAAATGAAGAGGCATGTAGAAATCTTTGCAATAAAATTTCTGGTGCTACTTGTTGCCAGATAAATAAAGGAAAAACAAGTTATTGTCATGCAACAAATGGTAATACTATGTTTTTCAACAGTAAAGATGTTTTAGCTGTTTCTAGAAGAAGTGCACAAATCTGTAATAGATGTTTAGAGCCTACAGAAATAAAATCTATAAGGATTAAAGCTCAAGATGCAGATAATAATGATTTAACTGAATGGTCTACAATCTTAGTTGGCTTAGATGATTTAAAAGAAATAGAATGTAAAGGCAAAGAATATTATTGGAGCAAAATAGAAGGAAACCCTGAATGCTATGGAAATGATAAAAAAACTGAAAAAGAAAGAGTAATTAATATAATGAGTTTTGATGAAACAAATAAATTAATGGAAGATTATATTGATGAGTGTGGCTGCAATGAGAATGACAATTTAAATTATAAACAAATTCCAATTTGGAATATGAGATTAACAGCCAGAGAACAGTGCTTAATTAATGAGAAATGTTATTTGCAGGATGAGACAAAATGTGATAATCTTGGGTGTGCAAGCAAATTAGCTTTGATGCCTTTTAGTAAGACAATTGTAGAAGAAAGTGCAAAAACAGAAGAAACTGAACCAGAAAAAATTGTAAATAAAAACATTTTTTTAGGCTCTTTTATAACAAATAAAGCTTGTTGTATTAATGAAGCTTGCTCTGGAGGAGTTATTGTTGAAGAATTATTTAGTCATACTGAAGAAGAGTGTAGAGAGCTTTGTCAAAGTGTTCCAGAAGCTAGTTGCTGCCAGATGAATAAAAAGAATAATCAAAATTATTGTTATGCAAGAGAAGGAGAGATTAAGTATTTTTATGATAAAGATGTTTATGCTGTAGCAAGATGAAAAAAATAATATTATTTTTATTGATATTAGTAATGTTTAGTTTAAATGCAAGTGCTTATAGTTTAAGTGGGCTTGTTTATGATAAAAATAATAATCCTATAGAATATGTTTCAATTGGTGTAGAAGATCCGGCTATAGGTAGAACATTTACTGGTGGTTTGAGTGATGAAAATGGTGAATTTAATTTAAATGTTGATGAAAATAAGGAATATCTTTTACATATTAGCCGTATAGATTATAAAGCAATAGAGGAAAAAGCATGGTCAAATACAGATAAAATATATTATTTAGAAGTTGATCCTTTTATATTACCACCAATAACTGTTGTTAGTGATGATCCAAGGGCTGTAGTCAAAGCAAATGTTGAGTTCAATCAGTTCTATGGGAATTGTGAAGAATGTATTGATTATTTATATCAAGAAGAAGGACATAGAACTATACTTGCATTAAATGATAAAAATAAGGTTCATTTAAACAGCAGAGAAAGCTTTGTAAGAAATATTAATAATTTTGGTAGGATTTTTTACATAATTTCTGAAAAAACATTAGAACAACAAGGAATTTATATTGATAATTTATTATTTGTTCCAACAGAGTCCTATTTAGATGGATTAGAAGAAGATGAAATTGATGCTGAAACAGAAAATTATGAATTTTTAGAAAACAAATTGGATAATTTCTTGGTTACGAATGATAATAATTTAAATTCTTATAATATTATTAAAAAAACAGATTCGGATATGACTTTTGGCGAGCTTGATTATAGTTTTTCTGGGAAAAAGAATGATAAGTTTTATATTGCTTTAAAGGTTATTGATGATAGAAAAGAAATAAGTTATTCTTTGATCAAAGTTGTTTTATTAAATAATTTTGAAGGTAAAGAGCCTGAAGAAGTTATCCCTCCTAGTATTCCAAGTAGCGGAGTTCTAAGTTCTGGAGCAAAACCTTATTTAACTAATACAAGAATTCCATCAAGCGAAGCACTGTCTTGGAAAAATGAGGATTTCAGAAAAGAAAAAGAACAAGAGTGTTTGAAAGGTTGTGATGCTGCTCCTTGGTGCGAAGGAGATAGATCTGAATTACTTGATGATGAAGGAAATTCTTTGCACAATAACGTCAAATTCTGGGCTTTTTGTGCTGATGCTACTAGAGAAATCCCATATGGTGATGAATGCAGTGGAAATGGAGTAATTGAATATAGTTGTAAGGAAAATAAATGTGTTGAAGAGAAAGTAAAAGATTGTCCTCCTGAAAAGCCTTGTGGGAGTGGAAGTTGTGGCGGAGAAATTGATGCAGAAAAACCTATTCTATCAAATTTCCCTAGCGAAATAAGTTCTAGATGCATGATAAACCTTGATGATTATGCTAATACTAAAGTAGATTGGTATATTGAAGAAAATGAGTATTTTGATGTTTTTATTTTTAAAGATGATAGTGGAGATAATATAGCCACTTTTAGTCCTAAAAAGATAAATTCAGATTTAACAGAAAAAATAACTTTCTTTGCTTATAATAAATATGGACAAGATTTTGCAAATATTGAAGTAAAAAGTTCTGATGAATTTTATAATAAATATGCTGCTACAATTTCTAGTGTAACAACTGCCGCTATAAAAGATGTGGATTTAAAAAATAATAACTTAATTTTAAAATTATATTATTTTTTGAATAAATTATTTGGAAATGAAAATAATAAAATTACAGGGCAACCAGTTAAACCAATACAAATGATTGGAAATACTCCTGGTACTCCTGGTGGTGGAGATGTTTCAGGTGTTAGTTGCCAATTAGTTACAAAGGGTGAATGTAAAGAAACAGCAAATAAAGACATACTTAAATTTGATTATTGCCAAGATTTTAGTAAAATATATTATGGGAGGATTTTTCCAGATAAATGTTTAATAGGTGATGGGAAAGAATATACATTTGATAGAGATCCATTTAAATTAGAAAATGGAAAAGAATATGTTATACAACCTGAATGCGTTGAAAATACAGATAGTTTTAGTTTGTGCAAATTTAAACAACCCATAGTATGTCCTCATGAAAATCCTTATTGTGTATATGGTATTTGTTATAATAAATGTTTTGAAGTTGTTAATGATAATGGTATAATGAAATGTCAAGAGTGTCCTGAAGCTGGGAAAAATAGGGCTTTTAGAAATTATGTAGTAGATAATATAGATCAAATAGGTTATTCTGGGGATTCAAGTTGGAAAAATTGTATAAATACATGTAATAAATTATGTACTTTTGGGAGTTGTGATAATAGTGAAGGACAGTGTATAAAAGATAAAATTAAATTTTATTTTCCAGAAATTGAAATTAAGGAATATAAAGGAAATATTCATATTGGAACAAGTATTAATTTAGTTTATTTTAAAGTTGTCTCAAACAGTGGAAATGATAGATTTAGGTTTAATTATAAAATAAGAGAGGAGTATAACGGAAATATAATCCAAGAAATTTCAGAAGAAAATTTGCAATGTGTACTTTTATGGGACCTTAAAAATTATTTAGGAATAATAGAATATGATTATTTTTGTAGAAGAGCAATAGAGTTTACTCCAAAAAAGGTTGGAAGCAAAATAAAAATTGAAGCAACACCTTATTTAGAAAATAATGTTAATAATTTAGATTCAGAGAAATTTTATAAGGAATATGATGTTGCTGTTGCTCAATGTTCAGATAATGGATTTTGTGATAAAATATCTCAAGGATTATATTGTTCAAATTTATTATATTGTTGTCCAACATTCACAGAATGGAATTCTAAGGAAGGGCAATGTAAGGGAGCTATAGAAAGTGAATTATTATTAAAATTAGAAGATTACTATTCTGAAAATGAATTAACTGGAATGGTGCATCCAATTATACGAGAAACTTTTAAGAGCTTGAAAGAAAAACATGGTATGAGCGAAGATGAAGCAATTAATTTTTTAATGGATATTTTAGATTTAATTGAATCAAGATATTTAAAACGTCATATACATATAATATATTTTAATTTAGATAAATTATTGGAAAAAAACAGCAAAGATCAAGTTTTACAATTATTAGAAGAAACAAATAAAAAACCTTATCAAAAATATTTATTTGAAAATTTTGGATCTTTTATAGATAATGGATTAGATACTAAAGAAAAAATATCTACCTTTTTTAATAATATTGCAAATAAACTTCCAGATGATTTTGAAGATTCAGCTTATGGAAATAATAATCAAGTAATTGCTTTGTTGTTAGACATGAAAGTTGGTCCATCAGAAATACCTGATTTATTGGCTTATATTGTAAATAAAGCTAATTATGGAATTCCAGAAGAAATGAATGATTTTGTTGAGTCTTATTTATTTTATTATTTAGGGAATATTCTTTTTGATATGAAAGATAAAATTTCAAAAGATGAAATAATTATTTTAATAAAAGAAATTGCGGATAATTTTGGATATCGATCACTAATCATTTATAGAGAATATTCTTCTTTAATCGAAAAGGGTATGAAACATGATGAAATCATGGATTTATTAATTTATATTAAAACAAAATCAAACCAACAAGGATGGGATAAAAGAATTGTTTTATTAACTTACAATTCTGTTGGAGAAGGGTTTTCTGCTCTTAAAGGAAGTATATCTAATAATCAAGATATAATAAAAATTATGAAAGATGTTTTAGATAATTCTGGAAAAGGAACATATAATATTTATTCTACAATTGATGAGATTATAGAATATTTAAATAAAAAAAATATAGATATTAATTCTAAAAATATATTATCTTATTCTAAAGGCTATGATATTTTATTAACATATTTAACGGAAAATCCAGTTTATGATGATTATCAAGAACCTATTAGTAGTGTTGATACAGTTAGGGGTGGTTTGAAATTAATTATAAATAATCTTAATTTTAATATTGAAAATATAAAAGATGAAAATACATTAGCATTGGAATTTACAAGTGCATTAAATAGAGCTGATTACTCACAAACATTTAGTGTTGGGTCAGATAGTGTAAGATTTGGCTTGTTATTAAGCGCTATGATCGATACGATGCATATGAGTGCAGAAGGAAATAAAGGAATTAAAGATATAAGACAGGATATTATAAATAATTTAAATTTCAGAGCTATGTATTATATGATTGCTGCCTCAAATGGGTATACTATAAATGATGGGATAATAAATAGGTATACTATAAATGGTGGGGCAATGTTCACATCTACATTTGGCAAAATGTATGAAAAATTTTGTAAAGTTAGCAACTGGGAGAAAGATCAACTTTGTAATAATCTTAATTTATTTAATGAAATAAATTCTGCTGATCCGCATACTATATCTTTAAATGATTTTTTATCGATGATTGCTTCAAAAGGAAAATTAAATAATGTTATGGATGTAAATAAAGGTTTGGTTGTACAAAGAATTGTTTCTATATTGAAAATGCCTAAACCTGAAGATAACTTGTTATTATTAATAGATCCAATTAAAAAAATACTTAGTGAAAACAATCAAAATAAAGTAATTATAGAAAATTCACTCATTAAAAATTTTAAATCTGCATCTGAAGATAATAAGTTAAAAATGGGTTTTTTAATAAAAATAAATTGTTTTGATGAAAATGGAAAGTTTAATGGTTGTTCAAGTTTTAGTGAAAAAAATAGAAATGAAGCAGTGGAAATTGCCCAGACATTACCAGATTTTACTTTAGATAAGGTTCCTGAGGCTTGGTTTAATGATAATAAAATTGTAGTTAAAGAGTATTTTGTATCGGGTGGTGAGGATTTAAATCATTATTCATATTCTTGTGAGTATTTTGTTAACAGCGGATATGATTGTGAAGATGAAAAAGATGAAAAAATTACTCAAGCTAAAGATTGTGTAAAAAAATTATCAAATACCAATAATTATAAATGTGAAAATAAGTTTGAAATTCCTGTTGAAATTTATTTTATGAAGTATCAAGATATAGAAGATGATTTATCAAATCCAACTGCAGATATCCTTATTGCAAGAGGTCATACCGGTGGTTGTAGAATATTTGTTAAAAATAGTGAAAATGATGGAAAAGATAAATTATTAATATTTGGGGGATGTAATGATGAAACATATGTAGAACATTATCAAGAGGTATTCCAAGATGCGCAATTCATAGCAGATATAACAACAGGTAAAGGAGAGGATACCAATGCCATGTTACATTATATATTAAGAAATGTAGGTAAAAAGGAAAAAAATTGGAATTTAATAAGAAATAATTTTGAAGAAAATTATGAATTAAAAAAATATGGAGAAAAGGGTGGTACTGGATTAAAATTCCCAAATTATGATAAATTTTTATTTAATGATTTTAAATTAAAATGCGAAGAAACAAAATGTTTAGCTTCTATTTAATTTAAATAATCTTCAATATTTTTGGTTCCATATCTAACAATTGTTATTGGTGTTTTTAATGGAATAGAATCATAAAGCTCTTTTATATTCGTATTAGATAAAGCAATGCAACCAAGAGTCCAATTATTTCCACCTTCAGATGGTTTTTTTCCAGAACCGCTACCATGGATTTCTATATAATTTCCTAATTGTGTATTTTGAGGTGGAATTAATTTTTCATTAATTGCATGAATAATTGCATTATATTCTTTTTGTGTAATTAAGCCTGATTTAAGCCCCCTTTCTGCGGATTCTATATTAGGATAAGATATTAAAAATGCGCGATAGAATGAAGAATTTGGAATTTTTGCAGCTAGATAGAATTTTCCTTCTGGTGTACGGCAATCTTCTTGTTTTATTTTATCATCTATTGGATTAAAACCAAGTTCTATAGGATAGATTTTAATTAAATTTCCATTAGAATATAAGTTTAGAGAATAATCAAATTTATCAATAATTATAGCGAAATCTTTGTTTTTTTTTGAAATTTCAATTGTCTCTTCTAATAATTGCTTATTTTGTTGGTATATATTTGGATCTATTAAAGAAGAATTTTTTTTAGTTTTTGATTCTAATTTTTTAGGAAATTGTTTAATTGGATTAGGATTAAAGGTTTCAGCTGCTATTACAAACTCCCCTAATACAACCCCCCCTAATAAAAAATCTCTTCTTTTCATTTTGAATTTAAAAATAAAAAATTTAAATAAACTGATTATAAATTCTGGACAAATCAGTTTCAGTGTTACTTTTAAGATACAGGGTTATAGGTCTTTCTTGTTGCCCTTGCATTTTAAAGTCTATTGAACCTGGTGTAGTTATAGCTGATCCTGAAAAAGTAGCGCTATCAACTCTTGGATTGCCTAAAAGTAAATATTTTCCATTAAATTCTTTATTTTTGTGATTAAATTTTATTGCTGTGCTATTATTTGGAAGAATAATTATTGATCTTTCTGACAATTCTTTTATTGTTATATTATCAGATTTAGGACCTAAAAAGAAGTTTCCATGAGAAAACCCAAATGGTCCTTCTGGGTCATACACTACATTTAACCATAAACATGTATCTTGAGAATCTTTGAGAGTTCCTGGGCTTATACCCATGCTATAATCAGTATTATCTAATTTATTAAAATATATTATATCCTCAACTAACATGTTTAAAAGTGTTTTAACTTCAGCTTCATTATAATCAGCATTAGCTTCATTTCCTAAAAATGGAATAGATGCTAAACCAGATAGACTTGTTAATATTTTTCTTCTATCAATATTTTTTGACATTTTAGTTTCCCCCAAATTATTATTTATTTGTTATGATATTTTAAATTTTCATTGTTTATAAATCTTTATATTTATAATTACTTATTAGTAGTTAAATATTCATGATTATTTTACAAAGAAACGCTTTTCTAATCTAAAATTAGAACATTTTTCATGTCCTTAGCTAAGGACATAAGTAGTATCTTTGGAGTAGTAAAATAACCAAAAGCTTTAAATAGGATATATTCTATTGATAAGTATGTCAAATAAAATAATACCTATTAGAGCGAATGGATTAGAACATACTCAGGATGAAATATTTTCAGCATACACACATCCAAGATTAGAAGATTTTATTCAAAAAGTTATTGATGCGAATAGAAGTTCTTTACCAACTGAAGCGTCTCAAAAATTGGTCAGAGAGTTTTTTCTATATGGACTTTTGAGAGCAAGTGGACAAGAATTTTCATCGTGGGGAGATCAAAAAGAAGTTGTTCAACCAGCAAGAGAAGGTGGTTTATTTTATACGAATAATGGAATTTTAACAGTTTCTGATTTTGACAGAGAAGTTTACATAAGGGGTGGAGATGGTTATCATAGATATTTTCCCGGTTTAGGTGAAGAACCTCAAGGTGTTGAAGGAACACTTCTTAATTCAGGATATAAATCTGGTAGTGTTTATGTCCCTCATAGTAATGGTGATGTTTTTGCAGATGAAAAAAGAGAAAAATTATTTAGGGCACTACATTATTTTTCAAGAGAAGTTAGAAATCTTAGAGGAGAACCAACTTCGGGATTGATAATTAAGGATTTATCAGAACCAGAACATTCTGCACCATATAAAAGGCGTGATACTAAGTTGCCTAGAATTGTCTTACAAGATACAATACTAATTCCTGGTAATAGAGAGAAAATAATTGAAGTTTATAATTAGAATTAAATTTATGCCTTTAATTAGAATTACTTCTAAATTACCATAATTTTAATAAAGAGTAAATTATTCAAATTTAATATGGCTAATGATTTAAGCGATAAAAGAGAGAGTGTGCTAGAAATTGTCAAGTTTAAAGGACCTTTACTGCCTGTACAAATAGCCAAGGATATCGGGACAAATATAATGTTTGCAGGCGCTATGTTAAGCGAGCTGGTTTCTAATGGAAAAATAAGGATAACTAATGTAAAAATGGGTGGAAGCCCCTTGTATTACACTGATAATCAGATTGAAAAATTACAAGAACTAACAAAATATTTAAATGAAAAGGACAGACAGACAGCTTTACTATTAAAAGAGAAAAAAATTCTAAGAGATATTGAATGTAATCCATTGCAAAGGGTTTCTTTGAGAGAAATAAAGGATTTTGCCAAACCACTTCAGGCTAAAGAGAATGAGCAGGTGGAATTATTCTGGAAATGGTATTTAGTGAGTGATGAAGAGGCTAAGGGTTTGATAGAAGAAGTCATGAAAGAGTATAAGCCTGTTGAAGAGGTAAAAAAAATCGATAAAAAGATAGAGATTGAAAAAGAAATTAAAAAGGTAAAACCTAAGGTAGAGAGGAAAAAACCAACTAAGAGTCTTGGCTTAAAAAATGTAAATGATTATTTTAATCAAAATAATATTAAGATATTAAATGCTGATGTTGTAAATAAGAATAAAGAGGTTAATTATGTTGTTGAAATAACTAGTGATATTGGAAATTTGAATTTCTTTGTAAAGTTTAAGGATAAAAGAAAAATAGAGGAAGGGGATTTAAGTTTAGCTCTGAATGAAGCAAAAAATATGCCCCTGATTTTTTTAAGTAATGGAGATTTGAGTAAAAAGGCTAAGAAATTAATTGAGAATGAGTTTAAAGGGATAATATTTAGAAAGCTATAGAAAGGTTTATAAATAAGATATTCTTATAATAAGAAAGTAAGATTAATGGAGGTTAAAATGGATTTGACTAAAATGAGCTCAAGAGGACAGATAGTTATTCCACAGAACATAAGGGAACAACTTCATGTTAGTGAGGGGACTGTTTTTACAATTATTAGTAACAATGATACCATTATATTAAAAAAATTACCAACTCCTTCTAAAGAGGAATTGTTCAAAGAACTAACTAAAATGGCTAAAGAAGGGAAAAAACGTTTACAAGCAAAAGGATTTACAGAAGCTGATTTAAGAGCAAAATAAATGAAAATTACTTTTGACACTAATGTGCTTTTGTCTTCAACTTTATGGTATGGGAGTGTAGCACATAAATTATTATTTAAACTTATAAATTCGAATGCTGTTATTTATTCATCTATGGATATTCTTGGGGAGTATAATAAAATTCTTAAAAGAGATTTTGATTATTCTGAGAAAGAAGCTACTATTGCAACAGAAAGTATTTTTACTTTTGTGAATATTGTAATACCTGAACAAAAATTAGATATAATAAAAGAGGACCCTGATGATAATATAATTTTAGAATGTGCGATAGCTTCTTCTTCTGACTATATTTTAACTTATGATAATCATTTATTAAACTTAAAAGAATTTAGAGGCATTAAAATAATAAAACCAGAGGAATTAATTAGAAAACTATAAAAGTTTCTTATATTTTACCAAATTAATGAGAGAGTATATATTTGTTTTAGGAAGAGAACCTGAGCTAAGCTATTTAGAATTGATGAGTTATTTTGAGAGCCATAGCATAGAATATAAAATAATTAAGCATGATAATAAAATATTAGTTCTTTTACTAGATGAGAATTTGAATTTTGGAAAACTACTGAATAATTTAGGAGGAGTTGTTAAGATTGCTGAATGCTTTAAAGAATATAAGTATAAAGGAAGTTTGAATAAATTAAATTTTGGTGTTAGTGTTTATAATGGGGAAGATAATTTAAGTGAGATTCTAAAAAATGAATATAAGAAAGAAAAAGTAAAGGCTGTACAGAAAAAACCTAAAGAAGAGGTGTTTATGCCTAGCGAGATTTTAAGCAAGGAATTAGTTGAGTTTATTATTTATAATAATTATAAAGCAAGAACAATTGCATTTTTTGATCCTAGGGCGTATAAAGCAAGGGATGAGACAAGACCGAGGCAGATGTTATTGCATCAAGTTAGTTTGAGGCTAGCAAAGATATTAATAAATTTAAGTGAAGCAAGAAATTCTTTATTAGACCCTTTTTGTGGTGTTGGAACAATTTTGCAGGAGGGTATGATAAATGGATTAGATGTTATTGGGATTGATATTGACAGAGAGAGTTGTGAGGCTAGCAGAGAGAATTTAAGCTGGTTGAAAGAAAAATATAAATTAAAAAATAATTTCAATATAATTGAAGGGGACTCTACTAAGCTAACAAGATATATAAAAAGAAATTCTGTTGAGGCAATTGCAACAGAGCCTGATTTAGGGCCTTATTTTAGGAAACCGGGAGATAAAAAAGAGGTTGAAGAGGCTATTTTTAAACTAAATAGGTTATATTATGAATTTTTAGTGCAGGCTAGAGAGGTTTTGAAGAAAAATGGGAAGATTGCTATTATATTTCCAAGAATAAAGTATAGAAATGGAGTAAAAAGTGTTGGTGTTGATTATTTATTGAATCAGAGTGGTTTTAAGATAACTAATGTTAAATTTCCTATTATTACAGAGGGAAGGTTTTTAGATAGAATGATTTATGTGATTGAAAAAGCGTAATTAAATTATGCTGGAATAATTTTAATTCCTTTATCTTCTGGTATAATAGCTACTTCTTCGTTATTCTATATTTTTTTGCTACATTATGCAATTGTTTTATATCTACTATTTCTTCTCCACATTTGTTGCATTTAAAATAATCATAACTAATCCCTTCTGGGGTTTTAGCTGTCTTTTCTACCATTATTCCCTTACATTCTGAACAGTTTTTCATTTGATATTATGTGATATTAATTGATACATAAATTTTTCTGTTCATTGTAAAAAGCGTAAGTTTTTAAAAGCTTATTTTCCTAGATTTTTATATGGGCAGGATAAAGACAACATTAATCAAGAGAGTAGCTAAGGATTTGTTTAAGGCTGATAAAAGTACTTTCAAAAGTAATTTTAATGAGAATAAAAAAATTTTAGGAAAGATAGCAGATATAGAAAGCAAAAAATTAAGAAATGCTATAGCAGGCTATTTAGTGAGATTAGTGGCTAGAGACAAGAAAGCAAGTTAATAATACCCGAGTGGAGTTCTGGCAAATTTCGTCCAAAAAGTTTTTTCTGCGTGTCCTAAGATATATTAGGACATTGATTAATTCCGTTACAAAATTCTGCCATCAAACGAAAATTGTTATTACTGTTACGTAATTAATTTAGAAAGATTTATAAACTACTTATTAAAACTTAATCATATGACACTTGATAATGTCGTAGATGGGTGCATTAAGAAATTTGCAGATAATCCTTTTGTTAGAGTTACGGCTCCAATAATACTGGTCGCTGGAACAGCCCTAGGATTTGCAAAAATGATAAGTAGAACTTTTCCTCCAATTAGTGAACATGTTGGAGATTTTGCAATGATGGGTTATATATTTCTTGGAGCAGGATTAAGTAACTTAGTGGAAGATTTTGGTAAAAAACGATATAATAAATATCTACAAACTATTGGCAAATATGTACCAGAATTAGCAACATTAACAATGACTTCAGCAATGTTGGTAACTGAATTAATTCCTGGATTATGTGGAACAGCTGATTTTGCAGATGTTCCAGCAATAATTCTTGGTGGATATGTAGGGTATGGAGTGTCTCGTAGTTATTTGATTAGACTTGATGAATAAAAAGTGGCAGAATTTTCTCAAATATTATTTATGTTAAGGAGGAGATTGGTTCTTATAAAGTGCGGAAAAATTGATAATTAATTGTATAACTAACTGTATATGTATAAAATGTAATTTTAGGCATGAAGCTTAGAAGGCTTAAATTTTAATTGTTATAGATAGATTTTTTGTTTCTATCTTAGAATAATAAATAATACCCGACATATCCGACATGCACGCGCAGGGTATTTAAATGATAAATTCTTATAATAGGTTATGATTGAATTGAATGATCATCAAAAGGGGGAATTGGCATATCTAATAGGTGCTGTCATAGGTGATGGTTGCTATACTACACCAACTGAGAAATATGGTCCTAGATTTTGTTTTAGTTCTTCTGATAAAGAATTTGTTTTAAAAATTAAAAATATTATAGAGAATATTTTTTCTTTGAGCCTTAGTATTACTGTTGAGAAATTATCTCTAAAAAATAAAAATTGGAGAGATCATTATGGTATAACGAGCAGGCCTTTACCAAGGTTTTTAAAATTATATTTGCCTGATAAAAATAAGATACCTCTTTTTATTAAAGATTCAAATAATATTATCAAGGCGAGATTTTTATCTGGATTTTTTGATGCTGAAGGAGGAATTTGTATTAGTACTATAAAATCAAGAAATGCTCTAGATAGGAGACTATATTGTCATAATTCTAATTTAGAATTATTAAAAGAGATTAAAATTTATCTGAAGGAATTAGATACCTGACTTCCGCAAATTGATATAATTCTATATTTCTTGAAAAAATATGCTGTCTATTCCTCTTATTACATAGTGCTTAACTTTATTATAATCTATTAACGATAGATTTATAAAG
>Ga0209541_10007905_pt1 | contig 17745 bp, 16 predicted proteins | sample RifCSPlowO2_01_FD_184027 | JGI IMG/M metagenome (GOLD analysis project Ga0209541, IMG submission 184027) | Groundwater microbial communities from Rifle, Colorado - Rifle CSP2_plank lowO2_0.1 (SPAdes) (version 2) | ecosystem: Environmental > Aquatic > Deep subsurface > Groundwater | place...
TATGATGAGAGATTCAGATGCTTGGACGATTTTATCAAATACTATAATGAAGAGAGGATACATCAGGGAATTGGATACCTTACACCACTTGAGAAATACAAAAGTGCAAAATTAGTGATTTAGGTTAGTCAAAATATAGATATGCTCAATCTCAGAAAATAATTCAAAAACCTTTTAAATAGCACTTCTTTTTTCTTAAAATTAAGCTTCGTTGGGGTTATTTTTAGCATATCAGGCATGTATTAATCCACATAGTTGTTATTTTTGTTATAAAAATAGGCAGGCAATTTAAGAAGGTTGCTGAGAAAAATGCTTAATCTGGAAAACAGGATAGAGATTGAAAGAGCTGTGATGAATAATGACTATAATGCGTTTCTAAAGCCTGATCAAGAGATAACAGATTTAATGAATAATGATGAATTCTGGGATTCATTAAAAGACGATAGGGAAATCCCTTTGGAATGGGCAATTGGCAGAGACAAGACATTTCCTATTGTTGGAAAAGAGAAAGAGATCGCTTTTGGGAAGATAGCTGCAGTTAAGCAAGCTAAGCTTGAACTAATGAGAAGATCAAGGAGGTTAGATCTCTCATCGCTTCTTACAGAATGGGAATACCTTAAGACTACAAAGATTTCAGGGGAGATGTCAAGATGGGATAAAGAGCTAAAAAAATTGCCAGGATATGACTGGGAAAACTCTTATAAGATTATTTTAACAGGTTTGAATAAGAATACTAAATTAAAAGATCTAAAAAAAGACGATCCTAACTATGAATCTATCCAAAGAATTGTTAATGAAAGAAGAAGGTCTGTCCAAAGAGAAGATATCACAAAAAGAATTCTGCTGAACATAAGTGAGTACGCTTTTAAGCTAAAGATAAACGAATCACGGATAACTGAAAAATTGAGGGAAGAATTTCCAACTCCCATAACTTATCTCTTGGTTGGGCCAATGGGCTCAGGAAAGAGCATCATCCAAAGAAGAGTTGACCTTTCGCGTGAAGATCTTTACAATATTCTTGGGCTTAATGGCTATGATAGGCTGATGCTGAGGGATCAGGAAGAGAGGCACAATTCATTCCTTAGGACTTTTCTAGGGGGAGAGGGCTCTCAAGTCTTAGAGTATTATAAGCATACAGAAAGAACAAAGAGAAAGTGGGCAAAAATAAGGAATTGGACTGTTTATGGCAGTTTATTTGCATTTCCTCTTTATGCAGCATCTATATTAACTTCAAGAATAGCCCAGATTGAATGGGGTTTGAATATAGGTGTCGACCCGGCAATAGACATTGGCGTGGCTTTTAATGACAACTTTAGGTGGATTGCGTCTGCAGGAGCTATTGCATTAATAAACACAGGATGGATTGTATTTAAAAACTGGTTTACTAAAGGCGAAAGTAATATGCCAGAATGGATTGTTGATTCGACCAGTTCAACTGCAGTAATGACAAGCAATCTTGATAAATATGAAATTCTCGGCAGATATGAATCTGAAAGCCACCAATCTTTACCACCTCAAAGCAAGTTTTCAACACCCATCTGGCTTAGCGCTGATGGGGGATGTTTGACAATAGAGCAGATTGCAGACCTGAATGCAGAAGCCCAAAATATCCTGGCCCAGATGATACAAGAGAAAGAATACCCTATAGCTAATATGGGCAAGTATGTGACTGATTTCTTTCCAATGTATTCCATGGGGCTGAATCCGCATCTGGCCCATAAAGTTGTTGCTCCTTTAAAAGACAGGCTTAAGCTTGGTTATAGTTCTATGGTGGTCAATGAAATACCGAGTATCAAGCAAGGAAATGATAATGTTTATGATTCAGTCATTGAGCAATTTTTGCTGGAAGACCCAAACAGCCCTATAATCGCTTCTACTGATGAATCATCATTTAAGAGAAGCAAATATATCGAAAGGAAATTCTGGGCATTTCTCAAATTTGCCAGAAAAGACAACAAATATCTGCTCAGGGATGCATGGGAGAAAGCATTGGAACTGTCTTCTGCTCTTGCAGAGGATAAAAGCAAGCTTGTTATTGACAGGGATTTAGTTGGGATAACCAATCTGGCATTAACTTTATCAACTTTAAAAGAGCGAGACTACACCTCTGCTGAAGACTTCCTTAATTCTGCAAAAGTGTACAGGAGTGATGAGCAAAGGGCGCTGCTGCCAATTTTAGAGAGCCATTACAAATCCTTTGATGGAAAAATCGAAGCAGGAATAGGGATTGTCAATATCCTAGGGCTTTTGCCTGAGAAAAGGAAAAGTATGGATGATATCCATGAAAGGGATATAGCGGAGCATAACAGTCTTGGGTATGTTTTCCCTATAAAAGCCACAGTAAAGAATGCAGAAGATAAGGAAAGCCAGGGAAGCCTTGAAATAATAACAGATAGAAATTTGGAACATTTAAAATCATTTTATAAGCAGGAGTTAATGGTGCTCTTAGAGAATAAAGGGGTAAACTGCAGAGGATACGACATCAAATTAGATTTATCCAAAGCTTTATTTGAGGATGATGCAATGCTTGCTGGAATGTACGTTTCTGTTATCTCTGCAATAAACAAGGAGGAGCTCAGCAAAGATAAAACACTTCTTGCAAGCTGCGACCATTATGGAAACCTGCTAGAGCCGAAAAAGCCAAATAAAAGGATAATTACTGCGCGTGGCAGGCTAAATACTGTAGTTATAAGCAGCGATGATGAAAAAAAGAGAGTAGACAAAAGGTTTTATAAGAATGACTTTAAACTTGATGTTATTGGCTTAAAAGAATTAGATGCTGTGTATGGGGCGATGAAAAAATGAAGCATAGGGACAAATTTTACAGAGAGGCTTCCAGGGGGGTTGACTTAATCAAGGCATTGGAAGGAGAAAGAAAAGCCGCATTGAGTGCAGTTTACGACACAATATCAGATATAATTTGGAATCATGCTGTCCCGGTTTTCGGGATCTTAAATGAAAAAACCCAGAACGCATTGAGGAACAGGTACAATTTGTTCAAGCAATTGGACCCCAAGAGGGCTGCATTTTCATCGGCTGTTGTATTTGGGGTTTTCGGATATTACCTGACTGAGCTTTATGGGGACGGAAGCCTGAATATCTGGCATATGTATCCGCATAGAGAATTTGGCCAAGTGATTGACAGGCCAGTATCCTACAACATTTTAGGGTCAGAGTCCACTGAAATGTCTGCATATACTTTAATTGTAGATTCTTCACTGAGAGCATATTACGCTTTAGTTAAAGGAAAGGCTTTAGGCCTGTTCGGTGGGATAGCTAAATTTATAGGTTCGGCATATAATTTCGGGTATCGGTTGGTTGCAAAGGACCTTAATCTTAAAGGAGTCGATCAGACAATTGGTGATGTCAAGGAAATGCATGAAATTGAAGAGGCTGTAGTTGAAGAATACATTAAACGCACTGACTTGGAATCAAGATTAGAGCTTGAAGGTCTAAGAAGGCACAAGAAGACTATTGCTGCTAAAACAATCAAACTAAGTGAATAAAATGTTCCACAAAGATTATACCAGGAGGGAAATTATACTGACAGCATTGGCCGCCCCAGCAATTTTATATGGGTTATACAAATTTAAGGACCCAATCCTAAGAACGTTTTCAAGGCCAGGCTCAGACATAAGGTTTACAACCGGGCTGGATTTTGCCGCATATAACCAGAGTTATTTTGTCAAGGGCACCAAATATGAGTCTATCGTAACTTGGTCTAGCAATACTACTGTGACAGATTTGGTTAATTGGTCCAATAGCAGGTTTGCAAGCGCCATTACTTTTATCCCGTATATAGGAGAGCATTCAACCAAAAGCATAAACAGCAAATTGGAACCAATATTAGGCCAAGCAAAATCGTTTATTGATGACCTTTCCACAAGGCTTTCCAACGCAACCCCAAAACAGGAGCTTATAATCAGGCTTACACTTAACCCAAGCCATTATTCCAGCAAGTTGCTCGAAGAGGCAGAAGGCAAGGACGGCTACAAAAGCGGTATTGGCTATCTGATAGATGTTGCGGTAAGTGAGGCTATCAGGGCGCGCAATAAGGCAGATAGCAAAAAAAGGAACCTTAGCATAGAAATAGATGCTCATGCAAGCATAAGCTTAGGGGAGTACGAAAAAAGATTAGATGAGGTATTAGCAATAAAGAAGCGATTTACCGGCAGTGATATGCCTATAATCGCGTCAATTGAAGACAGCCTTTTTTATGACAAAGAATCAAAAACATTTAATGATGAATTTTTAAATCTATTTTCCAAAGCTGATGCTGCAATGATAACTTTGTCTCCGGACAGCTGGCATGCGCAAAACCCGGAATATTCCGCTTTAGAAGAAAAGATAAGGTATGCAAAAAGATATGCAGATGCTGAAAATAAAACCCAAAAGAATCCAAAAGAAAAGAAATTTTTTGTGAGGCTTAAATTAGCTAAATACTTTCCAGGTGTGAAAGATGAGGATACAGACCTTAAGCATGTTTCAATGGATGAGCTGGAAAGAGCCTTGAGAGTAATAAAAGCAAATGCTGACGGCTCTTTTTTAGACGATACAACCGGGCTTTTATTGTACAAAGGCCTGACACTTACCACTGACGTACCATTCGACAGATGGAAACTGAAAGAAACTGCTGAAAAGATGTATAAGGAATTCAGGGGTCTTCGCTAAAAATTCTTAAATATCATCTAAACTCATTGTTAAGCTTTTTCTTTATAATTTTAGCAGCATAACAAAATTTTTTGCCATTTCACGCACATTTGGATATTTTAACATAAAAAAGTTATTATATCATTTGTATAATCTTACTGTAAAATGAGTGCAAATTTGGAAAAACTTATTACCGGACAGCGTGATTTCTTCAGCAGCAGCAGGACAAAAGACATTGGCTTTCGTATTGAACAGCTCAAAACACTGGAAAAAGCTATTAAGGCAAATGAAAAAAACATCCTCGAAGCATTGAAACGGGATTTAAGCAAGCCTGAATTTGAGTCTTACGCAGCGGAAATAGGCTTTGTCTTAAATGAGATCAAGTATGCCTCAAAGAATGTTTGGAGATGGAGCAAAGCTGAAAGAGTAAGGACTCCTCTGCTGCAGTTTCCGGCTTCAAGCTACATCTATTCAGAGTCATTAGGCAATGTGCTGATAATAGGTCCATGGAATTATCCATTTCAGCTGATAATGGCTCCTTTGGTAGGGTCTATTGCAGCAGGAAACTGCTCCATATTAAAGCCTTCAGAATTTGCCCCTGCCAGCTCTAAATTGATTGCAAGATTAGTGGAGCAAAATTTTGACCCAGGCTATTTGTCTGCAGTTGAAGGCGGTTCAGATATTGCAAAGAAGCTTCTTGAGCACAAGTTTGACCATATTTTCTTTACAGGAAGCGCTGATACTGGAAGGCTTGTTTATTCTGCTGCTGCCAAAAATTTAACCCCGATAACCTTGGAATTAGGCGGAAAAAGCCCTTGCATTGTAGATAAAAATATCAATATAGAATATAGCGCTAAAAGGATTATATGGGGCAAGTTCTTCAATGCAGGGCAGACCTGCATAGCTCCGGATTACCTTTTAGCCCATAGCTCTGTAAAAAAAATGCTTCTCGATTCAATGGCCGAATATGTCAAAAAATTTTATGAAAAAACCCCCGGAGATTATGCCGGAATAATCAATCAAGCGCATTTTGAAAGGCTTTCAGGCCTTCTGGAAGGAAATATAGTTGTCGGTGGAAAAACGAATATCAGCAATCTTTATATCTCGCCTACAATTATAACTGATGTTTCTTGGGAGGATAAGATAATGCAGAATGAAATTTTCGGCCCTATACTTCCAGTATTGGAATATATCAATTTAGATGAAGCCATAGCAAAAATTAACAAAAATCCCAAGCCTTTAGCCATCTATATTTTTTCTAACGACAAAGAAGTGCAGGATAAGATCTTAAGAGGGACATCATCTGGTGGAGTTTGCATTAATGATTGCCTTTCCCATATATCTTCTGAGCATCTTCCGTTTGGCGGGATTGGAGGAAGCGGCATTGGCAACTATCATGGAAAATTCTCCTTTGACACTTTCTCGCATAAAAAAAGCGTTATGAAAAAAAGTTTTAGATTGGATATTCCGTTGAGATACCCGCCTTATTCCCAGGCAGCTTTAAGATTATTGAAAAAAATTTATCCGTTGTGACGCAGCAAGATACTTATTAATAGCCTTCAAAAACAATCTTTTTATGTTTATACTCCAGAACTGCTCTTGTCGTATTTGCATTCCTTACTTCTCCAACAGTTTTGCCCTTAGAAATCTGCGCTATATCATCTTCGTCTTTCTTCTTGCATATGACAAAAAATCCCATGCCCATGTTGAATGTCTCATACATCTTCTTATCTGGAAATTTGCTTTCTGACCGCATAAGCTCAAAAATAGGCTGCGGCTTTAATGGATTATTGATTCTGAATTCAAATTTTCCATTTAGCCTGTTAAAGTTCTTTAGCCCATAGCCAGTATTGTTGATCCCGGTAACATCATGGTTTTTTGATATTTCTGCTATTGTTTGCAAGTATATTTTTGTTGGCTCCAGCAGCTTCTCTCCAATAGTGGAACCATCAAAATCAGAGTTTAATGAAAACCTTCCTTTATAGAGCTCTTTGTATTTTTCTCTTGGTTCAAAATTCCCGTTAAGCAAATGCCTCCTCAAATCCGTGTAGCCGTTTGAATGCGGGCCGGAGCTTGCCAGCGCAATTATCTTGTCTCCTGGAATTATTTTGCTTTTTCTGATCTTATCTTTTTTGATGAAACCTATCATGCAGCCTGCGACATCAAAACCATAGCCTGGCCTTGTTGCGTCTATCATCTCATCCACAGAAGCAGTCTCTCCTTTTCCAAAGTTTATCCTTATTGAATTTCTCAGTATTTTTGAAGCATCGCATTGCTGCAGGCCTTTGGAAATCCCGCTTATAATATCATTTGTCAGCAATTCTTCCTGTATTTTGCTTTGGCATGCAAGATAGTCCATGAACAGGAACGGGCTTACTTCACCTAAGGTTGCCAAATCATTTGCGCTCATTGCAACAAGATCAATCCCTATAGTGTCATATATCCCCATTGCTTCTGAGATTATTATTTTTGTGCCTACGCCATCTATAGCGCTTGCAACATAATGCTGCGGGACAGCTTCTGTCTCATAAAGCTCGGCAAACAAGCCTTTGCTTTGCTCCAGCATATTGGATTTCAAAGAATGAGGTATAGCTTTCTTTATTGCTGCAACTGCTTTTGACTCTCTTTTTTGATATGGCATAGCAAAATGAATAAAAAACCCAATCACAGCAGAGCTGTGGGGTTTTTTAAGTTTATTTTTGGGTTTATTAATCACAGCAAAGCTGCGGGATTTGTACCCAAAACAAACAATCAAGATTAGTGTTTATAAGGTTTTCTTTCACGAGGTTAAGTAAAGTTCTGTGTGTTGCATACATTATGCCTTCGGAAGTGAGATGCAACGAACAACTCGTCTGTCTCGTTGCTCGCAATTTACTGGTGCAATGCCTCGCTGTCCAACATTCGCTCGGCATCGCCTATTGATACCTTGTCACTTAACTTGACAGCACCGAATAAACAAAAAATTTATAACTTGGTTTCACCACGCGCTATATATGGCAAATTATGGCAAATCTTGAAAATATTCTAGAAATTAATATGGCAATAATGGGACAAAGGAACAATAGGGCTATTCTTCCCAATAACCTTTTGAACATATTGGGAAGATTAATAGTGCCAGATATTCTTAGAAAAAGTGATAATTTTGCCGATATAGACTCTAATAAAAAAGATATAAGTGAGAAGAATGGAAGCATACAGAACTTTACTGGAGGATCAGGCACAAACCGCACAAACCTGCTTAGAAATGAGGGAAAGCTGCCATATAGCAATTTCGGGATGTTTAAAGAATATACCTCTGCTGTAAAAGACAAGTTATACTCTTATTATTCCAAGGTTAAAGACACTTTTGCGGATATTTCATCCAGGATAGGCTATACAGACAAGCTTCTTGAAGAGTTTGAAGACTGGGGCGTTATATACTTTAAAACGGCTTTCAGGAAACTGGCAAGATTGACGCCAATAGGAATTACACAGAGGCATCTTGAGAAATTATGGATTTACCTTGCTAAGAGAATAAAGTGATATGGGTTGTTGACTCCAATAATTTTCTGGCTCAATCAGTGCTTCACATATATAGACTTCAGCTTCGCCTCAGAAATTATAAGTTTGCTGTTAATATTGATTGAACAACTCTTACACCATTTTTTGCTGATTGTAACCTACTCCGCTTAATTTGTCCTCTCCTAAATGTCCTATTAAAATAAGTAGAAATTTCTGTCAAAGGATAAGCTGTCATTCCAGTGCACAATAATAATAGTCCTTCTCCTATCTCCCCCCAATCAGAATGAAGTTCAATACCATATGTGGGTTTTTCATTCTTAGTTGTCATCCTTCTGCTGTATGCCATTGAACCCTCATTTGCTTCAACTTTTAATTTATCTAAGTCAGAAGTTATTATTTTTATTAAGTCTCTGTCATTTGAATACCTAATCTCAATATCAGAATTAAAATATTTTCTAAAATCGACCATTTCAGATTGAACTTTGTTTCTTGCTTTTTGTCTATTGTCTCTGCCAAATCGCAAATAGGAACCCGCTAAAGCTAATCCATATAAACCGTAAACTACTCCCATTGATGTCATATATTGATTTTTAATTGATGATTCATGTAGTTCTATAACCATATCGGCTGAATCTAATTCTTGTTTAATTGTCTCAAATCTTACATCTGAATCAGAATTAGCACTACCATAATGTCGTGGAAATTTATCGATTGATAAAAGTGGAATTACTGTTATTTCATATTTTTCCCTAATTTCTGGTAGGACTTCACCTTTGCCCCAATCATCAACAAACCTCATAATTGCTTCAATTGCAGCCCATTCATAAGCATGGATAGCTTGAAGCAAAACTTTCTTTTTTGGTTGTTTGCCTGTTAGTCTCAAGATAGGAACTTCAAATGGTTTGATATCCATTCCCGCCTTTTGCGCTATATTTTTATACCCATCGGCAGATTTTTGCTCTGGATGTGTTAATCTGTCATAAGAAACATTATCATGCTGAGAAAGCGCTTCTATTCTACCCTCTAACCAACCTGGATTCAATCTATTTGATGCCGAAACTCTCATTCCAATTCCGAATATATTAGCGTTCCATAACTTGGTATTGGCCAATACTTCTTCTAACATAGTATATGGAATTTAGTTTCTCTTCATAAACTTTACTAACTGTAACTACTAATAAATTGGTAAAATCATATCTTCAATTCTTTTTTCCAAAAATTGCAGATGCTTGCCGCTTTATTTGCCGCTATACCGATATATTTTTCCGGGTTAGATATAACCTCAATCTGAGATTTATTGAATTTTTTGAAATACTGTTTTAATGAACTCTCAGTTTTCATTGTTTCCTGCAGTGTTTTTTTGCTTGATTGCGCCTTTAATGTCAATAATCGCACAGCTTCATGCGCGTCAGGATGGCCATGCGCCGCTAGGAGGATATACAGCGGTTCAGCAACAATAAGGCCCTTGTTCATCTCAATATTTTTTTTTAGGTTATTCCTGTCTACAACCAAATTCTTCATTGTATCGTTCAATCTTGCAGTTGAGACATAAAATCCTGCAAGAATCTCTGCAACATATCTCGATGAAGCAGAATTTGTAAGATCCCTCTGATGCTCTGATATTTGGTCCATGTATAGCGTAATAATTCTCGGCATAAACTCCTTCCAAAGGCTCTTAACATTCTCAAAATTTATTGGGTTTCTTTTCTGCGGCATTGTAGAGCTTCCAACCTGTTTTGAGCCAAAAATTTCCGCAATCTCCGCAATCTCTGAACGCTGCAAATGCCTCATATCATCAGCCAAGTTTGCCAATATGCCGAAGCCTTCAATTATAGAGTTAACATAGCTAACCATAAACTCTGCTTCTGGTACCTGCGTAGATATTGGTGAAGGCTTTAATCTTAATTCTTCCAAAACCGCCTTTTCAAAATCCTCAGGATTGCCAAAAAAAAGAGAGGACGCATTATAGCTTCCTGTCGCTCCTGCCATCTTTCCCCTTAGATCATCGGCTGCCATCTTAATTCTTGTTATTGACCTGCCAAACCTTGAGACATATTGCGCAATTGCAAAGCCGAAAGTTATTGGAACAGCATGCTGCCCATGAGTCCTGCCAATTTGCAGTGTGTCCTTTTCTCTCAAGGAAAGGCTGATCAATATTTTTTCAAACTCTGTTAATAGCGGCAAAAGCGCATTGTTTGTAAATTCCTTGTACCTCAACGCATCTGCTGTTGAAATTATGTCATGGCTTGTTGCTGTAAAATGGACGTATGGCTTCGCTTCGCTACTTACTTTTTCTCTGATGCAATTTACCAATGCTCTTATATTATGCCTAAGCTTGTCTTCTTCCCTATAGACTTCCTCTGCTGTTACTGTTTTGCAGGCCTTTTCAATTTCATCGCATATTTTTCTGCTGCAGATGCCTTTTTTGGCTAATGTCTTTGCCAAAGCTGCTTCCACTTTTGCCATATGCTTTACCATTGCATTTTCTGAAAGATAAGGCTGCAGTTTGCTGAAAACTTCTTCTTTTCTTGCATAATACCTGAAATCCAGTGGGCTTATACTGTCAAAGATGCTTATTGTGCTGTCAGGGAAAACATCCTCGCTATTTGGATTTTTGTCAGCATTTAATAAATTCTGAATTTTTTTCAGCAAAATGCTTTGTTTATTTAGGCTGATAATAACCCTGTTTTTTTCCCTTGTCTCTTTCACCAGCTTATTTTTCTTGAACAGCTTTACCGTAAAATGGACTTTTGCCGGAGAAATATTAAGCCTGTTGGCTATATCCCTTATATGAAGGCTTTCTTTGGACAGCAAATTAAGAATTTCAACATTCTTTTTTGTGAATATTTGCGTGATGCCCATTTAGGATAAAAAATGTTTTTTATTTATAAACTTTTTGGTAAATTTGTATGCAACTTGTTTGTTTTTAGTGAATATAGCTATTGGTTAATGGGTTGGGTAAATTAATGGACATTTAGACCTGTTTGGTCTTTAGTTAAACTTTACTCTATTCCAGAATTCTGAGCATCTGCTCGTGTATCTTTCCGTTGGTTGTTAAGAACTGTTCCTTGTTGACATTCCATTTGCTCCCATCAAGGTCTGTAACCTTTCCATTGGCTTCCTCGATTATTAATGCGCCAGCAGCAATGTCCCATGAATTTGTATATCGCGTAATATAGGCATCAGCAGAGCCTTTTGCCACCATTGCGCAGCCATATACAGAGCATCCAAGGACCCTCAAGTCATATACTCTGCCTTTTAGATTGTTTATCATCCTTATCTTGTCATCAGGATGGTGCCTTAATGCAAGATCAGTAACTACAAAAGACTTTTTGAGTTTATCCTGTGACGATACTGAAAGCTGTTTTCCGTTCAGAAAAGCGCCCTTTCCTTTTTCTGCAAAATAAGTCTCATTAAAATATGGCAGGCTTATAACTCCAAATTTCATCTGGCCTTTGTGTTCTAATGCAATAGAAACGCCGAATAAAGGGAAGTTTTTGATGTAGTTATGGGTTCCGTCCAAAGGATCAATATACCATGTATATTCCGGCTTTTTGCTTATCTTTCCACATTCTTCTGATACAATGCTGTGCTGCGAAAATTTCTTTTTTATCATTGAAATGATAAGCTCTTCGCTTTCAAGGTCAACATTAGTAAAATAGCTTTTCCCTTCTTTTGACTTGATAAATTTTACTCTTCCAAAATGCTCCATCAGTATTTTTCCTGATTGCTTTGCTAGTTCGAGGAGGAATGGTTTCATGCTATCATTTGCCTATGTGAAGTTCGGCTGCTGCTCTTTGCGCAAAATCTTTCAAATAATTGGGCGTAACTATAGCGGTTTCGTACATCGTATCAGAGAGCCTTCCCTTATACCCCATATGCCTAACTGCATTCACTGATGCAAGCCTTCCAGCTGTTGATATGTCTGTCATTGCATCAGGTAAAAATGTTTTAAGATATACGACTGCTGCCTCAAAATTATCGCCGGCTGAATTGGAGCTTCCAACTCTCTTCTCTATTGCTTCTTTTATTCTTGGCCTGTTATCAGACCTTAGAACGCCATGATAAATTTCGTCCTTATCTGAACCAAAAAAGCCAAATGGCCCCAAGGTTGAATAAATATGATGGGGGTACATTGAAAATTCGCTGTTAAGCCCTTGGAGCAATTCATAAACTGCAAGCAATTTTTCCCCCAATGGCAAATCTGTCCTGATTTTGTGAAGTTCCAGTAAGTCATTCCAACTGAAAGTTACTAGGCCGGTACTAAACATTCGCTCTTTGCACAAATCAAGGTTCATTGATGGTGTCACCACATAAAATGCTTTTTTTTGATATTTTATGATATTATTCACTATTAAGTCTATATAGATTTCGTCTTTTGGGCTTGTAACTACAGCTGCAAGGCAATTTTCATCTCTTATTCCGGAGATTATTTGCCTATGAAAACCGATTTCCATATTTAATATCCTGTCTAAGCTTCTCCCGCCAAGATTGAATACTTCACTCTGGCCGCCTATCACAACTCGAGGCGGAGTTTCTCTTTGATTTCCAAAGTGCTGGTTTATGCCGCGTTGATTAAGAGCATTCACTATTATTGGATGAGGTATTGAGGGGTCATAATAATTTAAGCCAAATTGAACACATTTATCGCAGAAGTTTGATAATCCAAGTGCGGTATTTGGGCCTCCGCCCCCAGCTTGTGGTTCAATTTTAACACCATTTGATTTCATCTCCCCTAACAGCTTTTCAAGGTCGTCATTATACCTATGCTTTTTTCCAGGCACAAATGGCCCATCAGAAATAGGCATGCGCATTGCAAACCCATTGCTAAATTTAACATTAACATTACCATCTTCTCCATGGAATTCTCCAGTGCAATGATAGTCCACTGCGCTATTCCCAAAAACAAAAAAATATTGCTTATTTGGCATTTTCTCCGCTGTTTTAGGTTATAACCTAAACCGTTTTAATCAAAATAGCCTTTAGCCTCCAAGTTAGCCTTAATTCTTCCCCTAACATCTCCAACTTCAGCTTCAAATTCTTTTCCGGTAATCATCTCATAAGCCTGGATATATCTCCTTGCAGCCTCTATTTTTATATCATCCGGAATGAATGGTATCTTACCCTTCCCTAAAAATCCTTGCTTTGCCAGAAACTGCCTTACATATTCCTTGTCCAGCTTATCAGGCTCATCCCCTCTGGAGAACTTGGATTTATATGTGCTTTTTACCCAGAATCTTGAGGAATCAGGTGTGTGCATCTCATCTATAATCATTAAATCCCCGTTTCCGTCAAGCCCAAACTCATATTTTGTATCTACCAATATTAAATTATTTTTAGAAACATACTTGTTTCCAAAATTGTATAACTCCAATGCCGCCTTTTCCATTTTTTTGTATGTCTCACTTTCAACTAAGCCGCTTTTGATTATGTTCTCTCCTGAAACCGATATATCATGCTGGCCTTTCCCCGCTTTGGTTGATGGGGTTATAATCGGCCTGTTAAATTTCTGGTCCTTTTTCATTCCTTTAGGCAGGATATTGCCGCAAAAATCCCTTACGCCTTTCTCATAGTTATACCACGCAGATGTGGTTGTGACTCCGGTCAAATAGCCTCTTATAACCATCTCAACGGGTATCAACTTGCATTCTTCCGCCAGCAGCACATTAGGGTCTGGCACGCTTATGACATGGTTTGGAATAATCTTTTTTGTTTTTTCAAACCAGAATGCAGCTGTTTGGTTTAAAACCTGGCCCTTGAACGGCAAAGTGCACAGCACCCTGTCAAATGCAGAAATTCTGTCAGTTGTGATTATCAGCCTCTTGTTGCCAAAACTATAATTATCCCTAACTTTGCCTTCGTATTTTTTTCCCAGGCTAAAATCCGTTTTATCCAATGTATAATTTAACTGCTTTTTTAGATTTTCTCCTGAAATCATTTTAACCAAAGGTTTAATTGAATTTTAATTGATAGCTTAATCTCTTTTTAATTAATCAAAGGCAATAATGGATTAATCACACTAATTCCATAGTATTGAAATGCAATCATATCATTGACCTATTTTTTATTAGCATTAAGCTTATTTTTGAATCGACTGTTACTTTTGCCTTTATTGGCATTCATGTTCAAATTTCTATTTGTTGTAATCCCTTACTTTTTCAGCCTGGGCTTCCCTATAAGCAGCCAATTTTTCTTCATATGCATTGTCAATGTTCAAAATCTCTATTGCTGCCAAGGCTGCATTTATGCCGTTATTAAGGCCTACCCAAAGGCCATGGTCAGAGTGCTTTAGCAGGTTAAGGGCTGCCTCAGCTTTGTCGTCCTTTTCCAGCAGCAGTGGGCAATAAATAACAAGCTGCTCTTTTTTCGGCAAAGGCTCATCAAAATTTGTGAATGATAAATTAATGCCATCATCTATAATCTGCTCTGAATGGGAATGGTTTACCTTAAACTGCCTTAGGATGTCCTCTGCTTTGTCAAAAGCCCCGTTGTTTCTGTCACCAACAAGTACAACTTTGTCATGCTTTTTCAGCATGTTCACTGCTGACTGCGCAGCAATATCTCCTTTATCCACTCCTGCGCCAAGAACAGGAACGCCCGGAGGCATCTGCATTATTGCCAATAGAGCATCCAGGCCCTGGTAGTTTCCGGAACAAGGGACGCCTATAACTGGCCTTATTGTCTTAGATGCTATGACTCCTGGAAGAGCGGCAGCGAGCCCAGCTCCAGAGATAATTATCCTATAATCCTGCCTTAGAATCTCATCAACATCATCGGGAGTTTTATGGGCAGAAGCAAGCCTGAAATCGTATTTAATCCTGTTTTTATCCAAAACTTTCAAAATCTTCTTATAGCATTTTTCATCTCCTTTTGATGCAAACAAGACTAAAACATCTTTCAATGCTCTCACCAATAAAAAGGACAAAGAATCAGTATTTATAAGTATCGTTGTATTATTCACTTACCATTGCTTAAATATCTTTCATCTGCTGCGATTTTCTCCAGAGACTCTGGCAATGAATAGCTTCCTAAGATATACCTTTTTACAGCTATATAAAAAGGTGCAGCCAATTTCCAGGAATAAGTATCATCTATAAATTTTTTTGCCGTATCATTAAATGCAATGCGTGTTTCCAGAGACTCCTTTTTAAGTTGAGATGAACTGTAGACAGCAAGGTAATCTTGCCTTGTCCCTTCTGCAGCAAAAAAGTTTGCTTCCAAACCAACAAAACAAAAAGTAACAGCGCCTAGAGCGCCTAAAACCCTCTTTGACTTTTTGGACATGCTCATAGATTATGAGAATTATGCTTTGGTTTAAAAAGATTTTGATGCAATCATGCGCAAAATGTCGCAAATGAACTTGGTAGAATAATTTTGGGCAGAGCTTCATTGGTAGAATCCGAATTTCAAGCTTAAGCCCTTTCGCGCATAAACTGCAATGAGTCATTTACAGGTTCTGGAGGATTCTCAGGGACAGCATTATATTCCCGCCTATATCTTTCAAATAAACTCTTTGTTAATCTGAATTTATTGAAATCTGTCAGGAGAGAGAAAAAAGTATTGTTGCTAAGATAACTGCATTCTACTATTCTTTCCTCCAGTTGTCTCTCCTGAATGTTATCTTTTATTTTTCGATCAGAGACGCACCAGTTAATCTGATAGCTAGCTATATGCTGAATGGCTGCTTGATAATATGGTGAAAGCGCTGGATTATTAAATGTGGAATATGCCAATAATGGGGCAGCAATTAAAAAGCCGGTAATAGTGCCCAATCCACCCAAAACAATATTTTTAATTATTTTCATATGTCAAATTATACTATTATCCTATTCTCGTATAGCTGCTTTAATCAAATTGCTCCAGATATACTTATCTTGAATGCATTAAGCCCTGTCAAGAATGAAATATCCAGGAACGTCTATAGGGTCAGGAAGCTTTTCCGGGATTACTTTATATGCCTTTTCTAGATTTTCAAGGTTCTTTAATACAAAAATGAATTTGTCAAAATCATATGACACAGTCTCATAGCCGTCAGAAAAATTTTTGTAAACTTTCTCATAATAAGAGTTTGGAGAAAAGACGCATTCCTCAACAACCGTTTTTAATGCTGAGTATTTTATGGCCTTGCCTTCCTGCGGCTGCCCAAGTCTGTCAGAAATGCATTGATACAGGGTAAATCCAATTGTGTCTTTTCGATTTTGCGCTTGATATTCAGCCTCATATTTTGCCATTGGTTTTATCTGGTATTCTGTTGGCGCATCAAATCCTGTAGCAGCATTAGCATACGCTAAAGCTGCAAGCAAAGTACCAACACCCAAAACATGCCTTAAGCTGCGCATTTGTTCCTCAGTATTTTATGCCAAAAAGATGTTTATTCTAAATTTGTGATTTGATAAAGATATTTTATCTCCTACAACGGACTATCTGCTATAAATATCTATCGGCTATGGATACTTCAATGGCTCTTCAAGCCCTTTGATTTCAGAATAGATATCCTGAATCATTTTGCTTAAAATTAATCTTCCTTTCTCATCTGCACTTGGACTTTGCCGCTCTTTTTCTGCATATTGCAGGAATTCCCTGTAATGCTGCATGGGATTTTTGCATCTTGTGCCCCAGTCAAATATCGCGCATTTCATATTCTTACTGAGCCAATGGCCATATATGTCCAGTGTTTTATTTCCTGTGCTTTCGGGGATTATGGAACCGGGCATATTAAACCTTAAATCCGTGCCGTCAGGCATGAGGTGGAAAAGCTGCTCGCATGCTATAAAATAGCATTTAACTCCTGGAAACCTTGATGCCAGGCTGTTTTCTGCATGTTTCATCATTTCAGCGCCTTTGGCAGATGCAGCAATGCTGCAGACTACAACCTTCTTTATTGTGCGCTTCTTTTGCTCTGCGGCATTTGCAAGCAGCTGCAATCCCTTTAGCAGCGTGGTTCCTGTTGCAACAGTATCTCCGATAATTACGCTGGCATTTTCAGGCAAAGACTCAAAATTTTCATAACTTGCTCTTGCTCTAAACTCGCCTTCAGCGCCTTCAATCCTGTCTCTTTGTATGCCTATAAAGCATTGCGGCAATGAATGAACAAACATTTTTTTAAATCCTTCATTTAAGCCATAGTACAGGCCACCAGCAAGGAATACAAGCTCGCAGATGTCTTTTTTTGGTATGCTCTTAAGGGCTACATGTGCAATTATCCTGACAAGCTCTTCACTGGCTTTAGACAGCTTTTGCTGAAATTTTACTCCTGCAAGATGCGGCTGGTAAAGTATTTCCTGGAAGATATTGCTGCTGGAGATATAAGTGTTTACAGGAAATCTTTCATCAATAACCTTATATAGCTTAATATCTGAAGGAGCGCTAACTTCCCGTATTGCCTTTACAAGCTTTTGCTGTGCCACCAAAAAGCAAAAATATTGGTTGAATATAAAGTTTACTATGCTGCTAAATAAAATCGCAAATTAAGACGGTTTATCATTCAAACTGCTGTGTGTAAAAAGTTCTAATCCTTAAACTTCTTATAAATATTCTCAGCCGTTCCCAAGTACTTTAAAATCTTATGTCTGGGCTTCCCTTTTACATAAACAG
>Ga0209541_10007907_pt1 | contig 17742 bp, 21 predicted proteins | sample RifCSPlowO2_01_FD_184027 | JGI IMG/M metagenome (GOLD analysis project Ga0209541, IMG submission 184027) | Groundwater microbial communities from Rifle, Colorado - Rifle CSP2_plank lowO2_0.1 (SPAdes) (version 2) | ecosystem: Environmental > Aquatic > Deep subsurface > Groundwater | place...
TACCGGATTAAGCTATGCTGAACTGTCCTCAATGATTCCAAAGGCAGGAGCTGAATTCCATTACGCGAAAAAGGCTTTTGGAAAAAGCATTGGGTTTTTCACTGCTTGGCTTTTGGTTCTTGCTGGATTTATAAGCGCTGCAACAGTTGCTTTAGGCTTTGGAGGCTATCTGCAAGCATTTGCTGGAATTCCATTGATTGCGGGAGCGATTGCACTGTTGGTTGCGTGCACTGTCATAATCTATTTCGGCATCAGGCAATCGACTGGAATAGCGAGCGTTTTCACTATTATAGAGGCTGCTGGATTGCTGATTATTATCGCAATAGGCCTGCCTTTGCTTTTTTCTCCAGCAGTTATTGGAAAGGTTTTTGACTTTGGGTCTTTTTCAATGCAGTTTATAGTGCAGGCTGCAGCGCTGATTTTTTTCGCGTACATTGGCTTTGAGGAAATTGCAAGGCTTGCTGAAGAAACCAAGGATGCTGAAAGAAACATTCCAAAAGCATTGCTTGTTTCAATAATCGTAAGCACTATACTGTATGTATTGGTTGCCTTGGCTGCGGTGAGCGTTTTGAGTCCTGAAGCCTTGGCTTCAAGCAACGCGCCTTTAGGGGATGTTGCTGGAAAGGTTTTCGGAAGCAGTGCTTTCTTGCTGCTTACAATAATCGCTTTATTCTCTACAGCAAACACCGTGCTTTTGATTTTGCTCGCAACCTCTAGGCTATTGTACGGGATTGCTGAAGACAAGGAACTGCCGCACATTATTTCCAGAGTGGACAGGAAAACTCAAACCCCCACTGTTGCACTAATAGTTGCTGCGGTTTTTTCAATAGCGTTTCTTTTTTTCGGGAATATTTCAACTATAGCCAACGCTACGGACTTTTTGCTCTTTGCTGCCTTTATAGTAATCAACCTTTCAGTCATCAAGCTAAGGTATTCTTTGCCTGAGGCTGAAAGGCCTTTCAAAATCCCTTTCAATATCGGAAAGCTTCCTGTAATTCCGGTTCTTGGAGTTTTAGCCTGCTTGTTTTTGATTAGCGGGATTGAAGCGAGAATAATCGGCGTTGGTGCAGCATTGGCTTTTTTAGGCCTGGCTTTTGAAAAGCACCATTGGAGAAAGCATAATGCATAGGGACGAGTTCCGAAAAACCCTTTTGGAAAAAGCGTTTGCGGAGTTTTCAGAATTTATGCACTATTGCGTGCAATAGTGCGACGTTCGCGCATGCTGCCTGGGCGTGACAGGCACGCGGGGGACGAGATTCGAACTCGCGCTCCCTTGCGGGAACAAGCTCTCCAGCTTCTCAATTTTTGCGAATATTATCGCGTTATTGAGCGCAGCGAAATAACGCATGTATTTCGTCGCTCGAGGGCGAAACCTCGATAGCAGGCTTGCGCGTTAACCACTCCGCCACCCCCGCTTTTCTTACAAAAAAATGCTGGCAAGTATAAAAAAACCAATCTATTCTGTGAAGGTTTTGCGCTGTGAAATGGCTGGAGTTGTAGGTTCAGGCTGGCTTTTCAGCAAAAGCCTTCAAGGTGCTGAACACTGAATCGCACCTGTCAAACTCGTCTTTTAAGGTGGTTTTCACAACGCCGCTGGTTTCATCAATAAAATCCACAAGCGCTTTTTCCTTGCAGTCTGAAATAGACTTGTAAGCTCCAACCTGCAGCTGCAGCTGTTCAATCTGCGCATTAGCCTGCTTGTTCTTGTCTTCCAAAGCCTTAAGCTTGCTTTCAAAGCTTGCGGCTTTTGACTCAGCAAGGCTTTGCGAATAAAGAATATAACCTGCAAGCAAGACTGCAACCACTAAAGCAATGATTGCAAGAGCCTGCACAATTGGAAAAGAAGTTTTCATGCTTTTAACAGAGTAGAATAAGTTATTTAATTCCTTTTGTCTTGCAGCAAGCACATAACAGAAACATTAAATAACTTTGCGAAGCCATTAGTGATAATGGAAAGTTTGGAAAAGGCATTGTTTATTCTAGCCTTGCTGGCGATTGCAGTGGTTCTTGCAGGCTGTACAACAAGCGGCAATGCCCCAAATGATGGAAATGCAGGGAAAGCACCGCCTGCCGGAGACTCTGGAACTCCAGTTGTTGATGAAAAAAGAGAGCCTCCTCAAAATGCCTTAGGATTGTGCGGAGCGCTTTCTAGCGAAGAAATTTCTGCTGCAGTCAATGCTAGCGCGAGAGATGAAAAAAGCCTTGAAGTGATTAGCTTTTCAGAATGCTCTAAAACCTGGGTTGGTTTTAGGAGCAATCTTTTAGTAGCAACTGTAGTGCTTAAGGTCGTTGACACTGAAACAAGCCAAAACTTTGCTGGAATAAGTGTTGGACCTTTTTTGGAGGGAGTTTGCTCTGCAAATCTTGTAAACATCGGGGACTATAAAGCCTGCAAGCAGTCTGGAAACATACAGTTTGGCAAGGGAAAATATTATGTAAATTTTTCCTGCATCGGCTGCCTTTCAGGAAAGGATCTGGAGCTTGCAAATGCAGTCTCTGAAAGAATAGGGCAGAGCAACTGAAAAAACCAGCCCGCCCATCATGTTTAATTAAAGAATTTGACAAAAATTCAAAACATGCCAGACTATTATTTTCCCTTGAAGGAAAGGAAGGAAATCGCTGAAGAAACAATGGCTTTCACCCTAGACACTTCAGGAAGCAATTTTCCATTCATTGCAGGCCAGTATGCAGACTTTACCTTGGAAAAACCGCCATTCAATGACATTAAGGGAAAAACACGGCCTTTTTCTATCGCAAGCTCTCCGTTGGAAAAAGGCTCAATAATGTTTGCAACGCGAATGCGCGATTCTGCATTCAAGAATTCCTTGAAGCAAATTTCTTTAGGGACTAAAATCAGCGTAAGCTCCGCAAGGGGAAGCTTTGTGCTGCACGATGATGCCAAACAGTCTGCAGTGTTTTTGGCTGGAGGAATCGGCATTACTCCAATACGCAGCATTATAGAAACTGCTGGATTGGAAAAAAAGCCTCACAAGCTTTTCCTGTTCTATTCAAACCGCACTCCTTCAGCAACAGCTTTCTTGCATGATTTTGAAAAATTCGCCAAGCAAAACCAGAATTTCAAGTTTTTTCCAACAATTACACAACTTGAAGGAGTTAAAGACTGGAAATATCCTACTGGAAGGATTAAATTTAAGATGATTGAAGAGAATGTTCCAGAATTGAAGAACGCGATTTTTTACATTTCAGGCCCTAACGCAATGGTTTCTGCAATGAGGCAAGTCTTGGCTGTAGGGAAAATAAAATCAGGCAATATAGTGACTGAAGAGTTTTCAGGATATTGAATCTCGGGCTTTTTAGTTGAAAGCGCGAAAAGCCAAGGATTGCGCTGTATTAACTACTCTTTGGCTCTTATTGTATTATGCAATTTTACATTTCTGTAGGCACTGAGAGAAGCTCTAGGACTTTCGCAAAGTTTGAATCCAAGAGCTTTATGGATGCTTTAAAGAATGTCACTTGGAAGCAGGTTTTAGACTGCAAGAAAGAGTACGAGCATGACGGCAGCACTGCAGACTCTGTTGATGTCACAGGCGTTGGAAAGCACAAGCTTTACACTTTAGACCAAACGAAAAAAATCCTCACGGTCTAGTTTTTAATTTTTTTTAAGAAAATAATTTTTGCAAAAGCAGATTTTATTGCGTTTTTGCTCTTGCTTTATTCAGTTTAGTTTCAAGATATTCCAACTGTTCTTCTTCTTGCCTGATTTCCCAACGCAAGCTTGCAGGAACTAAGTTTTTGCCAAGCCTTTCTGATTTTTTAACTGCTTTTTTAAGCCCTGCACGCATTGAACGAATTCTTGCATTGGTTCTGGAGATTTTCGCCCTCAAATCAGCTGTTTCTTTCCTGAATTTTCTCCAGCCAGCAAACCTTTGAAGCCAAGTTTTTCTAGGCCCTTTAACTGTTTTAAGCGCTATTGGCATTCTCAATTTCAAAAACCTGTTTTAAAAAGAGTTTTTTAGAATAAAAAAGTATCTTTAATGATGCTTTAAAAAAGAAAAAAAGCGCCTTCGGGTGGACTCGAACCACCGACCACCTGATTAACAGTCAGATGCTCTACCTACTGAGCTACGAAGGCTGTCAATTGCTTTGAAAATTGAAATTGAAAACGATTAAAAAACAACCGCCAATTCTTTTCAAATCCAAGATGCATTAGCTGAAAGCTAATGCGTCGTTTTTCTTTTTGGAACGACTGGAGACTTTTTCTTTTTGTAAAAGAAAAAGGCTTAGAATGTGAGCGAGCCCTCAAGTGGAGTGGAAAGAATTCCCAAAATGAACTTTGCAAGCGCCTCGCTTTCGTTACCCTTGAAGCACGCATTGCCTGAACTACCGTTGCTTTCTTCCGAACCTGGCGGGGTTCTTTCATGCAAGACGCCTTTAAGGACAAAAGGTCAACGGCCTCAAGCAAAGGTTTTGGAAACCTTTGGCATTCGCCTTGAAGGCTTCGGCCCGGCCTAGAGCAGATTTGCCGATACAGGATACTGCTAACATCCCAGCCTAGCTCACGAAATAATCTGGCGTGGAAAGAATTTTAAACAGGCTTTTAAAGCAGGGATTTTTTTACACGAAAAAAGACCGTTTAGAAAATTATTTAAACCAGCTTATCATACTATTATTGGTTTTTTTTATGGCTGACGAGTCAAGCATTGGAGTGAATGAAACTCCGAAAATCCTTGTTCTAGGGGTTGGAGGGGCTGGATGCAATTCTGTAAATAGAATGAGCCAGTTGGGAATTTCCGGAACTTGGGGATTGGTGGCTGTGAATACTGACAAGCAGCAGCTTTCTGCAATAAATGACGAATTGATCAAGGTGTTAATTGGAAAGTCTGTAACTCAAGGAGTCGGGACTGGAGGGTTTGTGGAAAAAGGGGCAAGGGCTGCTGAGGCTTCAAAGACTGCCTTGGGAAAGGTTTTGGAAGGAACAAGCTTGCTTTTTTTGACTGCTGGAATGGGCGGAGGCACTGGTACTGGAGCTTCTCCGGTAATTGCGGAAATTGCAAAACAGCAGGGAGCAATAGTCTGCAGCATTGTGACTTTTCCTTTTGATTTGGAAAGGTCAAGGACTTTAAAGGCAGAGGATGGAATTGTGGCATTGGCTGAAAAAAGCGATGCTGTAATAGTCATCAACAATAACAGGCTTGTGGAATTAGTGCCTAATCTTCCTGTTAATGATGCTTTTAAGGTAGTGGATGAGTTGATTGCGAAAACAGTCAAGGGAATCAGTGAAACAATCACGCAGCCTTCTCTAATAAATTTGGATTTTTCTGATGTTAGAGCAGCGTTGAGCAATAAGGGAGTAAGCTTGCTCGCTGTTGGAGAGGCAAGGAGCGTTAGCGACAGGATTGGAGAGGTCGTGCAGGACACTTTGAACAATACGTTGCTGGATGTTGAAGTGAATGACGCTACCGGGGTTTTAATCCACATTACTGGAGGCAGTGATTTAACTTTAGGAGAGGCAAAAAGCATTGGAGAATTGTTAACGCAGAGAGTAAGCCCTGAAGCAAATGTAGTGTGGGGAGCAAGGGTAAGCCAGGAATTTGAGGGCAAGATTGAGGTAATAGCGATTTTTGCAGGCATTCCCTCTCCTTTCAGGGGAGGAAGAGTGGAAAGAGAGACTGGAAGGACAAGTGCTGGCGCTGGAAAATACGCTGTTAGAGGAATGGACGGAAAATTAAAGAAAGGGCTTATTGAAATTTAGAGGCAGTTTGGTGAGGCTTGGGAAAATAGTTTTTGGTGGAATTGCAATTTCAAAAATTTCAGGATTTAAGGACTAAAAGTTTACAAACCCTATTTCCGCAAGCAGGAAGAGAAAGTAAAAGGAAAGCAATGTAAGGCCTATTTTCCTGTCAAGCCTTTTCTGCAAAGTAGCCAAGCCCACAATCAATAATTCTGCAATAACCAGGAAGAATACTGCAGTGAAAATGACCTGCTGATTGAAAACCAAAGGCCTTATCACAGCTGCAACTCCAAGCACTAGAGTGCTGTTTACTATAACGCTTCCAACCAAATCGCCAAAGGCTATCTCAAAACGCTTGAGCCTTGCAGCGCTCAAGGCAGTGGCAAGCTCCGGAACAGTAGTTCCTAATGAAACAATAACTACAGCAATCAAGGACTGAGGAACTTGCAAGAATGTTGCAATGCTTATGGTGGAATCAACTAAAAACCTCGAGCTTATGAAAAGCAGCAAGAGGCTAAAGCCAAGAATCAGGAAAGGCTTTGAAATTTTCAAGCCGTCCCTTGCCTTTATTCCAACGGAGATTTTTTGCTTGAATGCAAAAAAGCAGTAAAGCAGGAAAAGCAGCAATAGCACAAGGCCTTCGCTTCTTTCAACGCTGCCTGAAAGCAGGAAAACCAGGGGAATGAAGGTTAGGAAAAGCATTACCTGGGAGTTTTCAACAAGTTTTTTGTCCACCACGCTGACCTTATAGAAAAAAACCAGCAAGCCCATCACTAAAAGCAAGTCAACAATGTTTGCTCCCAGCACATTGCCAACGCTGATGCCTCCTGCATTGGACATTGAAGAGAAAATTCCAACCAGCAGTTCAGGCACCGAGGTTGCGACAGCGATTAGTATAAAGCCTGCTGTGAAATCGCTGATGCTGTAATGCCTTGCAATCCTTATGACCTGCCTTACAGCAATGTCTGCGGATTTTGCAAGCACCAAGAGCGAAACAGCAAAAACAAGAAAGTCAAGTAGCATGAGAACACTCTGAATATTTAGGTTTTTTTCCTTTTAAAGGCTTTTGCACAAAAGAACTAATAATGGCAAGGCGTTTGCTGAACAAGGCTTTGGAAAAATCCAATGCTTCAAAAACCCTCCCCCCATTTGTTGATGCTGACAAGATTTTGCAAGAGCTTTCGGAGCATTGGGGTTTTTTGCAGTGGAGTTTTAAAAGAATCATACTTCCAATAGTTGTCTTCTACATTATCATTGGGTTGCTTGCTGGAGAGGTAGTGTTTGGGGCATTGTTTATTTCCTTGCTAGCATTCCTTTACGCGAACTTTCTTCCAGACCTGGACAGTTTTTTCCCAAAAGAAGGGAAAAAAGCAGGCTGGATTAAAAAAAGGCTTGCGTTGTTTTTCACTCCAGTATTCATTTACTACATTCTCTCGCAAAAAATCAAGCCCTTAAGCTTAGGAAGCGAAAAGGCATTCCATTCAAGAAAGGCACTGCTGGAGTTTTCAGTATTCCTGTTTGTTTTCGGGCTTTTAATCTACTGGTCTTTTCTCAATGCTTTCTTCCTTGCGCTATTTGGCTTTTTGGGCTTTCTGACACACCTGCTTGTGGACAAGCAATTAAGGTTTTAAACGCTTTCCTCTTTCACAAATTCAAAAAGGCTTTACTAATGGCAAACTACAAGATAGAGCATGACAGGCCAAACTGCATTGGGTGCGGAGCCTGCGCTGCAACATGCCCTGAAAACTGGGAGATGGGGGCTGATGGAAAAAGCAAATGCCTGAACACAGACCTTGAAACATTAGGCTGCAACGAGGCAGCAGCAGAAGGCTGCCCAGTGAACGTGATTCACGTTATTGAAACTAAAACTGGAAAGAGGCTTTACTAAATGCCAGCCTACAGGAAAATGAATCCTGCAGAAATAAAAGCATCTCGAGAAAGAATACAAGCATTAATGGGCGGGAAAAAGCCAAAAGAGCCAAAAATAGAAAGCCAGCAAAAAATTGCAGCAATAAGTGAAAGAATCAAACTGCTTGGAGGCTTGTTAGAGCACGAGATAAGATTCAATTACTCACAGAAAGAAATTACTGCAAGGCAGAAAGAAATTGCAAAGCTGCAAAACGAACTAACGGAATTGGAAGGCAGAAAATAGCAAACCAGCACATTTTATAAACTTCTTTTCCTTTCTCTATTCTCATGCAAACAATGCTTGACTTTGTAAAAGAGATTTCTAAAGTTCCGAGGGTTGCTGGAACAGCGCAGTGCAATAAAATCAGGGATTTGATTGCCAAAAAGCTAAAAGCATTAGGCTTTGAGGTTTCGTTGCAGGAAGTGCCTTTCACTGGCTGGAAGGTTTTGAAAAAGCCAGTGCTAAAGCTTAACGGAAAGAAAGTGAAAGTTTTGCCAGTGATTTGGAGCGGTTCCACTAAAGGAGTGTTGAAAGGAAGGCTTTTGAAAGCTGGAAAGACCAAGACCTTTGAGGCTTACCAGTGGATTAGATACAAGATTGTTGACTCAGAAAACAAGGCTAAAGGATTTGTAATCACAAGGCCTGACATGGTATGGCTGCAGTTGGTTGATAAAAAATCCAAACTGCCTTACTTCATGATTTACCCAGAAACCTACAGGAAGATTAAAGAATTGAAGGGAGTGAAGGTTGAGGCTTCGGTAAAGTCGGAATTTTTGAAAAGCCAGAAAATATACAACATTATCACAAGGAATGATTCAAAGAAAAGGGTTTTGGTAAGCTGCCATTATGATTCAATGCTTTACGCTCCAGGAGCAAATGATAACGCGACCGGAGTTTCAGCAGCATTGGAGCTTGCGAAAAAGTTCAAGAATGCACAGTTTGCTTTTTTCTCTGCGGAAGAGTTCAACAAGTTTGGCTCTTACGCTTTCGTGAAAAAGCTTTCAAAAAAAGAGCTGAAAAAAATAAGGTTTGTGCTGAATTTGGACATGTTTGGTTCTGGAAAGCCTTACTGCATTTGCTCCGAAAAGCTTGCGAAAAAAGTGAAAAAGCTCTTGCCAAAGCCTGTGCACTTGATGACAAAGCCAGGGCCGCCTTTTGACTACTGGCCTTTTTTCAAGAAAGGCGTGCAAATAGTGCATTTCGGCGCTTCCCCATACAATTACTGCCACACTCCGCAAGACACTATTGGCAAGATTCGCTTAAAGCCAATGAAGCAAGTGCTGGGATATGCGGAAAAAATCCTGGAGAAATTTCTGGTTTGAGTATTTTTGCTCCGCAAGCTTTATTAATTTCCGCACCCTTGTTTTTTCTCATGCAAACGTTTGACAATATAGGGCCTGAAAAGGTCCTGGAAGTTTATAACCCAAAGGTAGGAATGCACGGGGTTGTTGTAATAGACAATACTGCCTTGGGGCCTGGAAAGGGCGGAATCAGAATGACCGCTAGCGTAAACAATGAAGAGGTCTTCAGGCTTGCAAGGACAATGACCTGGAAGAACTCTCTTGCGGAACTGCCTTTTGGGGGAGCAAAAAGCGGAATTTTCGCTGACGGAAAAAACATTCCCTTAAAGCAGAAGGAATTGATAGTGAAGGCTTTTGCAAAATCCTTGAAGTGCATCAGCCCTAGAGAGTACGTTGCTGCCCCGGACATGAACACTGGAGAGAGAGAGATGAAATGGTTTGCGCAAGCAGCAGGAAGCCTGAAGGCTTGCACTGGAAAGCCGAAATCAATGCATGGAATTCCCCACGAGCTAGGAAGCACCGGGTTTGGAGTGCATCTGGCAGCGCTAGAGGCTTTGAAATTCAAGGGGATTCCAGTAGAGGGCGCAAGCTTTGCTGTTGAAGGCTTTGGGAACGTTGGAAGCTTTGCTGCAAAATTCCTTGCTGAAAAAGGCGCAAGGCTTGTCGCTGCCTCTGACAGCAAGGGCTGTATAATAAAGCCTGAAGGAATTGACTTGAAAAGGTTGCAGGAAGTGAAGAGAAAGTTCGGAAGCGTCACAACTTATGGCCAGAAATGCTGCGTAATGTCTTGCGAAGGATTAGTGAGTGTTGAGGCTGATGTTTTGATAACAGCAGCAGTTCCAAACTTCATCAACGAGGACAACTACCACTTTGTGAAAGCCCCGATAATCGTGGAAGGCAGCAATATTCCAATGACTCCAAAAGTCGAGGAAAGACTGCATGAAAAGCACGTTTTGGTGGTTCCGGACTTTGTTGCGAATGCTGGCGGAGTGATAAGCAGCTTTATTGAATATAGGGGCGGGAATGAAAAGCAAGTTTTCAGAATGGTTGAGGAAAAGGTTTCAAAAAACACGAAACTTGTTCTAGAGCTTGCGGGAAAGCAAGGCATTTTTCCAAGAGGAGCAGCGCAAGAGATTGCAGTAAAACGCGTTGAGAAAGCAATGAAAAAAAGGAAAGGCTAAAACTGGAACAACGGCAAGGCGTTGATTAGCAAGAGCAATCCAACAATCCAGATGAAAATCCTGCCGATCAGCTTTTCCTTGTCTTTTTCTGGAATTTTCAAAAAGCCCAGGTATGGAATGCAAAGGATTTTCACCATTTTTCCGCCGTCAAAAGGCTCTATTGGAAGCAAGTTTGCTATTGCAACAAACAAGTTAAGCATGAAAAGCCAGAAGAAAAACTCAACTAATAGAATGCTTAATGGATTGATTTTGCTTTCATCCAAAGGCTGCGAGAATACGGCGCCAATGCTTCCGGAGCTTGCTTTCTCTATAGTTTCAAAACGCTCTTCGCCGCTCTCTCCCAAAAGCATGAATTCCAAAACCTTGCTTTGCTTTGCCAAGGCGCTGAACTGCTCAATGCTTGAAACTTTCACTCCATTCAATTCCAGAACGATGTCTCCTGCTTTTAACTTTTCAAAAGCAGGCGCTGGAATTTCAACTCCTTCAACAGTGAGAGTTTTCGAAACGCTAATGACCTGGACTTGCGGCGATGCGAAAGGAGCAACTAAAACTGAGAACAAGAGCAGGAAGATTCCAAGAGATATTGCAAACAAGGCAAGGTTTGACATAGAACCTACAGAAAGCACTTGAAGCTTTTTCACTGGCTTTTCTGCCTGGAATTTTTTTTCGTCAGGCTCCACAAAAGCTCCGATCGGAAGAAAGCCGAAAAGCACCAAACCGGAGCTTTTTAGCTTGATTTTGTGCACTGCTGCCAGAATTCCGTGAAAGCTCTCATGCACTACCAAGATTATGAGCAGTGAAAGCCAGCCGTGCAAGGGCACAAATATTGGAACATTAGGGATTTGAATTCCGGGAATTAGCGGAGCAACCCCGGGCAATGCCTTTCCTCCAGTGAGGATTTTGGCGATGACGTCAAAAGCGTTGATTGCGAGCAATAGCATTGAAAATCCTGCAAGGCCGAAAATTCCGAAAGAGAAAATTATCGGCAATAGGTTAGAGCTTACCAGAGGGTTTGCTGCATTCCTTCCGATTATGAAATACATTATTGCGGAAAGCGCTGCGAAAGAAAATATGAAGAGGATTATTCGTTTGGGCTTGGAAAGCTTCAAGCCGTAAAGATAGTCTATTCCAAGGCTTCCGAAGCCTATTATTATTCCAAGATTTGCGAAAGCTTTGAAAAGGCGATGGAAGCGCGAGAATTTCTGGAAAAACTCCAAGGGCTTTTTTGTCCGCACTATTGAAATAATCCTCAAGAAAACCTGCGCCTTAAGCTTTTCCTTCAAAACCCAGGCGAATGAAAAGCAGGCTGCAAAGAAGACAATAACGTAAGCAAGGGTTTCAAGCAAAGGCATTTCTATCACTCTCTTGAATTCTCTCGCAGGCTTAGCTGCAATGCCTTCTCAAGCTTTGCAACAAGCTGTTCTGAAGGAATAAGCTTCTGGCTTTCAATCTTTTGCAGAACGCTTTCTTTTTCAAACATCTTTTTCGCAAGCTCTTCCAGAGTCAGGCCTAAAGCCTGCCTTTTGTTCCTTACAGCGCTTCCATAATCTGCTTTCAGGCTCAAGCCTTCGTCAAGCTCTCTTGAAGGAAGAAAGGGCTTTTTCTGGATAAAGGCTTTTCGCATTTTTTGGCTTTCAGCTCGAGGCTCTTGCACTATGCTTCCAAGAGTTGAGCATTCATCGCAAGCAAGCAGTACAGCGCCGTCAATTTCCACGAAGGTTTTTTCAAAAGCAGGCTTTCCGCAAAGCTCGCAGTTCATAAAGAAAAAAGAAAGCCGCTTTCTTAAAAAACAGGAGTGGTTTTTTGAGGGTTAAGGCTAAGGGATTCCTGGTTTCTTGAAAAGCGTAAAAAGGAATTAGGCCCGCAACAGAAATTGCTGCGGGACTATAGAGAGTTGGTTGAACTTAGTAAGAATTGGGGATAGGCTCACCAACTAAGTTCTATACGGCACTGAACTAAATCAGCGCCAGAATTAATAGTGCAGGCAGGTTATATTTAAACCTTTCCCGGAAAATTCGTTAATTGCGCCAAAAGCGGGGAAGCCTTGTTTGGTGCTTTAAAAGCTTTTCGCTCGGGCTTTTTTCCAATCCTTAGAAACTGTTTTTTAAAAAAGCCGTATCTTGTTGTTTTAGAGTGCTTGCAAAATGGGAACAGCAATTGGAGAGCTTTTGGAAAGGCAGAATATAGAGCTTGATTTTCTGGCAGGAAAGACAGTTGGAGTTGACTCTTACAACATAATCTACCAGTTCTTGAGCAGCATTAGGGGAAGTGACGGAACGCCTTTGATGGATTCTGAAGGCAATGTCACAAGCCATTTGACTGGCATTTTGTACAGGACTGCAAACTTGTTTGAAAAAGGGATAAAGCCTGTTTTTGTTTTTGACGGAAAGCCCCACAAGCTAAAGGCAGAGACTATTAAAAAAAGGCACGAGATTAGGACTGAGGCTATTGCAAAGCACGAGAAGGCCTTGAAGGAAGGGGATTTGGAGCAGGCAAGAAAGTTCGGCTCCAGAGCCCTAAAGCTTACTGAGCCAATGCTAAAGGACGCGAGAGAGCTGATTCAAGCTTTAGGCTTTCCCATAGTTGAAGCGCCTATGGAGGGAGAGGCGCAAATCAGCGTGATGTGCAGTAATGGAGTGCTTTACGGAGCAGCAAGCCAGGATTATGACTGCCTGTTGTTCGGAGCGCCTAAAGTTTTCAGGAACATTGCTGTAACAGGCAAGCGCAAGGTTCCTGAAAAGAATTACTACGTTGACATCTCTCCGGAATTCATTGACTTGAAAAAAAACCTTGAGGCTTTGGGAATTTCAAGGCAGAAACTAGTCTGGCTTGGAATTTTGATAGGAACTGATTTTAATGAAAAATTCCCGCGCATTGGCCCAAAGACAGCGTTAAAGCTCGTGAAAGAAAGCGGGAGTTTTGAAAGCGTTTGCGAAAAAGCAAAATTCAGGCCTGAATTTGATTACAAGGAAGTTGAGGAAATTTTCCTAAAGCCTCAGGCAAGCGAGGAGTTTAAGATTGAATTCAAGGCTCCAAATTCGGAAAAGGTTTTGGAGTTCTTGTGCGAAAAGCACGATTTTTCAAGGGAAAGGGTTGAAAGCGTTTTGAAAAAGCTCGGGCAGAAAGCAAGCGAGAAAGGAAGCCAGCAAAGCCTTAGCGCTTGGTTCAAGTAAAGCGCAATGCGCAAGGTTTAAATCATTGGAAAAACAAATATTGCAAAAGCGAGGTTTTTTGAATGAGCGGAGAGAGTTTCAGAGAGCTTGCTGCAGTAGGTTTGCCATTAAAGACCAGAAAAAACAATAAGGCAAAACTTTACACCTGGCAGGCTGGAAGGTGGGTGCGCGCTGATGGAATGCTGGTAAAAGACCCCGAGATTTTGAGAATGCTTGACAGAAGGCTTCCAAAAAAATACCGCCCCTTAAGCAGACACAGGCTTATTCCCTGAACTTTAAAGGCACGAAAACGTAAAATCCTGGAGCAAAGCTTTGCAGTAATTCTCCGTTCTTTTTTTCCAGAATTTCCAGCTGTTGCGAGAAAGCAGCCCCTACTGGGGCTACTAGAATTCCCCCTTCAGCAAGCTGTTCAACCAAGGCGTCTGGAACTTTAGCACAGGCTGCAGAAATCAGAATCCTATCAAATGGCGCTTGCTCTGAAAGGCCTTTGGAGCCGTCAGCGCAAAAAACCTTAGCATTCTTTACTCCTGCATTTTTCAGGTTTTTTTTTGAAATTTCTGCAAGTTCTGGAAGCAGCTCAATTCCAAAAACCTTTCCCTTGCTTCCAGCAATTTTGGAAAGCAATGCCAGAACGTAGCCGCAGCCGCTTCCAATCTCCAAAACCTTCTGGTCTTTTCGAACTTGCAAATTCTCAAGCATTGCTGCAATCGTTGAGGGCTGGCTTATAGTCTGGCCCTTGATTAAAGGCAAGGCGTCATCAGCATAGGCTGAATTCTGCATTGAGGGATTTACAAACAGTTCGCGCTTTACAGCAAGGAAAGAGTTTTCAACCTCCTTGCTTTTCACCGCGCCTTCAGATTTCATTCTTTCAACAAGGCTTTTGCGTTCAAGTTCGAAATTCAAGGCATTTCCCCCAAGCTTTTGCCTTTCAATGCAAGATTAAGGCTCTCTCTCCTTCAAGAGTTTCAGGAATTCTTTCTTCTTGTGCAATTCCTCAAGCTCTTTTTCCAGGATTACTGGAGTTGTCTGAAATCGTTCAAGCTTGAATTCTTTCGCTATTATTAGAGAGTGCGAGTCAAAGATTGTCTTGGTTTTTTCCAAAACCAGGGCTTTTCTCTCAATCTCCTGACTCAAGCCTGCCTTGTTTATCATTAAAGGCTCTAAAGGCTTTGAAAATGCCTTGAACGGAGCGTGCTTGAAGACAGCAATCTTCAATCCCATGGAATGCAGCTGCTTCAATGCATTGTCCTCAATCCTGCTTTCATCCTTAAAGCCTGAAGCTTCAAGCCTTAGTGGCTCAAAAAGCATTGGGCTTGCAACAATTCCTTGACCAAGTTTTTTCTCAAGCCTTTTTGCAATCTCCAATTCAGCATTATGGCCTTGCTCGTAGCGGTAAACGCTTTCAACGCTGCTGCCAATTATTTCAGCAAGCTCTTGAACGCTCAATCCCTGCTGGATTCTCAGCTCTTTGATTCTTTCAGGGTTTAATTCCACAAACTCCATTCCCTTGAAGTATTTCACCTCGGGAATTTCGCCCTTGAAAAACTGCCTGAAGGTTTCCAAGCTTACCACAGGCAGGCCATAACGGTCGTAAATTATTCCATCCTTCAGTTCGAAGGCTTTTGATTTTTCCCCAACAACTAAGGCTGTAGAGTTTAAAACGCTTGCAAGCCTTTGCAATTCTAAAGCGTTTTCCTTCCTGAAAGAGTCAATGTTTTCCAAAACCTTGACTAAAACGTGCAGGTCTTCCCTTCTTGCTGCAATGTCAAAGCAGCTGTTGAAAGAGGCAAAGCTTGCTGTAGTAAAGCCTTGCTTTTGGAGGAATGCAAGCAGGCTTTGCAGTATTTTTTCACGCATTTTTCCACTACCTCAAACCAGGATTGCAAAAAAAGCAAGCAATGCCAGGAGCATTCCAAGCTTTGAAAAAGCCTGCGCTTTTGCAAAAGAGTTCCATCCCAAAGCCTTTGCAGAGAGCAGGAAAACAAGGGTGGTTGGAAAGAGCAAGAGCAGGTATGCAAGGCTTTGCACTATTCCAAAGCTGAAAATCCAGAACGCAAGCACTATCGCAATAATGTAAAAAATTCCAACCAAAAGCTTTGCTCTTTTAACTCCCAAAACCATTGGAAGAGTGTTCTTCAATCCTTTATCAGCATTCAAGTCCTCAAAATCTTTTATTATCTCACGCGAAAGGTTTGCGAAAAGCATTGGCCAGAAAAGCCAGAACACTACCTCAAAATTCCCAATCACTGAAGCTCCGAAAACCAGGGTCATTGCAGTGCCTAAAGCAACAATCCAGTTACCGAAAAACTTTGCCTTCTGGAAGAAAGCGCTGTAAGAGAACAAAAGCAAGGACATTATTACAGCAATCAAGAAAGCGAAAAACCCGAGAAAGTAGGAGACAAGAATTCCTGCAGCGAAAAGCAAGAGCGCTAAAGAAAAAACAATTCCTGCATTTGCCTTTCCCAAAGCCAGGGCTTTTTTTGCTTTCTTTCTCCTGTCAATTTCCAGGTCAAAATAATCATTGACTGCCTGGCCTCCGGCGCAAACCAGAAAAACCGCAAGAAAAACAAGCAGTGCATTCAAGTCCAAGAGAATCCAAAGCGCTGAAATCCAATACCCAATCAATGCAGCAACTCCTGCAACAATGCAGTTCAAGGGCCTTATAATTCGCAAATAATCAAGCAATGTCATACTATTCCATAATGCACCGCAAGGATTAAATTCTCTCATTACCAAAGTTTTCCACATGGGAGAATTCCTGCTAAAGTCAGCAAACGTTATTTTCGCGCTTGTAATAGTTTTCGCAATAGGCTTTTACCTTGGAGGAAACTTCTCAAATGCGCCAGCCATCTCTCTGGAAAAACTTCCTGAAAAAACCTTGAGCGCAAAAGCCAACATTCTCGCAGTTGACTCGCAAGGAAAAGGAATTGTAAGCCAGGCAAGCGTTGAAATAAACTCTGGCTCCGGAAGAATACTTCTTTCACTAAATCCTTTTGTGGAACCTGACACGCAAGACAGCGCGAAAACCGCTGCCTCCATAGCGCAGGAGTTTACAGGAAAAAGCCTTTCAGACAAGGATGTAATCTACAGTATTGAAAACAGTCCGGCAAGCCTTGTTGGAGGCCCTTCAGCTGGAGCTGCTTTAACGCTCGCAACCATTGCAGCAATCCAGGAGAAGAGAGTGAGGAGCGATGCTGCGATTACTGGAACAATCCAGGCTGACGGAAAGATTGGAGAGGTTGGCGGAGTGATTGAAAAGGCAAGCGCTGCTGCAGAAAAAGGCTTGAAGCTTTTTGTAGTCCCAAAAGGCCAAAAAACCTTGACTTATTACGAGCAAAGGCAGGAGGAAACGCGTAGGGGAAATTTCACAATCACTAGAACAGTCTACGTTCCTAAAACAATAGACTTGCAGGAATACCTGAAGCAGGAAGGGTTTGAAATCCAGGTGGAAGAGGTTGCAAGCATTCAAGAAGCCGCTGCTTTAATGATTGAGTAAAATTTGCATGATTAAAACAATATTTTTTGACTTTGACGGAGTCATTGCACCAAGCAAGCCTGGCGGCAGGGCGATTGCTGAAAAACTTAGCTTGGTTATTGGAGTTCAAGAACAGCGGATTTTTAACGCATTCAAAAAAGTCGGCAGGCCCTACCTGCTTGGAAAGCAATCGCCAAAGCAATTTCTTGAAATGCTTTCAAAAGAATTGGAAAAACAAGTAAAGGTTGAAGATTTAGTGAAAGCTTATTATAAAGTGCCGATAAGCAAGCAGGTCTTGAAAATTATTGAAAAGTTAAAAGCTCGAGGGCATAGGGTAGAGTTAGTGTCAAACAATCCAAGCTTTAGGTTCAAGGCATTGAAAGCAAAAGGCAGGATTGATGTTTGGAAAACTTTTCACAAAATCAATATTTCTTCACTGGCTGGGAAAATGAAAGAAGAATTTTTTCAAAAGCTGCCATTGAAAGAAGGCTTGTTCATAGACAATAATAAGGAATTTCTAGAAAGAATCAAAAAAAAGCAAGGCAAAACAATTTATTTTGATTCACTAAAGCACGATTTGGGATACTTGAAAAAGAAGCTGGCTAAAGCAGGAATTAAAGCCTGATTAGGCTTTCTTCACTTTCTTGCTTTTGAGCCTGAATTTTTTGCTGCCGCATTTCCTGCACTTTCCGGGCATTCCGGTAGCAGAACGGTTTTTTGCATTGCATTTCATGCAAACCCAAACGTTCTTGAACAATCTTCCCTCAGCAGCCTCGAACTTTGCCATAAAAAAATCACTCTTTGCAGAAACCAATTAATGAAATAAGATTGCTGCATTAGGTTTAAAATTGTTATTAAGGACAATGAAATAAGCAACCAGCTGTTTTTTCAGGAAGCTTGCAAAAAGCAAACAAAGCCCTAATCGTCCAGCCCGGTTAAGGACATCGGCCTTTCAAGCCGAGAACACGGGTTCAAATCCCGTTTAGGGCATTTTTGTTTTTTTAGGCAATT
>Ga0209541_10007909_pt1 | contig 17739 bp, 18 predicted proteins | sample RifCSPlowO2_01_FD_184027 | JGI IMG/M metagenome (GOLD analysis project Ga0209541, IMG submission 184027) | Groundwater microbial communities from Rifle, Colorado - Rifle CSP2_plank lowO2_0.1 (SPAdes) (version 2) | ecosystem: Environmental > Aquatic > Deep subsurface > Groundwater | place...
AAATACCACCCAGAAACCAGACAATACCGATAGTGAAAATTAATTTTCTTTGGGCATCTTTCCGATAAAGGATGAGTCCCAAAATACTACCAGCTGATAAAATCCAAAAAACTAATTTGGTCAATAACGTGCCTCTAAGAAGACTTATTTCCTCAAGTAAAATATTGCCCGTATTTGAAACTAGCCAAACGAAATGCGTGGTTTTGTAACCAATGGTGGTTCCACGCGTAGTAAATTCCAGTATTGTTCTTATGTTGGGGAAATTATGGCGGATTTCGAAAATAAGGAAAGGCGAGAAGGTAATTAAAAATCCAATTGTTGCTAAAAAGGCAATTTTTGGCCAGTTCTTAAAGTTAGTATTAACACAAACAATAATTGCCGAGATTAAAAAAAGAATGGCTGCCAAATAATGCAGCTGGACTGCTATACCAAAAGAAGCTCCAGCTAACAAAAAGTAGATATATCTTTTCTTTTTAATACCCAGATAAATAAAGTAAATCAAAAGAAGCGAGAAAAACGGCAAGGGGTTGGGATTCCATGAAGAACGTGAATATCTGATAATAAGTGGCGCGATGCCGTAGAGGGAACTTGCTAGTATTGCAGGCCAAAAACCTAAGGCTTCGTTTATAAATTTGTATAAAAGAAGTACAGTAGCAACGCCTAGTATGGCAACTAAATACGCAGGGCCAACTGGATCTAAATGCCAAAGCAGTAAGAATGGTGCGGCCATCCAATAATAGATTGGACCAAGATAAAAACCGCCAACAGAGGCACTCGGGCCCAGGAAAGGCAGGTGTTTTTCGATAAAAATGTTTCTCATAATAATCATGTCTCTTCCTTCGTCTCCCAAAAAAACAACATAATCTCTTATATGCCAAAAACGAAAAAAGATTGCGGTTAAAATAACAACGGCTAACAAAACCTGCTGGAGAGTTTTTTGGGAAATGGGCATTGGAACCTACAAACTATAGTAACCTATTCTATCTTGGGATTTATGTTTTCGGCAAGAGAACTGATGTTTGCGGGATGCTCCTTCCAAACTATCAATAGATTAAGAAAATAATTAACAAAAAGGCCAATAACGACTCCGAGGGCAAGACCAATTTGTTCATGAATGTTAAACACTCGGGCGAAAATTAAAATGCTGGCCAATTGAATTAATGGGCTTCCAAATGAGGTAGCGTTAAATTTTAAAAATCTGGCAGTAATTAAACCCTGGTGAGATCTGTGTTTAAACGTCCAGTTTTCATGGAGTACGAAATTAAGAATGATTGAAAGCTCAATTGAGATTAATGACGAAACAAAAAGTCTGTCTAAAGTTAGAAAAAGGAAGTGAGAAGCAGAATCAATTGTAGGAATAAAAGACAGAATGGGTCCCTTCAAAAGAGGGAATACATAAACCTCTCCCCTATTTAACAAACTCAGAGCAACTGCATTTAATAAATAGCTCACTGACCCCACGGTTAAAAATTTAACGAATGTCTTAGATCTTTTGAGACGAACTTTGATGCCAAATTTCAGAACATCCAAGGTATATGAGACAATTTGGGCCTTTGAATAACCTTTTTTGCGATCTTCGAATGTTATAGGAACTTCCTTAACTTTAGCTCCAGTTGCAAGCGCGCCATATAAAAATGCGGGTTGAATTATATAAGTTTTTGATTTCCAGGGAATTTTTCTAAAATCAATTTTTTCAAAAAGTTTTTTTGTAAACATTCTATAAGAATTAGTATATTCGCCAATACCAAATGTGCCCCAGCTGATCTTGCAGTAAAGAGCCGAGCCCCTAGTAAAGAGTCTCCTGTGCCAGCCAAGTAAGTTTCTTCCGCCTCGCATAAGCCTTGATCCAATGATTAAGTCATATCCTTTTTCGATAAAATCAAGCATAACAGGTAGAGTTGATGGGTCGTGAGAAAGGTCCCCATCCATCTGCGCTAAAATATCAGCCTTAAATTTATCAGTAGCATAGCGATGACCTTTAACTAGGCCAATACCAAGTCCTCTTTCTTTGACATCTAGATAATGAACCTTCGGATTAGTCTTGGAAATTCTTTTAACAATTTCGGCGGTACCGTCCGGGGAATGGCTGTCTGAAACTAAAACATGCAGATCAACATCTGGTATTTTTTTGCTTTGAGCCAGTACTTTTTTAATAATTTCTTCGATGTTTTCCTTTTCGTTGTACGTGGGGATTGTAACAACAAGTCTCATTTAGAATTTGCCCTGAGGAGCTTAATATCATTTTCGACCATCATTCTGACAAGTTGCGTAAACCCAACGGTGGGTCTCCATCCTAAAACTTTTCTGGCTTTTGACGAGTCACCAATTAAAAAATCGACTTCTGCCGGCCTAAACAGTTGTTTTGACACGTGTATGTATTTTTTCCAATTTTTGACACCTATAACCCCGAAGGCTTCCTCTACAAAATCGGCAACTGAATGATTTTGGCCTGTGGCAATGACATAATCATCGGGCCCGTCTTGTTGAAGCATAAGCCACATTGCCTTGACGTAATCCCCGGCAAACCCCCAGTCGCGCTTGGCATCAAGATTGCCAAGGACGATACGGTCTGCCTGTTTTAAATGAATTTTGGCAACAGTGTGGGATATTTTTCTAGTTACAAATTCCAAGCCACGTCTTGGGGACTCGTGGTTAAAAAGAATTCCAGAAACAATAAAAAGATTGTATGACTCTCGGTAATTAATAGCGATCCAGTGTCCATAGACCTTAGCAACACCATAGGGGCTACGCGGATGAAACGGTGTACTTTCGTTTTGAGGGTTTTCGCGAACCATGCCAAACATTTCTGAGGAAGATGCCTGGTAAAACTTTGCTTGAGGTTTAATTTGACGAACTGCCTCAAGCACGCGGGTTACGCCAAGGGCTGTAAACTCTCCGGTTAAAACCGGTTGAGACCAGGAGGTGGCCACAAAGCTTTGGGCAGCTAAATTATATATTTCATCAGGCTTGGAATAAGCGACAGCGCTGGTTATTGATTGTTGGTCCAAAAGATCACCGGGAATTAGCTCAATCTTGTCCTCAATATGTTTAATACGTTCATAATTCGGGGTTGAGGTTCTACGGGTTAGACCAAACACCTTATAATTTTTGGTCAGCAAAAACTCGGCTAAATATGAACCGTCCTGGCCCGTAATTCCCGTAATAAGTGCCCTTTTTTGTGCCATAAAAATTAATTCAATTTTTGGCCTAAAATATTTCTTTCGTATTCAATTGTATCAGAAAGTGTTTTGGAGATGGGAATTTGAGGTTTCCAGCCAGTTTGTTTATTAAATTTAGAAAAGTCGCAATAAATTTTTTCAATCTCGACCGGACGCAAAAGCTCTTTATCTTGTTGAATTTTAATTCTAACATTTGACAATGAAATTAGTTTTTCCAAGATATCTGCAATTCGTACAGGTTTCCCTGAACCTATATTGTAGACTTCGCCCGGTTTGCCTTTTTCTAAAGCGAGAATGTATGCCCTGACCATGTCCCTAACGTCTGTGAAGTCCCGCCAAGTTTCAAGATTGCCCACCTTAATAGTGCCTCCACCCTTTTTTTCAAGGCTCGCGATTTGTCCAGCAAACGAAGGTATGACAAAAGCTTTTGATTGTCCGGGACCTATGTGATTGAAAGGCCTGACTCTTATAATACGGAGTTTTTCGCTAACAAAAAACTGGTATCCTAAAAGATCCTGAGCAACCTTAGATACGGCATACGGGGAAATTGGTGCCAGTGGCGTTTTTTCATCAAGTGAAATAAGATTTTTGGGCTGACCATACTCGTCGGAAGAGCCAACTATCAGGATTTTTGCCTTAGATCTTAATTTAACCAGTGATTCTAGTAGATTTAACTGGGTGTTAATATTGTTTTGGATAGTTTTTGCCGGAGACTTAAAGCTTTGGGCGGGAGAAGAGTAGGCGGCTAAATTAAAAACGTAATCGGGATCAATGTTCAAGATTGTTTTTTCAAGGTCGCGTTTTTTGAGAAGATTGCAGGGTATTAAATTTATTCTGCTTCTGATCTCATCGACATTTGTTGTTGTATGCTCCGGGTGAAAAAGACCGTAAACAGTTATTTTTTGGGTGAGCAAGTATCTCGCCAAATGGCTCCCGGCAAATCCGGCGATACCTGTAATTAGAGCTTTTTTCATCTACCAAATCCACTATATACAAAACCTAGTTCTTTAAGCTTTTCTTTTTTGAAGATATTGCGCCCGTCAATAATTATTGGTCTTTTTAATAATTTTTTGGCTCTTGTCATGTCCATTTGGCTAAATTGCGGCCACTCGGTAACAATTAACATCGCGTCCTTGCCGCCGACGGCCTGATACTCGTCTTTTGCATAAAGAACTTCTTTGGGCAGGATTTTTTTGGCATTCTGGATGGCTTGCGGGTCATACACGGTCACCTGCGCCCCAAGACCTAGAAGCTGATTGATGATTTTTACAGATGGGGCGTCTCTCATATCGTCGGTACTGGGCTTAAAAGCAAGACCTAAAACCGCAATTCTTTTCCCTTTAAGAGAATAAGCGTTTTTTGAGGCGGCATTTAGCGCCCTTTTGACTTTATTAATAAACAATTCAATTTGGTCTTGGTTAATTTGATCGACCGCCCTTAGGAGTTGAAAATCGTAGCCGAAATGCTTACCAATAGCAATGAACGCCAGGACATCTTTAGGCAGACATGAGCCGCCGTAACCAACACCCGGCTGAAGAAAAGCATGGCCGATTCGCCTGTCGCTACCTACCCCTTTTAAAACTTTTTCAACATCAGCGCCGGTCTTTTCGCAAAGGGTGGCAATAGCATTGGCGAAAGAAACTTTGGTCGCCAGCAGTGCATTTGAGGCATACTTTACAAGTTGGGCAGAGCGGATGTCGCAAATAATCCTTTCACCGGAAATGGGTGCGTGAAGTTCCAACAAAATTTTCTGAGCCTTCTTGCTTTTAGTACCGATGATTATTCTGTCGGGATGAAGTGTATCCTCAATTGCCGAACCTTCTCTTAAAAATTCCGGTGAGGCGGCAAATTCAAACTTAGCCTTTGCATACTTTTTAACGGTTCCTTCCAGGTCATCTTCAAAACCGATGGGGATGGTACTTTTGATGGCAATTAAAGTATAGCCGGAGAGATTCTTTGCGGTTTCTTCGACTGCGGAAAAAAGATAAGAAAGATCTGCCTCCCCATTTTCTTTGGGGGGTGTGCCAACACAGATGAAAACAGCTTGAGATCTCGGCACAGTATCCGAATATTTTGTGGTGAAAGACAGTTTACCTGCTTTAGTGTTTTTTGTAATATATTCTGTAAGGTAGGGTTCAAAAAATGGCACCTTACCCCTTCTGAGACTTTCTATTCTTTCTTTCGATATATCAACGCAATAAACTTTGTTCCCAAGCTCTGAAAATACAGCTGCTGTAACAAGGCCGACATAACCGGCACCGATAACTGTTAATGTCATGGTAATTTTAGCTATTTTAGCTTTAAACTAAATATTAAATCAATCTTCCACCTGATTGCCCGTGAATAATTTTGATTCCTTGCCGCCAGCCGGTTGGATGAAATCCGAGCCTGCTGATTCGTTTAACTGATAGGGCCCCATTAACAGTCCTTGGCGTGGCACCAGATCTTTTTAGAAAATCGACGATTGACCCTTTTTGCACAGCGCGCGCGTCACCCCCAAAAACTTCAATTAAATAAAGGGCAAATTCGTACGGTGTTGTTATCTGAGGACTGGCAAGATGAAAGATTTGGGATTGATTCTCTGTTATCAAAAGTTTTATTGCGGGTGCAAGATCATCAACAAAAGTGGGCGTTAGAGCCTGATTAAAAAACATGGGTGGAAGCGACCCCTGGTGATAATTCCTGAGGATTCGTTTGGCAAAATCGTCCTTGCCTTCAAATCCCGCCCTATAAGGATAAGCGATTCTTATAATCAAGTATTGGGATAATTGGCTTTTAATAATATTTTCAGCTTCAATTTTAGTTATGCCGTACCAAGAAACTTTTTCAAGATCAGGACCGAAAGGTGAATCTTCGGCGTATGGACCAGCTGTACCATCGAAGACAAAACTGGTGGAGATAAATATCAATCCTCTTTGATATTTAAGACAAGCAGCTACTACATTTTCGACCCCGTTTACATTGACTCGCCAACAGGTGTTACTTTTGTCCCCCCTTTGTTTTTCGGCAGCGTCAACATCGGTAAATGCGGAAAAAAGGATAGCATTCGCAAATTGGTGCTTTTTGAAAAATTCATCTGTCGATTCTGCGTCGGTGATATCAACGAGTATTTGGCCGGACAAATCCGCCTTAACGAGATCAAAATCATTCGATGCTTGCTCGCAGTAGCGAGATCCAACCATTGAAGATGAGCCGATGACACCAACTGTTTTACTTATCTTGGATTCCAAAGTCACTCCTTACCTGGCGCCAACTAAGTTCGCCCGCATGATCTATTCTACCTTCGTCCGCAGGGTTATAAAGTTGGGTTGGGAAATTTAAAAGGTAGCCCGGGTCTTTGGAAACTGTCATAAAACCATGGTATGTATTTGGGGGGATTACAACCATATACATTTCATTCTCTTCTTCGGGACCCATTAAAAATAAATTTAATCTGCCTTTTGTTTGGGAGTCTTGTCTTGGATCGCAGATTGCGGTGACAATTCTGCCTGACACACAAATAAAGCGATCTTTTTGAAACTTATGGACATGCCATTTGTCTTCATCGCGAGCAACGCCGGGAGGGGTGATGGACATATACTGCATAGCAAATTGCAGATCAGACTCGTTTATGACATCTGCCCAATCCTTTCGTAAGGTCTCAAATAAGGTGCCTGTCGCGTCTTTATGAATTGTTAATTTTCTGATAATAACGTCTCTTATTAAATCTTTTTGGTTTACAAGATCGATATATTGATATTTCATTAAAATGAATTATCTTCTGTGATATTGTTCTTGGTAATATTTACCAAACTGTTTGTTTTTAAGTTTTTGCCACCAACTCTTATTTTTTCTGTACCAATCAACCGTTAACTTAAGGGCATCGTCGAAATTGTATTTTGGTTGCCAGCCTAACTCTTTTGTGATTTTAGCAGCATCTATGGCATATCTTCTATCATGGCCAGGTCTGTCCTTAACATACTCAATCTTATCTGGGGACTGGTCTAAAATTTTAAGAATTTTCTTGACTACCTCGATGTTTTCGATGGCACTATCAACGCCAATACAATATGTCGCCCCTACTTTACCTTTTTGAAGAACAAGGTCGATTGCGGCGCAATGGTCCTTGACATATAGCCAGTCGCGAACGTAAAGACCATCCCCATATACAGGCACTTTTTTACCTTCAAGCAAATTAGTTATTGCTAGCGAAATAAGCTTCTCTGGAAATTGATATGGGCCAAAGTTGTTAGAACAGTTGGTGACTGTTATGGGAAATCCGTAAGTTGCGTGATAAGCACGAACCAGATGGTCGGAAGCCGCTTTTGATGCGGCATAAGGACTGTTGGGCCGATACGGACTATCTTCTCTAAACTTTTCTTTAGAATTTAAATCCAGTGAGCCATAGACCTCGTCTGTAGAAACATGATGAAATCGCCTAACCCCAGCTTCTTTGGCAACATCTAAAAGTATTTGCGTGCCGACAACGTTGGTTAAGATAAATGGAGCAGGATCCAAAATTGACCTGTCGACATGGGATTCGGCTGCGAAATTGACTACAACATCGACATTTTTTATTGCATATCTAACTTCTTTGGCGTTGGCAATATCGCCTTTTGTAAAAGTGTAGTTTTGGCTATTTTTGACACTCTCTAGATTTTCAAGGTTACCAGCGTAGGTAAGGTTGTCAAAATTAATTATTTGATCACTCGGATGATTTTTTAACCAGTAGTGGATGAAGTTGCTTCCTATAAATCCTGCTCCGCCAGTTACCAAAAGCCGCATGTTAGAAGTTTGTTAACTCCTTTTCTTTCTTGCCCAAGCTTTTTCTAGCCCAAAAGACACTAGTTCTGTAGAGACTTTCGAAAGTTCCAGCATCTGACCAAAATCCCAAAAGTTTGGCCCAGCGAAGTTTTCCTCCCTTTATATATATATTATTGACATCAGTAATTTCCAGTTGCCCACGCGCAGACGATTTAATTTTTTTAATATGAGAAAATACCTGATTATCGTAAATATAGAGACCCGTAACTGCCAGATTAGTTTTGGGGTTTTGTGGTTTTTCCTCAATGGAGACGACTTTTGAATCTTTTACCTCGGCAATGCCAAATCGCTGCGGGTCTTCAACTTCCTTTAGAAAAATTACGGCGCCATCTGCAAAATTGTTTACCTCAAATGTGATATCGGCATCGGTGCAGTTGTCGCCAAGAATTACGGTAATGGGTTCCTCGTCTGCAAAGTCTTGGGCCAATTTCAGGGCATCAGCTATGCCGCCGTCGCCGGAAGTCTGATAGGCGTATTCCAAATGTGTGACACCAAATTCCTTGCCGTTTTGAAGAACTCTTATAAAATCACCGGCATGAGGACCTCCAACGACAATCAGGATGTCTTTTATACCGGCGCTCACCAATGTTTGGACTGGGTAGTAGATCATCGGTTTGTCGTAAACCGGAAGCAAATGTTTATTGGTGGCATGGGTCAGGGGATAAAGTCTGGTCCCAAGTCCGCCTGCTAAAACTACGCCCTTCATGTGATTATTATATCGTAAACTTACGAGATGATGAAATTTAAATTAACTAGCTAGATGGTAGGACTAAATTGGCCAGACGACTCGGCTGGACTTGGATTCTCATCACCATTAACCAGTCTTACTCTTAATATCTCATTATGAAATGTAGATTCGACTGTGAGGACTTCTTTGCCTGTTACGACTGCTGGTTCAATTTCATCTATTGGTTGTGGTTCTTGGCCTGGCCCTTGCGATTTTGAGACTCGCGTAAATTTGAGTACGCCCGAAAAAGTGACAAAAACAGCTTCAGCAGTCTGGCCAAAATAAATGTTCATTCCAGCAGGTGGAAGACATTTTACTTGTTCTTCCTGTGTTGGATGCAGCTGAAATCTTCTACTTTCCTTGGTCCAGGTATTAAAGATTTCACACTCAGCTAGTGCTGGCATATTTGCTTTTCCAAATAAAAACTGCGCTTTTGCGCAGAATTTGAAGAAATTATATGCTTGATGAGGCTAAAAAGTCAAACTTTTGTGATAGTTGATACGTTTTTGCAGTGGATAATCTAATTAAGGAGTGTATTTAAATAATCGGGCGATTTGGTCATCAATTTGACTAGCTAGTTTAACTCTAATACACTAGAATAATAGAGTGAGTAGAGTTTCTAAAAAGATTTTAAATAAACAAATTGAAGAACAAATGTTTGAAACTTTATGGGAAGCAATTTCTCAGGTTAAAGATAAGGGCGATGTTAAACTTTTTCTGAACGACCTTCTAACTCCAGTTGAAAGAATTATGGCAGCAAAAAGACTAGCGATAGCAATTCTACTTTTGAGAGGCAAAGATTACGAAACGATAATAGATTTACTTAAAGTTTCAAACGAGACTATTTCGAAAGTCTCATTGATTTTAAAAGTAAATAATGGTTACAGAATTGCGGTTAATAAGTTGGTCAGAACCGAGGCTGGAAGACAATTTTGGAGGGATATTGAAAGTCTTTTATATAGATTGGGTACTCCTGGCAAGGCTTTCTTACCGGAAGAAGTGATTAAGCGCCAGCTTGGACACAAAAAGAAAACTCTAGTTTAGTTAGTCTACTCTATTACACTAGAGTATTAGAGTGGAATAGGAGCATTCCCCGATTGATGGACTGACAGGAATATTATTTTCTGCGAAGTTTTGTCTGTTACAAGTTATGGTGTGTAGCGGAAGGACTGGGCAATTTGGTCAAGAGCTAGGTAAAGAGATTCTGATTTCGTAGATAATATATAAACTGAATTATTCACATAAATATAATAAGATTTCTGTATGATTCCTTCTTCAGAAAACTTGATAATTCTGGATAATGAATTTAATCCATTAATAATAAGCATTGTCGTACCAGAAATTTCAATTCTTCTTTTCGAATCGAATCCTTTAAGGTAGTCCTGTAGGTTATCAAAATTTGTACCATTCCTCCCTATTGTTATTTGTCCCTCAGAAGAGTTCAAAACAACAGAAACAACATTATCATCTACTTGAAATTGAATTGGTATTTTAACTTCGAATTTTAAACTTTTGGACTGGAAGACTTTTAGTTCTTGGCTCGTAGGGCTAGGTAAATAAGTTGAAGCTTTTGGTGGATTTGTCGGTTGCACAGGCGTTTTATTGCTTAGACCCCCTATCACTAAGACAGCTAAGATAATAACAGCTGCGCCTAATCCAACCAATATTAAAATATTTGCAAGTCCTCTATTACTAAATTCAACCATCTATTATAAGACTACCATCGTTGATCATGAGGTACAAGAATCTCTGTTGTTGCTTGTGTTTCATTACCTGCAAGATCTGCTGCGAGAATTCTAATTTCGTATTTGCGGCCATCTTTATCCTCTCCTTTGCGACTTGCCTGTAGTTGGACCATAGTACCAAAATCAGTAATCGTTGGTTCAACTTGATCATACTCATCTCGAACTTCGAAAATCTTATTGGCAATTTGATTATTGTCAGAAGCAGAACCGGAAACCTCAACATTAACCAATTTGTTATTAGGTGGCCAGAGAATATTTGGATTTGCCTGAATTGTAGCCGTAGGAACCGTTTTGTCTATGTTAAATACAACATTTTTGATACTTTCAATATTTTCATCTTTATCGGCCGAGTAAAACTCGATAGAATGAGTCCCCTCCTCGACCAATGTAAATGGGAGATTATATTGTTGCCAGTCTCCCCCATCAATTTTGTACATTGTGTAATCGACCCCCAAGCCGCCAGTGTTGTCTTGAGCATTAAGAGTTACTTGGACATCGGTTCTAAACCAATTAGCTTCTCCTTGATCACCTGTTAAAACAGTAGTTGTAGTTGGAGCAATCGTATCCAGTCTTTGCGCCATCAGTGCAAAGTAACTTAAATGATTAACTTGGGCAGAGGCAGTTTTTTCATCGATAGTCGTTTCCTCTTCTGTCCAGTTAATTCCATCTTCGCTTGAATAAATGGCAATTGAGTTTGGGTCATAAGAACTTATATCTGAGGAGCTAAAATCAACTGTGACTGTGAAGAAATCCTGGAAAGTATCGACAACATTGCCAAACAAATCTTTAGTTGTAACTTTAATCGTTGAGCCAATTGATTGGAGAAAATTTGACGGTTTGGCTATCGGTTGCGCTTGGATTTCTAAATTAAGATTTTGGACAGTTGCTCCCTGGGGGAAGTTTAATTTATAGCGCTCGAGTTCAAAGAATCCGCCATTCGCAGTCAATTGATCGGAAAGATTGGCGATTGCCTTTGTCCAAAGATAAAAGCTGGTATTGCCAGTTCTTGACTGACCGGCATAGCTGAATGAGTAATTAGGCCAAGGATCGGCTTGAGTGCTTTGCCAACCAAAAGGATCGATAACGCCGTCTGGAATATTGTCGTCAAAATTACCATCATTATTTTTATCTTGGATAACCATAAAGTGGATGTGGGCGCCAAGTTCACCGGGCGGAATAACATTACCGGTTGCGCCAACTTTACCAATTTGTTGGCCTTTGGTAACTTGGACACAAGATGAAGATTTGGTGATTAACCCATCTTCTTGAAGATGTAAATATCTAGTTTGATAACCATTTTGATGATCAATAAGAATAACATGACCCCCTGCAGCTGTTTTCTTGTATGAAGCACATCCAGCGGCCGCTGCTAAGACAGGATCACCAATATTGGCTCTTGCCTGTTTGCCATAATCGTATCCATCGTGACTTGAATAGTCTAGGTCAAAGTTCTGACCACCTCCTCGAAAAAAGATTACTGAATTTTGTTTTCCGACCGGCTCTGCTAACCCACTACTTAACATTGGATACTCATGATCAAAATATGAATTAATGGCCAAAGCTGCCTCGCTAAAACTTAACCCCTGCCCCTGATAATCCCACGGTAAATCCAAAAATGGTGTTGGCAGATCCGCTTCCAAAACTAATTCCAGTTTGCCCATGCCGCCCCACCGGCAAGTTTCTCCGGCCACAATATCCAGCGTGTTTTGTCCAGATATTAAAAAAGCAATGGCAGATGTCGGCAGAACACCATTGGCTACCCACCCGTCCGTTTCATTGGCAACTAGCGCATGCCCGTTCATACCGCGGTTAACTGCGCCATAAGATGTACCAAGTCTGGTGACAAAATTGCCATTGATATAAAGATAGAGATTATCGTTAATTGGGATAATATCTTGCGAGTAATAAGGGCTGACCAACTTTATCTTTTTGATATTAGACAAATTTCCTAAATTAAATTTTGCCTGGAAATGCCTCAATTCAAAAATTGGCCCGCAAGATGTTGGGTTCGGAGAAGAATATTGGGACCATGATGCCCAGAAAATTCCACTGGCTACTGCATTTTTGTTGACAGTAGGTGTTGAAACTCCATTATCAAAAACTGTCTGATTTGCATCAAGTGGGAGCTGTAAGGCTTCATTTACTTCTGAACCAATTGATGTTTCGGTGACGACTTTATTTTGGGCTTCGGTGCTTCTTTGCCAGATCAATAATGGCTTAAATTCTATAAGCCTAACAGCGACGAAGGTTCCGTGCTGTCTGTCGCTTTGCGTCCAAGTGCCTTGCAATTTGTTGCCACTGTCCAAAACTTCTCCGTCCCAATGAGCGGTTAATTGACCATTATTGAAAGTTCCATCAAGAGAGAAAACGGCATTGGAGGTGAATCCGTTACCTGACCACTGGGAATTATTTTGGTCTTTCCATTGCCAGGTGAGAGTTAAGGTGGTGCCATTTTGGTTAATCTGAGCAGTCCCAAAATAGTTTTGCCCATTATTAGTAGTGTCTGTCCAGTTCCATTTACCGGTTAAGTCGTAATTACCTGCATTGATGCTGCTTGGTTTTCCCAATGTTAAGAAAAAGATTATTACAACAATTAAAAATTTTGTGGATTTTAACATTAGAAGTAACAAACAATGTGAAAACTTTTGTGTCAAGATGACAAATGGCTGTGGAGTCAGGAAAAGCGCTAACAGCCGACTACGAGGTCGGACCTTGCAAGAATCTTCATAAAAAGTGTCTATAGTAGTCGATGGTGCGTTTGAGACCTTCGGTAAGATCTATTTTGGCGCGCCAGCCGACGGCTTTTTTAAGCTTTTCGCTAGAGGCATAGTTGGCGTGGATATCGCCTAGGCGAGCGCCTAAATCTTTAATCGGTACTTTATAGCCGACAATTTTGAAAATCCTCTCGATTACGTCTTTGACTTTTACGCCATGCTCCGTGCCGATGTTGAAAATCTGATGACCGGAAAGCGCTAGGACATCGATATGGGCTTGAGCAAGATCCTCGATGTAGATAAAATCGCGCACTTGCTCGCCTTGCCAGTAAAGGGGTATCGGTTTTCTAACTAGCGTTGCTTTAACAAAGTTTGGGATGGCATGGGTTTCGGGGTTATGCTCTTCGCCCGGACCGTAGGGGTTAAAGTAGCGCAGGATGATGGCGTCAAAGCCAAAAACAGCATCATAAGTTTGCAGGAACGTTTCAATTGAAGCTTTGCTGGCACCATAAGGGTTGTCGGGATGGATAGCGGCATCTTCTTTGATGGGAAGTTTGTCCGGGGTGCCATAGACACAGGCTGATGAGGAAAAGATGATTTTTTTGACATTTGCTTTGCGCATTGATTCCAGAAGGTTAACTGTGCCAATGACATTATTGTTGCAATATTTTAGAGGATCCCTGACAGATTCCGGCACAACGATAAGACCGGCCATATGAATAACTGCGTCGACTCCTTTTAGAGCCTCGGGACACTTTTGAGGATCGTTGATGTCTCCAACGACAAGTTTTGCTTCTTTGGCGAGGGCGTTTTTGTGGCCAGACTCAAAATTATCAAGAACAGTAACGCTGTGGCCGGTTTCTATAAGAAGCCTGGCAACATGTGAACCTATAAAACCGGCGCCGCCAGTAACTAGAACTTTGCTCATAAATCGTTTGTTTTATTAATATATAACTGTAGACTAGAATCCCAGCACCGCCAGTTACTAGAACTCGCATTTGAGTATAATCGCACTTTACTATATTACGATAGCATAATATAGTTAGTGATTTTATTTGAGTAACGAATGCTTTTTTGATCTTCTTTTAAGTGTCTTCCCTGTAAAATTGATTCCGGCTTCTGTAAGATCAATCAAAGGGGTGGGTACTCTGTATCTTTTATCAAGTGATGATTCGAACTTATTTTGCCTTTGTCTATCTAACTTGATTAGTCTTCTAATAATAAGGTCGATACCTCCTGACCCGTATCTTAAATTTGAATTTACCTTGCTGATAGTGGTCGGTGTTACTCTAACGAATGTAGAAATCGTTTGATAATCGTAGCCAAGATTTAGCATTTTAGCTATTTGGAGACGTTTAGAAAGCATTCTGATTTCGACAGGTGTTAATAGATCTTTCAGGAAAGATGAGACTTCATCTCTTTCTTCAAGCAAAGTGACTGCATCCCAAAACGAACCAATAAACTGATTCATTCTTTTTGGTTCTGGTCCGAGTCTGGAAATTTTAGTCATCTCGCTCTATTATGATAGTGTAATGTAGTAGGTTAGTCAAATTTGGAACTAGCGTATTTTGGTATTACAGAGGCTTTTTTGCCCGCTTTGCCGAATCGAGGCGAGCCATTAACAGGAACATCAAGGGCAAAACCCAGGGCATTGGCGACAGAGACGCCGACACGGGTACCGGTAAATGACCCCGGACCCGGATTGACTTTAATTTCTTTGATATCGGTGATTTTTTTATTATTCTTTTTTAAAATTCGCGCGATTAGCGAAAAAAGCATTTGAGAACCCTTAGCTTGTTTAGCTATTAATTGGTCCCTAATTTTCGTTTTAGAATCCTCTAAGACAACCTTTATTTCGTCGGCTCTGGTTGTGTCAATTTTGATTATCATAAATTCTAACAGCTCCTTGCCGCAGGATTTTTACGGGAATTGTGGTGGCGTCAACGACTGTCGATTCTTTACCCAACTTGCATTCCCCGCGGATAACATAATCGGTCATATCAATGAGTTTCTTATCAAGTTGAGCGTATTTTGTAGAGGCTTTTTGGCCATGAAAGTTGGCAGAAGTACCAATAATAGGTGCTCCAAGCGTGTTAATTAAAGTTCTGACAAGGTCTGAATCCGGCATTCGGAGGGCGATTTTTTCATTGCCCCTTTTGCTTTTCAAAACCAGCGTCAGTGCGCCTGGCCAATATTTTTGCACGAGATAAAGAGCAGTTGGGGCAAGCTGAGCCAGTTGGTGAAGTTGTTTAAAATCCGAAATTAAAATCGGAAAATCCTGATGGCTTTTTTTGATATTTTTGATTCTCTGTATTGCTGTTTCACTATCAAATCGGCAGCCGATGCCGTAAACCGTGTCGGTTGGAAAGATAACAATTCCTCCCCTTCTTAAAACTTCTACAGCTTTTTTAAGGTCCTTCCCTCTCGCTCCACTCGAGGTCAGGATGACAGGAGGGGTTTTTGGCATTTTAACCTCTCCTGTCAATTTTGATTCTTCTTGTGTGACCATTGATGGCCTCTAAAAAAACATCTATTCTTTTTTTGGGCAAGGTTTTTGCGCGATCAGCCCATTCTATAACAACTATTGCATCTTTTGAAAATAACTCCTCAAGACCCAGTCTTTCTATGTCTTTTGCGCCATTTACTCTATACAAATCTAAATGATAAAAATTCAAAGACTTTTGGGCGCGGTAAATTGGATATGATTTTATTAAAATAAAAGTAGGAGAAGTAATTGTCGTTTTAATACCCAAACCACGTGCCAGGCCTTTTACAAAAACCGTTTTGCCGGAGCCGAGATCGCCAAAAAGGGCAACGACGTCGCCACTTTTTAATAATTTGGCAAAGTCTTTTGCAATCTTTTTTGTTTCTTCCTCGGAGCTCGACTGATAATTTTTATTAATCTTCACTTTTTTCTTTTTCTTCCTTTGGTGAGTTTATGGTTTTTCTATACCAGAGATAAAAAGCCGCAGAAAAAGCGATTAAAATAAGACCTGATCCAACAAGCATTGAGGCGATTTTGACTTTAGACGGATTCTGGCCTTCGGCGCTCTCGGTTGGACTGGAAGCCGGAGAAGCTGTGCCGACTGCCTGATCTTTCTGGGCTAAAACTTCCGGAGAGTTTTGGGGAGTTGGCGAGGATAGTTTTAGAGTTGACGGGGATGGTTTTGGCGTGGGAGATGGAGATTTTGTTGATGAGGTAGAGGAGGTACTTGGAGTCGGTGATGGACTCGGTGTTGCGGCTGGGGCTGGACAATCATTCGTTTGATTTGGTGTCGGGTTGCAGTTAACCAACCAGCTGCCTGTGCCGTCAGGTTTTCGGCCAAAAGTAACGTTGACTCCAGGGTTGTCGTCATATGCGTAACTGTCAATCTTGATTCCTTGATTATTAAAAAAAGCTACGGAATCCCCATCATCATTAAAATAGCTTGAGAACTCAAAGATCAAAAATTGGCCGGGCAAGATTTGGCCAGAAAGTTGCTTAGGGTCACTGCCAGGGTCAGCACTTCCAGTTTGGACTGAACCATCAACGATTAAAGACTCATCATCGTCTATCCAGTAGGGACTGAGGTCAACCGAATCCGTACCGCTATTATAAAGTTCTACCCATTCTTTTTGGCTTGTCTCTGGTTTAACTAGAACTTCATTGAGCGTAACTTTATCTTCAGCAAAAACTTGTGGGTGAAAAAATAGAAAGAATACAAGAACAAAAAGATAGGCAACTATTTTTGGCATTAGTCCAAAAAATATAGTTTTTGTAAAGCTTTGTCAATGATTAAAAAATATCCCGATGTGTAAACGTAAAACACACCTGGTGTGTAAACCTGTTTTTTTACAAAATGAGCTAACTTGTCAATCTATTAATGTGGGATCATGTGAAGATAAAGAGTGTCAAGGCTGTCATCATTGAATATGAAGGTAAAGAGTGATGATTGATGGGTCATCATCGTGTTTTATGGCTGCATATTTTAAAGCACTATTACCGCAAGTCGTTGAACCATAGATAAGTTTTCCGCTACGAGATGCCGAAATTGTTGAACCGCCAGTCATATCAATTCCATCATGAATATTGCCATTGTACCAGCCAAGTTTGGCCCAATACGACATTCCAAAACCCTGGGTGATTCTTGGACTGGATATTGGCCAATTCCATGATCCTGAAAAACCAAAAGGTCCATCTGGGGAATTATCCCAACCAGGTGAAACATCCTTTAAATATTGAGCTGGGTCTTGAGGCGAACTATTTTTAAGGACAGTAAAATGGAGATGGGGGCCACTTGAGCAATCAGGTGCGCCAGAATTGCCAAGTAAAGCAATTGTACTGCCTTCTGACACATCATCACCTTCACCACTATTGAGCCTGCTAACTGCTTGACTAAAAGCCGCAACGATCGCCTTTCTTTCGGCTAAGGCTTGCTGGAGAAGCCGTTGGAATCTTGCTTCATCATTTTTAGTAACTTGCAGAAAGGCCTGCTTTTCGGATTTTTGTGAATCCAGGCTGGTTTTAAGGCCCAAAAGTTTCTTTTTATTTTCTTCTATTTGGGCCTGTTTGGCTTCGCGATCGTCCTTTT
>Ga0209541_10007910_pt1 | contig 17737 bp, 20 predicted proteins | sample RifCSPlowO2_01_FD_184027 | JGI IMG/M metagenome (GOLD analysis project Ga0209541, IMG submission 184027) | Groundwater microbial communities from Rifle, Colorado - Rifle CSP2_plank lowO2_0.1 (SPAdes) (version 2) | ecosystem: Environmental > Aquatic > Deep subsurface > Groundwater | place...
ATTCGAGACTTAGGCACACCACTTTCAAACAACTCCCAAGCCAGGGTTATCAGTGAAGTATTGAGCATGTCCATATTTTATTATGGACTGTCGGATTTCTAACTGAACATTGCGTTGACTGGCACTGACGAAGCAAAAATGGTAGCTAAGACTGTTGCTAAGTTAAATATTGAACCATTGGTTAAAAAATAGTGCAAATAAATTTTAAGGAAAATACCGCTTAAGTCTTGAGGGCTTTGGAGATAGCGTGGCGGGCGATGGTGGTGACCACAAAGCCTAACCAGTCGGGATTTGGTTTCGTCTTTTTACGGTCAATCAGAATTTCAACCATGTCGCCATTAACCAGCGGATGATTGAGAGCTACCATTTTGCCGTTAACTTTTGCTCCATTGGTTTGGTTGGCCAATTTGGTATGTACGGCATATGCATAATCAACAGGAGTGGCGCCCCTGGGCAGATCATACACATCCCCTTTAGGGGAAAAGACTAAATTGCGATGTTGTAAAGCGTCGAACTTCAGGGCGTTAAAATATTCCTGGGAATCTGTAATTTCTTTTTGCCAAGCGGCTAATTGTTTAACCCAGGATAGTTTGCCAGGTGTTTTTATTTGCCCTGATTTAAGTTTCTGATTGGAGGCTCCAGACGATTTAGCTTGGGCATATTGCCAATGCGCCGCGATACCCATTTCTGCTTGTTCATGCATTTCAAATGTCCGGATTTGGATTTCGACAATTTTTCCTTCCGGGCCAAAGATTTTGGTGTGGATAGATTTATATCCATTAGGTTTGGGATTGGCGATAAAATCAGACACTCCTAAGTAAGGGACGGGGTGCCACTTGCCATGAACCAGTCCTAAAGCCTGATAGCATTCTTCGGTGGTGCCGACTAAGATCCTGGCGGCCACCAAGTCATAGATTTTATTAATGTCGCCGTCGACTTCCGGCCGCTGCAACTTGCGCCACAAGCTGTATAAGTGTTTGTGGCGAGTGTTGATAACTACGTCAGACATTTGGGGTTTGAAAAGGACAAGTAATTGTTTTTTGAACTTTTCAATGTTTCTTTCTCCCTCGGCGATTAATTTTTTGGTTGTGTTTAAAAGTTGTGTGTACTCATTAGGATATGCATATTGAAAAGACAAATCTTCCAATTGGCCTTTAACTTCTCCCATCCCCAGCCGTTCGGCCAATGGGGCGTAGATTTCCAATGTTTCTTTGGCATTTTCTGTTTGTCGTTCCGGCGGGAGGTATTTTAATGTCTGCATATTGTGTAGCCGGTCGGCTAGCTTGACCAGAACCACTCGTAAATCCTTAGCCATAACCAATATCATCTTACGTAAGTTTTCTACAAACTCTTCCTGTTCGCTACCAATAAGTCTGATATTCGTAATTTTGGTTACTCCGTCCACAATTTGGGCTACTTCTTCCCCAAATTCTTTAATGATATCTTCTCGAGTGGCTCCACCATCCTCAACAGTGTCGTGGAGCAAGCCGGCAATAATAGTAGTTTCATCCAAGTGCCAGTTTTTGAGAGTTTCGGCCACGGCTAGGGGGTGAGTAATATAGGGATCACCGGACAAGCGGGTTTGGCCGTGATGAGCTAACTTAGCAAATTCAAGAGCTTTGTTGAACATCTTTGATTACTAATTGTAACTTGTCCTGGCCGTTCCAGGTGTCTTTGGAGAGGGAGTAGGTGAGGTTATGGGTTCTAGGTTCTAGAGAACTGGTTGCGTTAAACCAAATTGCATCCAATCCATCTACCTTGAATTTGATATGTTTGCTTTCCCGGCCGACGGGTTTAATGTCGGAAATTTGGCCGGTGGATTGAAATACCGGAGAAGGATTACCCAGGCCAAAAGGCTCAAATTGTGCAAGAGCAGTTGACAGTTGATAATTGACAATTGACAATGGAATTTCTAGGTCAATCCGCTGTTTTTTAACCAACAGTTTTTCATCGATTTGAGCTGTGGCTAAAACTTTGGCCAGGTCGTCGATTTTGGCGGTGGAAATAGTGAACCCGCAGGCCATGGCGTGGCCGCCTAGGTTAATAAATAATTCTTCGTGAGTCCGTAAAAAATCGGTCAGGTGAAATCCGGTAATGGATCGACCCGAGCCTTTACTGACTTCTTCACCAATACTGATGGCAATACTGGGTCGATAGTAGTTTTCTACCAGTTTAGCGGCGATGAGCCCGATTATTCCCGAGTGGTACGAAGTGCTGGCTGCTAAAAGAATATTATTGACAGCAGTTTGTTGTAGTGCGTGAGTCACAGAAATTTGTGTTTCTGTCTGCCGCTGCAAATTGGTCGAATTCAACGTTTGCGCTAATTCTTTAGCTCTAGTAGGACTTGAGGTACACAATAATCTCAGGCTATCTATGGCGTGTTCAAGCCTACCCATGGCATTCAGTCGGGGACCAATAATGAACCCCACTCCATAAGTACCGATACTGCCAAGTCTAATTCTGGCTTCATAGAATAATGATAATAGGCCTGGTCTAGTAGTTTGGTTTAGTGACTCAAGTCCATATTTAGCGATGCTTCTATTTGTTTCTAATAATGGAATCATGTCACAAATAGTAGCAATGGCAGCCAGCGAGAGATTTTCTAGGTTGGGTGAACCCATAAAATCTCGGCAGAACAGCCAAGTCAGCCCGGCGGCGCAGGCAGAAGTAGAATGGAGTAAGATATTCGGTTTTGGTAACTGCTTACCCAGTTCGTGGTGATCAATAATAATTAGATCGCAGCTTTTTTCCAAACAATACTTAGTTTGTTCAATGGCAGTAATGCCGTTATCTACGGCGATAATTAACTTAGCGTTTTTACTTAGACAGTGGTCAATGCCTTTTAGCGATAATCCATATCCTTCTTCTTCCCGATGGGGGATATGGGGGAAGACATTTTTATATTTTGAGTACAAGGTTTCCCAAAGTATGGCCGTTGAACAAATTCCGTCCACATCGTAGTCGCCATAAATGGCGATAGGATGTTGGAGTTTAATATGTTTTCGAATGAGTTTAATGGCTGGATTAGATTTAAAGGGAGAAGGAATATCTTGCGGGTGAGGAGGGTGAAAGAATAAATCTGCTGAAGTTATCCCCCGATTGGCCAGCAATGATTTTACGATACCGTCAATGTCCATGATATGATTTTAACAGTATGATGTTGAAGCTAAATATTCCGGCACAAGTCCGAGAGATTTTAGACAAGTTTATCAAGGCCAAGTTTGAAATATATATTGTGGGTGGGGTTGTCCGTGACGCTATTCTTGAAAAGAAACTTTATGACTGGGACTTTACTACTAATGCAGTCCCAGAGGAAATACTTAAACTATTTCCGGACGGGTTTTATGACAATACATATGGCACCGTGGGATTGGAAAACGAAGACGGTGGGAAGCCATATGAAATCACCACTTTTAGAACTGAACATGGTTATTCGGATAACCGGCGTCCAGACGAAGTTAAGTGGGGTAAGTCACTCAAAGAGGACGTGGTCAGGCGCGATTTTACGATCAACGCTTTAGCACTTAACCCAAAATTTGAAGTTATTGACCTAGTGGACGGTCTACAGGACGTGCAAAATAAACTGATTAGGGCAGTGGGAAATCCCACCGAGAGATTTGCTGAAGATGCACTGCGGATGATGCGGGCTGTCCGGCTGGCAGCCCAGTTGGGCTTTACTATAGAACAGGCAACTCTTCAGGCAATACAGGCAAACGCAGGCAAGATCACGCAAATTTCGGCGGAGCGAATTAGGGATGAGCTACTAAAGATTATAGCTAGCGACTACCCGGTTGATGGATATCTGCTGCTAAAAAATTGCGGGTTGGGTAAATACATCCTGCCGGAAATGGAAAGCACTTTTGGAGTGCAGCAAAAAAGCCCTGGCCGGCACCATATCTATGATGTGGGAACTCACAGCGTAGAATCTTTACGACACTGCCAAAGTGCTGATCCTATAACCCGACTGGCAACTCTTATCCATGATGTGGGCAAAGTAAAAACTCAAAAGATATATCCCGACGGTAAAATAACTTTTTATAACCATGAGATGGAGTCCGCCAAAATTGCGGCTAAAATTGCTGATCGACTACGCTTTTCCAATGCCCAAACTGATAAATTTCTTCGCTTAGTGCGCTGGCATCAGTTTTCGGTAGATGACCGGCAAACTGATAGCGCTATTCGCCGACTAATTAAAAACGTTGGACTAGAAAATGTTCCAGATATATTGGCTCTGCGGGTAGGTGATAGATTGGGCGGGGGAGCCCGGGAAACCAGTTGGCGGCTGGAAAAATACAAAGCCAGATTAATTACGGTTCAAAAACAACCCTTTTCAGTCACTGACTTAAAAGTAAACGGCCGGGATGTGATGGAGATAAAAAAAGTTCCGTCGGGACCATTGGTGGGCAAATATTTGAAAGCTTTATTTGAAGAAGTAGTGGAAAAGGGATTGCCAAATGAAAGAGAAGTATTGTTGGAGAAACTTAAGGCCCTCAATCTACAACTTACTCTTGGGGATGAGAATGTTATTTCTTTTGAATAAAGTCACTCCAAATAACGGCTTTTGAGATTGTAGACAAGAAAAGTTGAGACAATAATTGAAACAATTGTGAGAACTGTATTTTGGGAAGAGAAAATATTACTGGCAAAGTAGAAAATGGGTATGCCGGTGGCCAGGTGGGACAAAGTTGTTCCGGCTAAAAAATGGCGGAATTTAACTTTAAGAAAACCGGCGCCGTAGTAAACTGCTTCTTGTAGAGTGGCTGCCATGAGGATGCGCATCACAAAAATGGATTCTATTTCTTTGCCGGGCCTAACTTTGGCGGCGGAAATTTTTGCCAGGGTAGACTGATCAAACAGGCGAGAAAGAAGGAGCAAGCCGTATTTGCGGCCCAGATAGTAGTCCAGGCAACCGCCGGTCAGGCTACTTGCAAAATCGAGGGCGAAGGCGGCCGGCCAGCCCAGAACGGGAATGGCGGCCAGGACGAAGATGGCTCCGGGAAGAGGCGGGAAGATTAAACTAATCGTGCGCAGAAAAAACAGAGTAGAGATGTAAAGGATCAGGTTTTGGCGGGACCAGGCCTGAAAGACAATAAAGTGCGGCGTGCGGGTGAAGTACCAATATGCGGCGGCAGCGGCGACAAAAATGATTATCCCGGCGGCTACGAACAGATGGGCTTCAGTGCTTTTTCGCATGCGATTCCCATAGCACAAGTAAGGGCGCGGCGTTGAAGATAGAGGAATAAGTTCCGGAGGTAATACCAACTAGGAGTGCCACTATAAACCAGCGGATAGGTTCTCCTCCAAATAGCAACAGAGCAGTCAAAGTCAAAATGACGGTCATGGAAGTATTTAACGACCGGACCAGTGTTTCAGTCAAAGAAAAATTGACTACTTCGGTAAAAGATTTATCTGCCATTTTAGGTAAGTTTTCGCGTACCCGGTCAAACACCACGATGGTGTCGTGGACTGAAAAACCAATGACGGTCAACATGGCGGTCACAAACAGGGCGTCAATCTCCACATGGTAAAAATGACCCAGAAGGGAAAAGACGCCCAGAACTACGAACACGTCATGAAGAAGAGCCGCTACTGCCGAGATACCAAATTTCCAGGAAGAGTAGGGTTTGGGTACATGGCGAAAGGCCCAGGCGATGTAAACGACAATTGCAATTGAGGCAATTCCTACTGCGGCTAAGGCTTTTTGGGTCAGTTCTTTACCCACTACTGGTCCGACAGTTTCAAATCTTTTTTCTTCGACATTACTCCCCAGAGCCTTTTTCAGCTCCTCATTCTGCTCGGCGGTAATGGGTTTTAAGCGCAGTAAGTAAGTATTTTCGCCGGACGGTTGAATTGATGACAGCTCCAACCGTAGGGATTTAGCCACGTCGCGAATATGGGAGTTATCCAGGGCTTGTTGGAAGTGAATTTCCAACAGAGTCCCTCCGGTGAAATCTATGGCCAGTTGAAGCTTGTAGGCTACCAGTGAAATAACTCCGGGGACCAGGATTAATAAAGAAAAGGCAAAGTAAGCCCATTTCCAGCGCATGAAGTCGATAGTATCAGAGGCGTGATCGGTCATAAATTAGCCGCAATAGGGTGCGGGTGATGGTAATGGAAGTAAATAGGGACACGCCAATACCGACAATTAAAGTCAGGGCAAAACCGCGCACCGACCCGGAGCCGAACCAGAACAGAATCCCGGCAGTGATGAGGGATGATATATTCGAGTCACGGATAGAATTCCAGGCGCGGTGAAATCCCAGCTCTAAAGCCGCTGACAGCGGCCGACCCCAGCGCAGTTCCTCTTTAATGCGCTCAAAAATTAGGATATTGGCATCCACCGCCATACCAATTGACAGCACCAGTCCGGCAATGCCGGCCAGAGTCAGGGTGATGGGAATTAGCTTTACTACAGCAATGGATAACAGTAGATACATGCCTAAAGCCACATCTGCCAGTAATCCTTTAATGCCGTAGTTGGCCAACATAAATAGCCAGACTACTGCCATACCCACGCTGGCCGCCAGAATACTTTTATTGATAGATTCCTGCCCTAAAGTGGCTCCAACATTTCTCTGCTCGACTATTTTAATCGGTACCGGTAAAGCTCCGGCATTGAGCAAAAGGGCTAATTGTTTGGCGGCTTCGATAGTAAAATTGCCGGTAATGACAGCCGCACCATCGGTAATAGCCGTCTGAACTGTGGGAGCCGAAATAATTTGATTATCCAAAAATATAGCCACTGTTTTGCCGATGTTTTTAGTAGTCAGGTCTGCAAATTTACGTGCTCCTTCGGGAGTAAAATCTAATCCCACCACTGCCTTGCCGTTATCAAACTTCACCTGGGCAATTTTTAAATCCCTGCCAGTCAAACCGGTAGCCGTAAAATCCTGCCTGCCGGCAGGCAGGTCTGCCGCAGATGTGGCAGAAGCAGTCTTAGGTTCTCGAAAATCCAATTGGGCTGTTTGACCGATGGTTGTCAGGGCGGTATTTATATCCTTCGCTCCCGGCAATTCCACGATTAATCTGTGTTGAGAACCAGCTTGCGATGTTTGAATAACCGGTTCGGCAACTCCGAGCAGGTTTATTCGTCTCTCTAGGTTATCTCGAGTGGCCTGAATAGCCTCATCAATGTTACCTGCCGGAATATTTGCCATGTCAGCCTGGTAGACTAAATGGGTGCCGCCTTGTAAATCTAATCCCAATTTAAGTTCCAAATCTCTAAATACTCGTTTACTGCCTAAAGAGAAATCTACTCGCGGCCGATAGAGGGCATAGGATCCCAATTTGAGGGTGGCAGGCATGACCACTATGCCGGCCAGCACACAAATAATGAGAATAAAAACTATCTGCCGCATATTTCTATTATCCCACCAAGTCTTCGTCTGATCCAATGACTAGAATCCGGCTCTGGGCCAGAATATCCTGCAAGAAGGGATCCCGGCGGGTGCGGCGAAACTTTAATTCTTCTTCGGTCATGGGAGTGTAATTAATCGTTTGCCCCCGGCGCTCTTCCTCGGCGCGAACCAGAGAGGCCAATTCAGGTAGGGTAATATTGCCGACAATAAGTAGATCTACTTCATCCGGAGACTTGCGGGATAGGTGACGGACAAATTTTCCGGATAGCATGGCCACTTGAACGTTGCCCAATTTATTGCGGTTTTTAATAATTGCGGCTCCAATACCTGTAGTTTTGGTGACCATACTGAGTAAATCGTGGTATAGCTCATAATCATGACGGAACCAGTAATATAGCCGATTGCCCCGGGGTTCCTTTTTGACTATGCCTACCCGTTCCATTCGAGCCAGTTCCCGGCGAACGGCATTGATTTCTTCCTCGGTTCTTCGCACTAAATCCCGCACATGATACATTTGGGTGGGGTCAGTTAAGAACGTTTCCAAAAGCTTGACCCGGGTCTTGCTAATAAATATATCCTTCAACATCTACCGCAGGTATACCAGAAATTTTGGGTAAATCAAGTACCCACTTACTAGTTGTACTCAATCTGATTAGCGGAGGGGACAAGTTCAATCCAGATGACGCCGGGATTAAATTGGGCTTCTTTACCAGAGTCCAGAAGAAATTTGGTGCGGCTGGAAGCAGATGTTTTGGACCAGGTGCCGGTAAATGCTTTTCCGTCCTGAAATAGAATCATTTTCCCTTTGCCGATGACATCGTAAGCCATGTGTTTATGATCGTCTAAAGGCCCGCTTTCCTTGACTAGTTGCACAACAACATTTTTGGCTTTTATCTGCTCATTTGTATTTAGGTCAACGCTGGCTTGCCCGCCATTACTCCTCTTGTAGCTATCGGTAGCCAAGTCATACTGCCACTGGACTGAATAATCGGAAGCGTTAGACCAGAAATCAAACTTAATGTTTGTAGCTGCAGGTTCCGACCCGGCTGAGCCGGACGAAGAATCTTTAAATTTCCAACTGACGAAGTTTTTGTCCCACGCTACCTTTTTGTTATTGATATCAACATTCGTCCAGCCCCGCTTAGTAGCTACTTTGTATAATTCGTCAGTGTAGCAGGCCATAGTGTGTTCATAGGCTACCTCGCGGTCCAGGCGGTTGGTGACCCGGTGGCAGGCTTTGAAGTCCAGGCCGAACTGATCCAGGTCTTTAATTTTAGCTGTTCTTATAAAACATAGAGCTTTGGCTTTGGGATCAACGGTGGGATCGTCACAGTTACCTGCCCCGCCGACATGGTTATAGAGGGCGTCATATTCCGGTACTAACTGGGTATAGTAAATCCGGGCACTGCGCACAGGTGCGATGGTCTCGTTTATGGCAGAAACAGCACAATAGTAGATACCCATGAAGCGGGTGATTCCTCCTTCAGCTACAGCTTCGTAGACGATGTCGGCTGTAGATAAGCCGGAGGTAGGGCGGGAATCCAAATGATTTTCTATCATCACTGCCAGCGGCCGGCGCTGGTCCCAGATATCTCGCTCTTGTTTGGTAAACTTAGCTCCGTTAAGAGGACAGACTTCAGTCCGGGGTAAATTGGGGTCAATCTTGCTGCGGCCAGCAGTGGGAACAGGTTGGTTGATGGAAGGAACGATAATGCTTAAGTCCCGGCCCTTCAGCCACCCGGAAATCAGGAAAGAAGTTCCGGCTGTAAAGATAAATAGGGAAATTCCGGCCAAAATATATAAATAAAGGTTTTTCTTCATGATTTAATTGCCTGACTTAAAGCTTGCTGTTCTTCGTCAGATAAATCCTGCTCAGCTCTTCCTCCGGCCACTTTCTTGGCGTAGAAGCGGGTGATCCCTCTACTATGCAGGCTAGTTAGCAGTATGCCATTTTTTAAAGTGTCTAGCAAGCAGATGACAAAACTATGGCTGCCGCCGGTATCTGAAAAGGGATTAAACCTGACTAAACTCCAACGATTGAGACTAGACTCGTCTGATGTATGATCCAGATTAATAGTTTTAATCGGCCTCTTATTTAGAAATAATATTGTTAGGCTTACTAACCAGATGAGGATAATTCCGAAAATAATTAGCAACCACACAGGTGACATCCAAATTATGATATGGTACTATCTGGGCAATGTCAAAGCGACGCACGCGACAACAAAAAGAAGCTATTGAAGCAAAAAAGGCCTTTTTTAAGGTGAATTCTCCGATTGAGACTGTTTCTAAGAAGAGTGTGTATTTTACCTCGGACTTGACAAGAACGGTTGGGGTGACTATTCTAGCTTTGTTTTTAGAAATTATGCTTAAGTTATATTTGGAGAGGGGGTGAGTGCAGATGGCTTCAATGTATTGTGTCAAATGTCGTGCCAAGAGAGATGATCCCAACGCTCAGCAGGTAACTATGAAAAATGGAAAGGCTGCCATGAAAGGTAAATGTCCAGTTTGTGGTACAGGAATGTACAAAATTGGTGCAGCTTAACCAAAAAAAAGTTTAACAAGACCCTGCAATCAACTGCAACTGACATGGTGGCAGGGTTTTGTGTGTGAGTCGGAAGCCGCTATTTTTTGGAGTAAAACTATTTCAAAAAAGGCAAAACGGCCGAAATTCCGGTGAAGATAAAATAGAAAGCAATAAGGTAATTGAGGATTTTGGGGAACATTAAGACCAGGACCCCAAAGACCAGTGAGACTAGTCCCTGAAAGGCTGTGCGGTTAGTCAGAAGCTCGACAGGCATCATTAATAGTATAATATCACTTGCCTGGAGAGAGGGCAACTGCCCCGTTCAGTTACATGAACGGGGAGGAAAGTCCAGACAGCATAAAGCAGGGTGCCTAGCGTAAGCTAGGATGCGTAAGCACTAGTTTAGAGCAACAGTGACGAATCCCGCGAAGCTCGCAAGAGCGAAGTGGGGGTGAAACGGGCAATCCTCCCCGCTGCAACCTCCGACCGGACCGCTATAGGTAGCTTTACCAAGGTCCAAAGTATGAGGGCATTAGACAGATAGTTGCCTGCCCCGGCTCAGCCGGGGACGAAAACAGAATCTGGCTTACTCCTCTCCAGGCGCTAATTTCTTGTGGATAATGACTTCTAAGCCGATAGTTTGAATGACAATAATTAAGGGGATGGCTAGGACGGCTCCGGCGGGTCCGGCTACTTCTAAACCCATGAGTAGGCCCAGGATACTAATGAGCGGATTAACACCGACCGCTTTTTGCATCACTTTAGGTACTAATAAATTGTTTTCCAAGATTTGTACCAGGAAGTAGAGTGCAGCTGTGGCTAAGGCCGTGAAAGGATGAATAATCAAGGCAACTAATACGGCAGGTATGGCTGAGACAATGGGACCAATATTGGGTACAATTTCTAAAACTCCGGCGATAAGTGCCAAAGGAAGAGCGATATCTACTCCCAATATGGTTAATCCGATATAAGTTAACGTACCAACCGCAATCATCAGGATTAATTCTCCTCGTACCCAACCTCCCAGTCTTCTTTCTATCTCATTAAGCATTTGGATTATCCTGGCTGGCTTATCCTTACCCAACAGCAAGGCTAAATATTTATCTAGGTCTTTTCGTTCTAGCAAGAAATAAAAAGTGATAACTAGGGTGGTTAAGACTGTCAGTATATTACTAAATATACCAATAGTAATTTTCAATAAGTTTTCCGGAAATTCTCCTAAGCGGGTCAGTAGCTGATTAGTGATGGCTTGATGGTTATTATTAAAAAATTCCACTTTGCCCACAGCTTCCGGTAGCAACAAGACTAGCTTTCTTGTTTGTTCGACCAGAGAGGGGATAACTGCGGCAATGACAGATCCAATTGCTCCCCACAGAAAAATATAAATGATGAAGATGGCTACTCCCCGGGGCAATTTCCATTTTTGCAGCAAATCTACCGCCGGATTGAGGGCCGACGTTAATATTATTGACACAAACACCATCAGTAAAATACCTCGGATTTGAAAAATAAACCACAGCGCGAGTCCAAACAGGGCGGCAAAAATTATGGTCCGGTGTGAAATTTCAACTTTGCGCGGCATCAAATGTATTGTACCATTTCTGGATTAACTCCTCCGCTCTTTTTTGCCAGTTTTTATCTGTAATATCGTACCAATTTATATTTAGTTGCTTTTTGAACCAAGTGAGTTGTTGGCGGACAATTTTTTGTTCTTGATGTTTCCAAAGATTGGGACTTGCGGATAGAATCGGATCCTCTTCGGTTGCTCCGGCTGTGATTCGCTGGTCTATTCGCTTATCAACTCGCCGGAATAACTCCGGTTGTGATGCCGTTAAGCCAATTTGGAGAAAACTGTAGGTTATAGGTTCTAGGTTATAGGTTCTAGAATTTGAGAGGGCAATTTCAATGGCCCGGATGAGGCGGCGGGGATTTTTTCGATCAGAACTGTTTAAATAAGTGGGTTTGATTTGATGTAAATAGTTCCATAAAAACTCAACGTTTTTATCAGCTAATTCCTTTCTTAAGGTCATGTTTCGAGATGCAGCAATGTCTGTAAGATTGGTGGTTAAAGATTTGATATACAGTCCGGTTCCCCCGACAATAATGGGTAACTTTCCTCTAGACAAAATATCCTCAATCACTAGTTGAGCACATTCTCTCCATAAAGCTACACTAAATTCCTCACCTTGTTCTACTATGTCGTAGAGCCAGATTTTAATTCCCTCTATTTCGTAAAACCGGAAGCGTCTGTCTTTCCATTTGACTTTTGACCTTTGACTTTTGAGCTTGGGAGGGATGTCCTTTCCATAGATTAAATTCCGCCCAATATATACCTGTCGTGAGTCTGCCGAGACTAATTCTCCATCAAATTCTTTAGCTATTTCCAGGGCAAATTTCGTCTTTCCCGTCGCCGTCGGCCCACAAACTATTAGGATTTTATCCATGCCAACTTTGAAGATATTTCAGATATGCGAACGCTTAGATTTTTAGATTTAGCTAGAGTTAAGGCTTCTTCTAAAATAGCAATTGCTTGTTGTTTGTTTCCTTCGCTGTTAACTATTAGAGCTTTAACTAGTAATGCATGGCTTTTCCAAACAGCAGTAGGCATAGCATCCATATTTGCCATATTTTGGTCAATTTTTTGTAAAGCTCCTGTAATGATTTTTTTAGCTTCCTCCAGCTTTCCCTGACGCAATAAACACCCAGCCAGGTGTGCTTCTGTATCGCCTACATAGGCTGAATTTTGAGAATCCATATTTGCCAGCATTTCTTTAAGGTATGGTTCAGCTTCTTCGTAACGATTTTGATCTAATAAAGCACTAGATATGCCCCTGATGGCGTATGATAAATACTGGCCGGTAATCCCGGTGGTTTTAGCCCACTTATAGACTTCTTGGGCCTTGTCTAAAGTTTTTTGTAAAGTATCTTTTGATTGGTGGCGATAGGTAATGAATAGTTCACCAGTTAGCCCAACAAATTGATCCCAATCACTTTTATTGGTTGATGATTGCAAGCTTGGTAATTGCGATTCGATCTGAAAAAACAAGGTGAGCGCCTCAGTAAGTTGGCCTGCTTCACGCAATTTAACAGCCTTAGTATTTAAATCTAAAATTGCCTTTAGGTCCATAGATCAATTATACAATATACAGTTAAGCCAAGTCGCGGCCAGTGAACACTTCCCGGATGATGTCTTCGATTTGGGGTTCTTCAATATTCAGGTCAGCTACAGGAAAGTTTTGTAATAGCTCGGATGCGGCCAGAGAAGTAGCGGAGCGTTTGACCGAAATTACGGCTTTGGGAAAATCAAACTCCTTCACGTCGCCAATTTCCTTCAGATCTTCTTCATCCACTTTTTTACTAAAGACAACAGTTAAAAGCTTATGAGTAGCAAACTTTTTAATGATTTCTTCCAGTTCGCCGTCAAACAAGATTTTGCCACGGTCTATAATAATCACTCGTTTGCATAGTTCCTTCACATCATCCATGTAATGTGAAGTAAGCAAAATAGTGGCGTTGTAGCGTTTGTTGTATTCCTTAATAAAATCCCGCATTTTCTTTTGCATGACTACGTCCAGGCCGATAGTCGGTTCGTCCAAAAATAAAATCTTCGGTGAATGAATAAGGGCGGCAATAAGCTCCATTTTCATGCGCTGGCCCAGAGAAAGCTTGCGTACCTGCACCTTAAGGATATCTTGCACTTCTAATAGTTCCACCAGCTCATCTAAAGTTTTTTGATATTTCTCTTTAGGAACTTCGTAAATTTCTTTATTGAGGATAAAAGACTCAATAGCGGGCAGGTCCCACCACAATTGATTTTTCTGGCCCATGACTAAGGAAAATTGTTTCTGAAATTCCGGTTTACGATCCCAGGGAGTATAACCTAAGACTGATACGTGGCCGGAAGTAGGATAAAGCAATCCGGAGAGGACTTTTAATGTAGTTGTTTTGCCGGCGCCATTAGGGCCAATAAAGCCAATCAGTTCTCCCTCTTCAATCTCAAAAGATACCCCATCCACAGCCTTAACATCGTAATATTTACGGTGAAATAAAGACTTAATTGACCCACTTAGACCCGGCTCCTTCTGGTGCACCTTGTAGTATTTCTTCAGTTTATTGACAGAGATTATAGGCATAGCATGCAATACAAGCAAAAACAGGCAGATCAGGCATTAAAATTTTTCCAAGTACTTGATTTGTCAGCTTGTCTCATTGATTTTATCATTTTGTTAATTAGGTAGTCTGTCGTACCACCACCAACGTTTCCTTTTACTTCTCCTAAAGATCCTAATGAAATGTTCAAATATTGAATGTATTTACCAAGCGATCCGCATTTATATCCCTCTTGAATATTTTGTTTTACGCTTCGGGCCGCATCGGTCATTTGGGTGACCCGTCGGAATTCGATGGGTTTAAACCTACGGGTGGTTTGATAAATCAGCGAACGTAATTTTTCAGCGTTTTTCCAGATTATTAGTTTCTTGTATCCTTCTCCTGGTTTAATGCTTGATATGCTTGTGTTGCTTGAATTGCCTGTCATGCCTATTTTATTATCTCATGAGCTGGCGGAGGAATAGTGCCGCAGGGAGGACATAAACACTCGTCGGCTTAAGAAAAACAATCCTACAGCAGCAATTATGGATCCAACGATCCATGTCCACTCCCATCTTCCAAATAGAACCTCTGCAGGGATAGAGGAAATTATGGCGATTGGGATTAATAATACACTAGCCGCGATCGATATTCCTCTAATTGCCTTAGCGGGATATTTGGCTATATTAACTATTGACCAATAAAAGTTGGATATCGAATCAACTCTGATTAATTTGAAAGCTAGTGACTGAACAAGCGTGAGAAGAGAAAACAAGATAACCAAACTGCTAAGTAGCATGACAAGAAACCCTGTGATATTGAGAAGTATATGTGAAGGATTTAATTTCCAAAGGGCATAGATGATTAGTAAGATTGAATTAGGAACGACGATAAAATCCTCGACATCGACATATGAAAATGCTGATAAATAATGAATATCAATAGGTTTGGTTAATTTCAAGTCAAAATCTCCGTTTTGGATTTCTCTACCAAACTGATACATAAATGAAAAAAAGGTTAGTGAACCTAAACCACCTATTAGTGTTCCAACCCCAAGTACAAGTAAAGATTGAAATTCAGTCCATCCATTAATATTTGTGGTAGCTGCAAAAATAACTTTGAAAAACATCACTAGAGAAGCTAGTGAAACAGTATGAATGGCTACCCAAGTCCAAAAATTTTCCCGATGAGTCATTTCGGACATTAAGCTTAATCCAAAGATTCTCAGATACATTTTTATGTATTTAGACATATTATCGTCCGACACCCTCAAAGCTCTTGAGTCCTTTTTTCCACATAACACTAGAAAGTATAAGAAAAATAATAATCCACACTATTTGCCAAATAAAACCGTTTACTACTTCTGGTTTGGTCACTTTTCCAAGCAGGAGTTGGGCCGGAAAGTACAACCAATATCTAAATGGAAGAAATACTGATGTATCTAGTAATATTTTAGGCAGGAACACTATAGGGATGATTTCCCCAGAGAGTAATCCGCCAATATTCCAAATAAGCGACTCAAATCCGTGAATTCTGTTAAACCAAAACGCTAAACTACTTAACAATAAACCGATAAAAAATTTACCCACCCAAGCTAAAAATAATGCGACCAATGCCAATTCTGCCTGTTCCCAAGTTAGACTATGTTTAACGCCAATTGTTTGAAGTAATAAAAAAATTAAAATGATTATAAAAGCTTGAAGTAGCTTCTCGGGGATTGATTCGACGATAACTTTTGCAGTAAAACTGTACGGCTTGAGAATATCTATGGTTAAATCACCACTATAAATACGATTGGCAACTCTATAAATTTCAGGATTAGTTAGAGTTTGAACAAGAATAATGAATAAATAGTACAGACCAATAGTCTGGGTATTGTAGTAATGAGTACCGAACCCAGTACCCAGGACAGCTACCCAGAACACATATAAGACAAGAGTAGAAACAATTGTACCAGCAACTCTCCAGAAGAAGTTTACTCGATATTCTACAATTTCCTGGGCAGATAGCCAGGCGAAAAGTAAATATTTTTTCACCTCTTTATTTTACTGCCTTTTTCAGGGTCTTGCCGGGAGTGAACCGGGCGGCGCGGTGGCCTTTGACGATTTTGCGCTCTTTGGTACCGGGGACGATTACAGGCTTATCTTTGACGGTGACCACTTTAAAGGTACCAAAACCGGACAAGACCACTTTTTCACCTTTGGCTAAAGCTTTTTTAACCTCTTCTAAAAAAGTTTCCACTGCTTCGCGGGCGGCTTTTTTGGTCAAGTGTGCCTTGCGGGCTAACACATCAAACATTTGTTGTTTAGTCATCTATATATCACCGCCAATCTTTTTCCCATGTTAAGGCAAAATATAATACCAATACGGAGATTGTCAATAGGTTATTTTGCCTTTGTGATATCAGTAGCCCTGACTTCTCGAATCCCGGTGATCTTAATTTGGCCGGCGTATTCGGCTTCTTTCTCCAGCCTTTCTCTGATCTTGGCAATAAGAATGGTCAGTTCAGTATCGGACACTTGATCAGGTTTGACTATTACCCGCACATCCCGGCCAGCTTGAAAAGCAAAGACCTCGGCTACTCCGGGGAAAGACCGGCCAATCTCTTCAATTACCTTCATCCGCTTCACATAATTCTCGTGGGGCTCGTACCGGGCTCCGGGGCGGGAACCGGAAATTGCGTCGGCAATCCATACTATCCGGGAGATATATGAAGAAAACTGCTTATCCTCATGATGTTCAGCTACGGCATTAATGACCGGCTCCGGCAAGCCATATTTTTGCAGTAGTTCAACTCCCAGTTGAACATGGGTTCCTTCTTCGTCGGTAACTACTTTGCCGATATCGTGCAGCAGACAGCCCATTCTGACTGACTGGATATCTTCTTCGGATAAACCCAACTCATGGGCGATCTGCACCCCGATTTTGGTTTCCTCGATAGTATGAATGCCCAGGTTTTGCCCGTAGGAGAAGCGGAAACGGTAGCGACCGATGGTTTTGACTAGTTCCGGATCCAGATTATAAACGCCACAGGCACTACAGATCTTTTTACCCTCATCAATAAGTATTTGATCCATTTGCGCCCGGGTGTGATCAACTACCTCTTCGATGCGGCTGGGAGTGATCCGTCCATCTCTAAGTAAAATTTCTAAGCTTCGTCTGGCTACTTCCCGGCGAATAGAGTCGAATGAGGATAAACGAATAGTGTTACCTTCTTCGATCTCAATCTCTACTCCGGTAGCTCGTTCGAAAGCAGCGATGTTTCGCCCTCCTTGGCCAATGACACTGCCTTTAACATTCTCGTTGGGTAAAGCCAGGGTGGACACGGAGTACTCAGCGGTATAGTCGGTAGCGCCATGCATCATGGCGTCGATAATGATGTCGCGGGCCAGTTCTGCTGCCCGGAGTTTATACTCCGCTTCTGCCTGTTCTATGCGTTTAGCCAGGTCGGAGTCAGCCATACTAGAGGTAAAATATCAGTTAACATGAGTCTCATTATACCTATTTTTGACTGTTTTCTCAATTACTTCCCAACTAAACCCGCGGTATTGAAGGAAACGAATAGCCTGGTCTCTCGATTTAAGCGTTTTCTTTTTTTCCAAAGCAAGCTGGGCAAGTTTATAGTCAGGTTCTAAGGGATAGGTGCTAGGTTCTAGGGTGACACCCTTGCGACGCAGCTCCAACTCTAGAAGGCGGCGGCTGCGGGGGCGGGAACGGGATTTAGATTCGATGTAAGTTTTGGCAAACTCGGCATCATCGACTA
>Ga0209541_10007914_pt1 | contig 17728 bp, 21 predicted proteins | sample RifCSPlowO2_01_FD_184027 | JGI IMG/M metagenome (GOLD analysis project Ga0209541, IMG submission 184027) | Groundwater microbial communities from Rifle, Colorado - Rifle CSP2_plank lowO2_0.1 (SPAdes) (version 2) | ecosystem: Environmental > Aquatic > Deep subsurface > Groundwater | place...
ATTTGCCTTCATTAAAATCTCTTTCTGCACTTTCTAAGAATTCCTTAATATTAGCTTTTAAATCATCCTCTATTGTCATGTTAATATATTAACAAATAAACTATATTTAAAGCTTTTGGTTAATGAATTAAATTACCTTTTCAATCTCAGCAACCTCTCTTCTTACCTTTCCAACAACATCAGGATTAACAGAAACAGAAGTTATTCCATTTCTAACTAAAAATTCTGCTATCTCAGGATAATTAGAAACACTTTGCCCGCATAATGAAGTAGTTTTCCCATATTTTTTAAAGCCATCGATAATATTTTTAATAGCTACTAAAACAGCCTTATTTCTTTCATCAAAATAACCCATCCTTCCTAATTTCTCATTATCCCTATCAACTCCTAAACAAAGCATTGTAAGGTCGTTAGAACCTATTGATACACCATCTATAGGTAATTGAGCAAAATCCTCACTTATAAAAGCCATGCTAGGAACCTCAGCCATTAACCATATCTTAAAATCATCACTCCTTTCTAATTTTTCTTCCTTCATTATTTCTAAACATTTTTCAACCTCTTCAACAGTCCTAACAAAAGGCAGCATCACATGAACATTTCTATAAGTCTCTCTCACTTTCTTAATTGCCCTGCACTCTAGCTTAAAAGATTCCTTAAACTCATCAGAAATGTATCTAGAAACCCCTCTAAATCCAATCATAGGATTATCCTCATGCTCTTCAAATTCCTTTCCTCCTTTCAAATCCTTATACTCATTTGTCTTAAAATCAGAGAATCTAACAATTATAGGTTTCCCATTAATTGCTCTAGCTATTTTTTCAATACCCTTTACTAATTCATTAATATATTTCTCTTCTTCATTAATCTTAATTAGATAATTAGGATGCTCCCCCACCTCACCAGCAATAATAAATTCTAATCGCATTAAACCAATTCCATCAAAATTCAAATCCTTATAATCACTAATCTTTTCAGGCTCACCCAAATTCATATAAATCTTAGTGTTAGTTTCAATACCCTCCCCCTTATCTAAAATTTCTATAGATTTTTGCTCCTCTTTTTTTACCTCTCCTTTATACACCTTGCCATTATTAGCATCAACAGTTATAATTAATCCGTCTTCTAAAACACTTGTAGCATTTTCACTCCCAACAATGCATGGAATTCCCAATTCTCTTGATACTATACTTGCATGGGACGTTACGCCTCCCTCATCAGTAACAATAGCAACAGCCTTTCTCATAATAGGCACCATGCTAGGATTAGTCATTGTAGTAACCAAAACATGCCCTTGCTCAGGAAACTCGTCAATCTCATTTTCAGTTCTAATTATTTTAACAATTCCACTCTTAACACCCGGGCTAGCAGATAAACCGCTTGTTAATATCTCTCCCTTTAATTCCTCTGTTTTAATTTCATCTTTTAAAGTCGTTACAGGCCTTGATTGTACTATATATATTCTTGATTTCTCAATAGCAAATTCTATATCCTGGGGTTTCCCATAATGCTCATCTATTTTTTTTCCTAATTCTCCTAATTTGTAAATCTCTGACTCAGATAAAACTTGTTGTCCTTGCTCATTCTCAGGAATATTTTTTCTAACAGTCTCTCCTGTATTTTCATCTCTTATAATTTTTAATTTTTGTTTCTTAATCTCTTTTATCTTTAATTTTAAACTATTTTTATCTAATATATATAAATCAGGATTTATTGCTCCTGAAACAATTGCTTCTCCTAAACCAAAACCAGCCTCAATAACAATCTCATTTTTATTATTTGTTCCAGGATTAGCGGTAAATAAAACTCCAGATCTATCGGCATTGATCATCTTTTGAACAACAACAGCAATTAGCACTTTTTCATGAGGAAAATTATTCTTTATCCTATAAAAAATTGCTCTTGGTGTGAATAAAGAAGCCCAGCATTTCTTAATCGCAATAATTAAATTTTTTTCTCCCTTTATATTTAAAAAAGTTTCTTGCATCCCTGCAAAACTAGCCTCAAGCAAATCCTCTGCAGTTGCGCTTGATCTAACAGCAACAAAGGCATTACCCCTCCCGTTTTTAATCAAATCCAAAACATTCTTGCTTACACTTAAAACATTCTCATTAACATTTAATATATTATATGCTTCTATAACTTCACTCTTCAAGCTAGAACTCATCCCCTCATTTACAATTATCTCCTTAATAATATCAGAGGCCTGGATTAATTGCTTAGTATTATCAACATCTAACCCATTTAAAATATTCTTAATTTTATAATCTAAATGATTCATACTTAGAAATTCCTTGTAAGCCTGGGCAGTAACAACAAAAGCAGGAGGCACTGGAAAATCACTATTATACATCTCTCCTAACTGCGCTCCTTTACCACCAGCAACTGGTATAGAATCCTTATTTAATTCCCTCAGCCAAGCAATATTCATTTATTCACCTCTTTATTATAAGATAAACTAAATTTATTCTTAAAAGTTTCTATTCGTAAGATATTAATAATTTTCTATTTTAATAGAATTATGGAAAAATCATTTTTTAAAAAAAGAACTATAAATGAAATTAGAGATCTTAATAATTATAGAACTTATACACAAAGAAATCTTGTTGAAAAAATTGATAATTTAGATCCAGATTTAGATGCTCTTGAAATAAGAACAATAATAACTCCTCATAAATTTTTCCTTAATCCAAAAACAGGAAAATATACCTTAACAGGGGAACAAGCCTCAAGAAAATGTTTCAAACATGGAGATTTAATTCCTTTGAGTCATCCTATGACAAAAAATGATTGTTATTATAGCTGTGAAATTCCTTTGCAAATAAGAGCAAGAGACTTTTCAAAGAATTCAAGACACTTTAAGGGAAAAAAAGAAGAAGATATCAATTATATAGGATATTCTTGTAGCCCACAATGGGGCGATAGGATAAGAAGAGTATTTCCTTTTGTGTTTATTGACCAAGGAGTTGAGCTTTTTTCATATGACGAAAATGTTGTTCATGGAGAAAGTCTTGATATAGAAGATCTAGAAATTCAATGTTATGCTGATGCAGCAAGAGTAAGAAGAGAAGGAGCAGATGCTATTGTAAGTGTTCCTTCAAGAACAAAAAAACATCCAAGATACAGGTTCAAGCTATTACACACCCCAATTTTAAGAAGTCAGAGTAATTTATCAACAGTTTTAAGTCTAAAACCAACAGAAATAAGAGACGAAGAAACAGGGGATATAAAACAAGGAAGAACTCTTCATGATAGATATAATATAAGGTATACTTATGAAGATGATAAAGAAGGTAGCGAAGTTATAACAATTTACCCTCAAATTGTAACAGCATATCTTGGAATTATAAAGCATGAAAACAATAAACATAATTTAACACCAATAGACATGAATCCCTTTGCATTACCATCAAAACAAAGGGCAGAATTCTACAAAAAACTTGGTAATAATATTTTAATTTATGACCCAACATTAGAAAGCAAAGATAAATTAAGAAAACCTCATTTAGATGAAAAATCAATTCTTTTGGCAAGAGGCATCTGGAAATTTGAGCATGATAACTTTGCCTATTGGAGTCCTGAAAGAGACGGAAAATTAAAAGATTATTGGTCAATTTAACTATCCCATAATTAAGACAAACCTTTATAGATTTCTTAATAAAAATTAAAATTGATGTCTAAGGAATCTCTAATAAATTATTGGCAGAAATACAAAGTAATAACAGACAAAAAAGTTATAGCAGCATTTAAAAAAATACCAAGAGAAAATTTTCTTCCAGAAGAGCTACAAAAACAAGCCTATGATGATTTTCCATTGCCAATAGGCCATAATCAAACAGTTTCTCAGCCAACAACAATCATGATCATGCTTCAAGCCTTAGAGTTAAAAAAAACAGACAAAGTCTTGGAAGTTGGAACAGGCTCAGGTTATAACGCAGCATTAATCTCTAACATATTAAAACAAGGAAAACTTTACACAACAGAAATTATTCCAGAACTAGCAGAATCCTCAAGATTAAATCTGGAAAAAATAAAAATTAAAAATATAGAAGTCATAAAAACAGATGGCAGCAAAGGTCATAAAGAAAAATCACCATACGATAAAATAATAGTAACAGCAGCATGCCCAAAAATCCCAAATATTTTAATAAAACAATTAAAGATTAATGGAATTTTAGTTGCTCCTGTAGGTCCTTTATATAATCAGCAGATGTTAAAAATAATTAAAAGGCAAAATAAATTAGAAATAAAAAATCTAGGAAGTTTTATATTTGTTCCATTGCAAGGCGAACATGGTTTTTAAATAAATTATAAAAGTTTAAAAAATTCTTCACGTTTTAGTCCAGCTTGTCTTATTATTTCAATCAAAGTTCCTTTATCAATTTCTTTATGATTAGGGACAACTAACCCTTTTCTTTCACCTTCAATAAATTTTTCCAAGAATATATGGCTACCTTTTTGACGTTTTTCTTCAAAACCAATTTTCTTAAGAATCTTCACAAGCTTACGCCCTGACAGGACTGGCAATTTTGGCATTTTTAACATCAAAACTTACAACTATTGTCTCTCCCTTGCAAGTACCATATGGGATACCCATCTCTTCAATATATAACTCAACAGCTTCTTTAAGGTTTTTAATAGATTCTTCTATAGTATACCCCTGACTAACAACATCTAATTCAGGACATAAAGCTACAAATTGTTTTTCACTTTTTCTAATAATAGCTGTAAAGGTTTCCATTTTAATTCACATTTATAATAAACAAAAGAGATTTATAAAATTATCGTTTAATTTCTTTAACAATAATGCTAAACCTTCTTGGTAATCTAGTATTAGCAATTTTTAAAGCCTCTTTAGCTGTTTCTAATCCATTTTTATCAACAAAAACACTAAAAATTGGTTGATTTTTTTTAACCTGTGCAGCCACCCCAATTACACTGCCAAAAGACCTTTGCATTCCAGTCTGCATTCTATCTGCCCCAGCTCCTACAAGCATTTTATTCTCTCTTAAAGCATGATGAGGAAAAGTTCTAACAATAAAATAATAATTATTTCCAAGATTAACCTCTAATCTTCTATTCCCTACTTGTCTTGCACTCTCAATAGCATTGCTTCTCACTTGTAAATCAACAGTGCTAATTAAATCAACTTGATGAGAAAATTTCTTTTTACTATCACCCATATTATACCTGCTTATATTAGGACTAGGAACAGCCTTGATATAACCCTTATTCTTATATTTACTCTTTCTAGTATAAGGCCTTTCTATGCTTCTATAACAGCTAAACTTTCTTAATTTTGCCATTTATTTTATCTCCACTTCTGTTCCCAAACTCTGCCCAGGTAATCCTCTTTCAAATTTAGCCCTAACAGCCCCGCTATTTCCATGAACATTAGTTATCTTTCCTTTTATCTCTTTTCCAGAACTAGTTTTCCAAATCACATCTTTATTAATTAACTCTTTAGCCTTATCCTTATTTATATTATTTATTTTTAAAATAATCTGGCTAAAATTTCTAGTTCTTCTGCTCCCTCTAAAATTAACAATAACAGCTTTCATATAAAATTTAGAACAAAAATCATTTAAAAAGGTTTCTACTAATTTTTATGGATAAATCAAAATATAAAAATTAAAATTCTATATAGTTAAATTAAGAGCTTATTTTCTCTCTTTGTAATTTCTCACAAGCTTGCCAATACCTATTATTAATACTAATATTGCAATTATCCAATCTTGGTATTGTACCAATGTACCAAGCACGCCAAGCTTTGCAAGAACAAGCCATAAACCAATAATGGTTACAAGCCATGCAGTTAATTTAGCCACTTTTTCGCCTCCCTTTTAATAAATTAGTATAGAAATCTTATTTATATATTTAATGTTTTATCTCTTTATCATAAAATAATAAATAATTATATATTGTCTCAGAACTTATTCAACTAAATAGAAAATGCCTGTCCTTGATTATTTTAAATCATCCATAAATTAATCTTCCAATCTCCTCATATTTATATTCTTGAAGAACTCCATATACTTCATAGTCTTTTATTAGATTAGGAAATCTTTGTCTTATTCCTTTTAATATCTTATCAAATTGACCTGGATTTTCTGCCATAATATCTAGGATATAGTCCCATTTTCCTATTAGACCAGCTACATAAGTTACATTTTTATTATTTTTTAAAAATTTTAGAAACTCCTTTTCCTGTTCTTCACTTGGATTATAAAGAGAGATAAAAACATAGTTAACAATTGGAAAACCCATTCTGGGAGGTTGAAGAATAGGTTTAAAAGCAGATATTACTTTTGAGTCTATTAATTTATTTATTCTGTTTCTTATAGCATCTCTTGATAAACCAATTTTCTTAGACATATCTGCTAAAGATTTTCTTGCGTTTTCGTCTAATTCTTTTAAAATCAATTTATCAAATTTGTCAAATTTATAATAAGTACCATATTCCATAGCCCCCTCATAAGCCGGTGTTTCTATCTTTTCTTTTTTCATATTATGAGCATAATGCGTATTTAATATATAAATTTATCGTATTTTGCGTGTTTTTTAAAAGATAATTATTTATAATACTATAACTTACCACTTTATAATGACAGATTAAGTCAGATAATAATTAAAGAAAATGGAGGTTAATCGAAAATGATATTAAAACAATATCCAACAGAAGTATTGAAAACTTGGAGAACTAGCAGGCTTGGTTGTCTGTATATGAACAAATATACTTCATTAAGAGAAGATCCTGAAGGGAGTTCCCAACTAGAAACAATTGCACAAATATTGAGTACTAGACCATTACTGGAGCGAAAAAGAATAGTTAGGGAAATACGAAGAAATTTGGGGTCTGCAAATTACCATGAAGATGTCGAACAAAGAGTCTTATTAATGGGAATGCTAAATCATTACATCAGCTCTGTTATGCAACCTAATCCTAACTGATGCAGATTTAAGACAAGAACTTTTTTATTTTTTTCTTTTCTAAATTTTAAGATACTAATAATTTAAATTTTTTGAACTTTTTTTACTATGTTTTAGAAATTTTCTTTAATAAACTCAACCATCATTGTATTTCCTGCTAATGTATAAGCCTGTATAGCAGCATTCAGCAAACTATCCTTCAAGCAAGCATCTCCAAGTTTGTTTAACATCACTTTATCATCAGCCTGGCTAAATGCACCCAAGGCAATTGCATACTGCTTGTCTTCAATGCATCTCTCTCCTAATTCTATTAATTTCTTTTTATCATCAATAGCTATAAACACCTCTAAAGCAAAATCCCATTTAGCCTTCTCCATGCACAGATCACCAATCTTCCTTAAGCCATCACTATTATTTATTAATCTAAAAGCCTTTATAGCATCAGCCAAATTTAAATCGCTATAGCACTTATTCCCAAGCCTGAATAAATTATCTTTGTCATCAGCCAAATGATAAGTATCAACAGCATTGCCAAACTGGCTTAATCTCTCATATTCTGCACCAATACCTTTTAACCCCTCTTTATTTTCTGTTATAACAAAGCACTTTGTTGCATCCTTTAAATTTCCTCTTCTTAAATATTCTTGTCCAAGCTCATCTATAATATTTAATTTAACATCAGAACTAAACATGCTCAAATCTAAATTATCAATACCTTTATTGACTAAAGCTGGTATTATTTTCTTAAAATCATTAGATTTTTTGCTCTCTTTTAATAAATCCTTGTTTATCCAAGGAATAATGTCTTCAATCCTCTTTTGCCCTTCCATATTCTTTAAAAAGGTAATAACTAATATTTATTATTATCTGTGCTCCACTAACTAAGTCTTTTGATTATTTATTAGTAGTTCTTCTAACTCATCAATTATTTTAGAATCACCAGTCGCATATATTTCTAAATTTGGAAAATCAAGAGATCTAATTTTTCTATAAGAATGATAAGAAATAGTTATTCCATTAAAATTAAAGTCAGCAACCCTCCCAAGATATTGTGAATCTTCATAACTTTTATTAATCCCGATTTCTGCCCCATTAGTTATTAAAAACTCATAAAATCTAGGCCAGCTATAAAATTTTACAGCCTTTCCTCTAAATATTCTTTTATTCATAAACTTAAAAAGAACTAAAACTTTTTAAGATTATCTACGCTTTAATATAATATTTCTACTTTATCCCCAAATATTTTTCTTAAGCTGTTAAAAATACTAGAATTCAGCATTATAGCCTTTCCAAACTTAAACTCATTTAAAGCATCATTTAGCTCTTTTAAGTCAGATTTTTGTAACTCCAAGAAACTGTTATCCTTTCTTAATTCAGCCTTTTCAATCTCCTCTCTTTTGCTAATATCCCTTATAATAAACACAAATTTATCTAATAACAAAACCTCTCCAAATTTATCCTCATATTTCACTTTGATACTTCTCTTGCTTAACTCCAACCCCTTTTTCCTTTGTATATAATCAACTAAATTTCTTATAAATATACTAGACTCTCTTCTAACTTTATCAATCTCCTGCTTTGATAATTTATTGCTATTATAATCCTGTTTAGCTTTTAAAATATCTTTATATATCTTTAAATAAGGTTCAGGAATCTCATTCAAATCAATCAATTTTTTTAATCCAGCTTCTAAACTCTTGCTTTTAATATCAGCTGTTTTTAGCACATCTGTAATAATATTATTTATTGTTTTATATAATTCAACAAAGCTCTCTCTTTCTTTTTTCTTTTCAATTTGCTCAAATAATCTTCTTATTCTCTTTAAATATTCATTAGCATCCTTCAATAAATTATCAACATCAGCTCCTTTAAAATCTTTTATTTTTTCATGCTCTAAATCCTTGTAAGTCTGTCTTATTCTGTCAAATATATTAACATATTTTTTCTCTAATAATTTCTCCCTCTTGACAAATATCTCTTCTAACAAATTAACAGTCTCTTTTGGTGTTGGTGGGGCAATTCCATACATCATCAAAGCAGCCTGGCTTGGGTTTAAAACAGCCCAATAAATATTTAATTCTAGAATATCCCTTAATCTGAAATTAACATCCTTTAACAATTTCTCACCAGAATCCATAAACATATCTATTGCCTCACGGCTTGGTTTAATTCTACCCATCTCTAATAATAATTTCCAGGGCATAAACACCCCCCTGTCATACAAAGGAACACCATCTCTTAGTAAAGTGAAAAAAACAGGGTTAGCATCCTTAATGCCATCCCAGAAATCAGTTAATATGTAAACTTGAACATGGAATTTTTTCTTAACATTAGTAATACTATTAGCCTCAAAAGCCTGTGTTATTATTATATGCCTTAATTTATCCCTCAACTCAAACCTGGGCATTCTCTTGACATCAGTATCATCAACAATAACATAAACATCAATATCATTGCTTTTCTCTCCTCTGAACAAGCTTCCAGCAGCAACATAACTAACTATATACTTCTCAAATTTTTTTAGCACCATTTGTTTGTGCACTTCACTTACCTTGAAGGCAGCAAGTAAATCCTTAGGATCATAAATTATAGCAGAAATAGCCAGCTCCTGTAATAATTCATATTTTCCATCAAAGCAATCCTGTTTGATTTCACTTAAAATTAGCACTTCAGCATTCAAATTCTTATCAATATCCTCCCCCATTTTTTTAATAACCCCATATAATCTCTCTCTTAACTCTAATTTACTCATCTTTTTGCTGTCAGAATCATCAACAACAACTAGCACATTAATCTGCTTCTTTAGTTTTTCAAGCTCTTCTTTGCTTAATTCTTTTCCTTGCTCTTTAATAAGCTGTTTCTCTTTTTCAATATTCTTTGGAGGCAATAAAGAAATACCTAAAACATAAGTATCAAATTTTTCTAATAATTTTTTTTGGAATTTATCTAATTTGGATTTTAATTCCTCTAATTTAACTTTTAATTCATCAACATTCTCATCCTTTATATCTTCAATACTTTCCTTTTTCATTTTATATATTATAAACTATAAACTGATATATATAAAATTTTGGTTTATAAAACTTTCTTTATGTTTTAGTAACTACAAAACTATATAAGTTTATTACACTTCTAAAAAATATGCAAGATAGGGCAATGCAGATAGAAAGCTTTCGCTTTGGATGTTTTATAATAAACAAAACTATTTACCAGCATGATGTAAAGATAATAAATGACAAGATAAAAATCTGGAACTATTTTGTTCATCACACTGTTACTTGTAAAGATTTAACAGATATTTTAGCAGAAAAGCCAGAGGTAGTGATTATTGGAACAGGAACATCAGGCTTGGTAAATGTCGAAGAAACCGCCAAAAGATTAGTTCAGGAAAATAATATAAAAATTTTAATAGAAAAAACACCAGAAGCCTGCAAATATTTTAATATTTTAAAGCAAAATAACAGAAAGGTTGCAGCAATTATGCATGCTACTTGTTAAATTCTAATCCAAATTTTCTTCCCAATATGAATTAAAATCCCTAACTACACCTTTAATTTGTGTTATATCAATTTAACCTAATTTATATTTTATGTTAATTGTATTAAACACAGAATATTTAAATCCTCGGTAGTTCTAATTTCATGAAATACAAGAAGTCTGTAAATAAATATTTTAATACAACAATTATTATAAATAATAAATATTGTATCTTATTAAAAAAATGACAATTGATACTAACCTTCCAACAGGAGCAAATGAAAGATTAGTAGAAAAAATTGTTTCAATATTGCACTACAATATCTAGTCATCTAAGAAACTTATTTAAATTATAGATTATTACTAAATCTAATGAAAAAAGAGGATTTACATAGAGAGCTTGATTTATTTTTTATTTTTGCTATTTTCTTCATAATAGTATTTATCTTTATCTATCCAACAATAACTGGTTTAATAGTTTATTCTTCAACAAGTTATAATTTTACTTTTGAAAATCCAGATGATTACACTTATGACTCTGATTTAATATCAATAGAAAATAACGAAGCAAAGCTAAAACTCCAAGAATCAACTTACACCTGGACAACAATTAATGTCTCAGAAATCTATGTTATAAGCGCTTACTATAATAGCAATGATAAAACAGAAAAAATAATTCAATTAGATGATAAAAAACAATTAGTTGAAGACAAAACATTCGACATAACCTTCCAAGAAAGTTTGCAAAATAATGACATTTTATCTTTATATCTAAATGAAGAAAAAAAGAGTTTAGTATATTTATGTGATATATCCACTTTTTGTGATAATAATTATGGAAGTGTTTATTTCCCAAATACAGCTGGATGGTATAATATCACAATACAAAATCTTCCTACTCCAATAAGCACATTAAGTATACTAACTAATAACAGTATTAAAATAAATTATATCAAAATTATAAGAGAAACAGAACAATTAAATTCTGAAACAAATTACTCTTATCCAGAAATATCTTCATTAGAAACAAATACCATTGACCTTCCAAATACAAACCAAAATATATTTTTTTCAAAAAATGAGAATATAAATCAGCAAGAAATAAAATATTATTACAGCTCAGATGATGGCTTTACTTGGAATGACTTAGAAAATTTATCTAACCTAGAAAAAATAAAAATAAAGGCAGAATTTAAATCAAATAGCTCAGAAACACCAATCCTTTATAATATGATGTTATCTTACGAATTCTGTGAAGAAAGCTGGAACTGTAGTGAGTGGTCTGATTGTTCAGAAAATAACACTAAATCAAGAGTTTGTAGTGATATAAATGAATGTGGAACTTTTGAACTAAAACCATCTGAAACTCAAAATTGTTTATACACTCCATCTTGTGAAGAAAATTGGTCTTGTACTGAATGGTCTTCTTGTATAAATGAAAATCAAACAAGAATTTGTGATGATTTAAGTTTCTGTAATACAACTATAAATAAACCAGAAGAAATGCAAAACTGTACAATCCAAGAAACAATCACAACAACTTCCTCTAGTGGTGGAGGAAGCTCTGGTGGAAGCAGTACTAGTTCATCAACATTCACTCGTCCAGCAGAAAAAACAACTGGAACAGTTACAGGGAACACTAAGCCAATAGAAACTCCAAAACAAGAAACAACTCCTGAACAAACTCCTGTTCAAGAAATAAAAGAGCCTGAAAAAACACAATTAGAAAAGTTCACAGGTTTTGTTACATATAATATCGGAAAAGATGGGTTCAATATAATATTATTATCAATTATTATATTCTCATCAGTGGGGTTATTAACTTTAAAATTAAAGAAAAATAAATTTAAAAAACTTAAAAAATAAAATTATAAATAGCCCATGTCTTGAGCACTTAAAAATACACGAGGGAATATCATCAAATCACCAGACCTCTCCGTACTTCTATTACCAATCTTTAAGAATGTTTTAAAAGGATCAAACCAGGAAACTCTTATATGCTCTTCAGAGGGTTTTACTCTTGGTGGCGGATATCCTACCTCTAGTAAATAATTAACAGCCTGAACGCCATCAATATAAGTCAAAAAATTACTTGGTAAATTGAGATCAAATTTTACAGGCTTAAAAATGAAATCCTCTTTAGTAAGTCCTGTTTCTTCCAAAACTTCTCTGTATAAAGTATCTTCTAATGTTTTGTCCTTTTTTTCGTCAAAATCACCTTTTACAAACTCCCATCCAGGATGAATCTCTGATCTTCTATCTAAAAGTAAAAAATAAGGATTCTTATCATATTTATAATATATTATTACCCTTACCCTTCTTTCATTTTCAACAGAATCACTATTATAAACCATTTTAGCCCTATTATAGTAATTACTAAAAATTCTTAAAACTTACGATAAGCTTTAAATACTCATTATAACCTATATTTCATAGAGGTGATGTTAATGTTAGAAGAACTTACAGGAATGTTTGGAAAATCAATGCCCTTTAATGTGATTGCAACTAAAGGTAGCATACTTATGAGTAACCCAATACTACTGATAATAGTAATTTTAATATCTATCTTTTGGATATGGATGTTAGTAGAATGTCTAAGAAAAAACTTCAAAAATAGCATGGATAAATTAGTATGGGTAATAGTATTATTATTTACCAACATACTAGGAGCAATATTATATTATTTCTTAGTTAAGAAGAAATAATTTTTTCTTTTTTTAATAATAAACTTTAAAAACTTCCATTTCTTTGAAAATTCATGGGCTCATAGTCTAGTGGTTAGATTTTAAAATCCCACAAATGACGCCACCCTTACAATTCCTAAATAAGTAAGGTGGAGGTCGGGTGTTCAACTCACCCTGGGCCCATTTTTTATATTATAATTTAAAATTCTATATAAAAAGAGTTATATTTAATTATTTTCAAGGACTAAGTAATTTGTCTGATTTGAAATATTTAATTAGATATTCAGAATAATCTATATCAAATAATATCCTTTTGGGACCATATGCAAATTCTAAATTCTCTTCTTGATCAAAAATTCTTAAAGATTCAAGAGATTTTCTTACAATACTTCCATTTAATTCCCAGTATTTTTTTACTTGTTCATGATCTAAATTGTCTCCTAAAGTTATTGCAAAAGGAAAGTTTTTGAAAGGATGTCTTGTTTTATTTAGATAATTTCTTTTCCGTTCTATTCTATATCCTCTCGAAATCCATTCTTTTCTATCTTCATTTGAGGGTATTCCATCAAAGTCAACTACGTCAACAACATCTATTTCATCTGCCCATTTGACAGCAGACCATTCAGAATCAGTTTCCATTAAATTTTTAATTCCATAAGAATAAATACATTTTACCTTATCAGGATTCCAACCATTTTCTAAAGTATATTTAAAAAAAATGTCTACAAACCCCCTATTAGGAAAATAAGCATCTTTGAGGATTTTATTAAGTGAAACAGTTTTTCTTTTAAAATGATTATAAGCAACATACATATTATTTTTTAAATCATATAATCGAAAATATTCATTTCTATCCTTAGCAGATCCTAAATTTTTTATTGTAAAATATATTTTAATAAAACCTTCTAAAAAAGTTGCTGCAGATATTTCATCTTTCCCAAAATCAAATATTAATTCCCCCATAATATTTGAATATTAAATATGTTATTTAAAGATTATTAAGTTTCATCTTATGTTTTACTATTGGTCATTATAGTGAATGCATAAATTCTGAACCCAAAAATTAAAAATTCTTTATCATATAATTTCCTTCTAATTTATACCCCAAATGTTTGTAATACTCTCTAACACCAATCCCAGAAATAACAACAATCTTATTACAATCTTCAATTTTAGCAATCTCTTCAGCCTTTTTTAATAACTCTTTCCCTAAACCTTTATGCTGTATCTTTCCCTTTTCACCAATTTTAACCTGACTGCCAAAAACATGAAGCTCTCTTAACAACAAACTTTTTTTATTTATTTCCTTTCTAAATGGTTCATAAGGAATTCTTAACCTCATCAAGCTCAATATCTTATCATTTGATTCATGAGAAATAAAATACTCTTTTCCATTGCTTGCCTTATACATCCTTATTACTAATTCAATTCTTCCAATTTCATCTTTGCTGAATCCAATTTCCCTGCATCTTATGCATCTGCATTTTAAATTTAATTTTTCCATATCTTCTTTAATTATCCTTCTCAAATGAATATGTTTTACTCCTTCTAAAATATAGTCAGGATGTATCTCACGCATAATCCTCATTATCCTTGCATATTCAGGAACATTTAATTTCATTTTAATTAATAATTCTTTTAACTCATCCTCAGAATATAAATTATAATTCTTACTCTTAGCTAACTCACTTCCAGGCATTATTGTTAATGGATATATCTTAATCTGGTCAGGTCTAAATTCTTGTTCATCAAACACCTTTTTGAATAATCTTAAATCCTCTTCAACATTATAAATTAAATTAGGGAGAAGATGATAACCTACTTTAAACCCACTATCCCTCAATAATTGTGTAGCCTTAACAACATCTTTTACAGTATGTCCTCTTTTAATTTTCTCATAAATTTTATCATCTAATACTTGTACTCCTAATTCAACTCTAGTACAACCATAACTTAACACCTCATTAATCTCTTTTTTTCCGCATTTATCAGGTCTAGTCTCAATACATAAACCAATGCACCTATGCTCTGCTTTCTCATTTCTTTTTTTAGCCTCATCTAAATTTTTGCTTTTAAAATTATTCAAACCATCATAAATTCCTTTAATGAACTTTAATTTATACATTTTAGGATATTCTAAAAAAGTCCCACCCATTATTATTAATTCAATTTTAGAAGTCTCATGACCCATAACTTCAAAAGATTTTAATCTTGCTTTTACTTGTTTCTCAGCATCATAACCTAATTGAGAAGCACGCATAACAACAGGACTTTTAGGAGTATAAGACTGAGGAACATTTAATTGAGGACAATAACTGCAAATCCCATGGCTACATTTTCTAGGCTTTAGCATTACAGCTAATGGTGTTACTCCTGAAATAGTCTTAGTTGGTTTTCTCATATTTCTAAAAACATTTTTAAACCTTTTAAAACTATTCTTTAACATGGAACAAAAACAAGTGTGGAATTCAATAGCAGAATCATGGTATAATTTCAGGCACTGGCCTATTAGAATTGCTAAAAAATTATCTAAAGAATGGCAGCCTGGAAAAATTCTTGATATTGGCTGTGGTAATTCTAGAAATTTATTGCCTTTTTATCAAAATAACTTCACTTGTTATGGAATTGACTTCTCGGAAAACGTAATTGAACTAGCTAAAAAATATATCTCAAAACATGAAATGAAAGTAAATCTAAAAATAGCAAATGCTGAAAATCTACCTTATAAAAACAATTTCTTTGATTATTGTTTGTCTTTAGCTGTTTTGCATCATGTTAAAAACAAAGAAAAAGCAATTCAAGAAATCTATCGTGTTTTAAAGCCAAACGGAAAAGCAATTATATGTGTCTGGAATAAATTACAATTAAAATTCTTATTCAGAAAAAAAGAAACTTATATCAAATGGGGAAAATATTCTAGATATTATTACTTCTTTTCTTATTTTGAACTAAAAAAATTATTAAAAAAATCTGGTTTTAAAATTTTTAAAAGTAATTTCTTTGGAAAGAATATATGTTTTATTGTAGAAAAATAACAACTTTTAAATATTCTTTTTCTTAGTCTAATTTTATGCGGTAGTAGTATAGTGGTTAGAGTAAAGTTAATTTAACTTTACGACGAATATTGGGCGTTGCCAACGCTCTGACCGGGGTTCGAAACTTTATGCGAAATTCCCCGCTACCGCATATTTTATCTCAGAATTACTCAATTCTAATTCTCTCTTCAAGAGATTGTAAGGAATGAAGAAGACCCTCCATCCCCAACTTTAATTTATCTAAATCAAAACTAATCTGAGCTAAGTTATATAAAATCGGTTCAAACCTCATAACCTCAGAAGGTTCTGCCAACACTCTCCTCCAAAAACTATCTGTTAGTTTTTCAAAATGTATCGCTTTTTTAAGCAACTCTTCTGAGGGTTCAATATTTATTGGATAATATTTACCACCTTCTATTCTTGCAAAATAAAGGCCATTTCTGTCCCTCGCAAATTCAATTCTCTGTTCACCAGGCAATGCAAGAGCAGTTAATACAGTAACATCAGTATATCCATAATCTTGCGTTGAGTCTATTCGGATACCTTCTATTATTGATTTTTTAATAGCCATTTGTCTATAAGTCTCAGCTCTTTCTTTATAAACAGAAATTCTATGTTCTAAACATAAGTATGAACCTAATCTTCTTATAGCAACAGGTATTCTTAAGGGCATTTGAATAAAAATAAGTTAATAAAATTAAAAAATGTATCGGTTGAAAAGACAAGCTTTAGAAGAAATAAATTATTAAATCTGAAGTCTAAGAAAGTTTATTACATTCACAGAAAATTTAGATAGAATAAGCTATTAAAGGTTTATTAGTCTCTTTCCTAAAAAGTGTCACTGTTTCTTTATTAACTACTCTTTGGGTCCCAAATTTAATATGGTAATCTATATTATTTTTTTCACAGAATTTAATAACTTGATTTGCACATTCTTCGTAAAATGATCCTTTATATTCAAATTTAGAACTTTCCACATTATAATTTAATTTCCCAAAAATAATTCTATCAACAAATTTTATTTTATTCAATATTTCTTGTAGATTTTGTTCTACTAAATTTGGAGTAGGATAAGGTTCTATACTAACCCAAGTTTTTAATCCTTTATCATGTAAATATTTCAATGATTTAATTCTATCAGAATATGGCGCACTATAAGGTTCAAATTCTTCTTTGAATTTATTACTAAGAGACACAAGAGTAATCCCATATTCGTTTAATGAACTATACCTATCTCTATTAATTAATATCTTTGGATAAACACCTTTTGTTAAAACTGTACATTTTATATTATTTTTATTTAATTTTTCTATTATTTTTAATGTTAAATCTTTAACTTCTGGATATTTGTACATAAAGGGGTCTGTCATGAAACATAAATGGACAAAATTTATTTCATTTTGGTATTTAGGAATTTCTTTATCTAATAATTCTAAAGCATTTTCAACCAATTTTGGTTTAGTCCACTCTGAATCTTTTCTACCAAATCTCTTAGCCATATTTCTAGCATAACAAGGAAAATTACATCCATGCGCACAGCCTTCAACATGGTTTAAGCAGAAATCAGCATATTCAACTCCACTCCTATATAGAAGACTCTTC
>Ga0209541_10007916_pt1 | contig 17725 bp, 19 predicted proteins | sample RifCSPlowO2_01_FD_184027 | JGI IMG/M metagenome (GOLD analysis project Ga0209541, IMG submission 184027) | Groundwater microbial communities from Rifle, Colorado - Rifle CSP2_plank lowO2_0.1 (SPAdes) (version 2) | ecosystem: Environmental > Aquatic > Deep subsurface > Groundwater | place...
CGATAACCATAATAAATTTGTAAAAATTGGCAAGGGTGACAAAGTTATGTTCTCCTCAGACCCAATTCCGGGGAATGAGCCTGATGTTAATGACATTATTGAAAAACTCTATTATCTTGGGGCCGACGTGATCTATTCGGACTCTGAGGGTGAGATTCATGCGTCAGGCCATGGTAATCAAGATGATTTGAAATTCTTAGTCAGATTTACTAATCCCAAATATTTAATTCCAATTGGAGGAACTGTCAAACTTCAAAGAAGTTATCGAACTCTAATGAATAGTTTAGGCTATCCGGATGAGAGAGTGGTTCTTCTTAACGATGGAGAGACGATATGGTTTGAAAAAGGCAAAACTTATCAAGGAGACAAAATACAGGTAAAAAATGTTTATGTTGATGCTTATGGAATTGGAGACATAGGAAACTTTGTTTTAAGAGACAGGAGGACTTTGGCTGAGGAGGGAATAGTTTTTGTTGCTGTGCCAATTTCAAGCGAGGTGAAACTTATTAGTGACCCGATTATCTCTTCCCGGGGATTTGTTTATAAAGGAGATGAAACTGGTCTATTTGATAACGCGAAAAAGATAATTGCTGCTTGTTTTAATAACCCCAACGGCGGACTCTTGACCAAAACAACCGTTGAGCGGTCAGTAATTGACATGCTCGAGGACTACTTTAAGCGGGAAACCGGACGGGAACCTTTGGTTGTTGTTGAAATGCTAGATTTATAGCTACATCTGTTTTCTACCCTCAATTGCCCGCTTTAACGTCATGTAATCGGCATATTCAAGGTCTCCTCCAATAGGGAGTCCATAGGCCAAACGGGTAACCATAATTGACGGAGTGTTATTTAGATCTTCTATTTGGCTTTTAATATACATTGCCGTTGCCTCCCCTTCCGTATTGGGGTTAGTGGCAATGATAATCTCTTCAACTCCGTCTTCATTTTTCTTGACCCGTTTGATAAGTTGGGGTATAAAAATATCATCAGGGCCAATGTAATTTAATGGGTCAATTCGGCCGTGCAAAACATGATAGACTCCGTCAAACATGGTCCCTGATTCAAATGTCAACAAGTCCAAAACATCCTCAACAACAACTAGAGTTTTTTTGTTCCGGCTCTCGTCTGTGCAAATTGCACATACTTCATCTTCAGTTAGGTTGTAGCAAATTTTGCAATACTTAGTTGTTTTTTTCAGATGATTCAAATTTTGGGCAAACTCTTCTAAACTGCGCTCAGGCAGTCGAAGCAAATAAAACCCAAGACGTTTGGCCGTTTTTGGCCCGATTCCGGGCAAGCCCTCAAAAAACTCAATAGCATAACGGAGATTTTTTGGTAATGTGTTCATAGTAAATATCTAATCTTACTGGCAATTAATTTACTCACTGAGAATTCAATAAGTTTAGCAGATTGAATGTCCTGACGGATTGTATCAGTTGTAAAAAGTTTTGATATTGGGGATTTCTCTAATTTAGGGATTGTATCCTCAATCAAATCCTGATGAACAACAGCCGCAAAAACTAGAGAAGCTCCTTTTTTTACACATAATTTTGCCGACTCAATTAAAGTGTTACCTGACGTCACAACATCGTCAACAATAATTGCAACTTTTCCTTCAACACTGCCAAAGATGCTATGAATGGCAATTGAGCCGTCTTGCTTATCTCTTTCCTTGTTAACTACGACAACAGACGTGTTTGAAAATCTTCTAGCCTGAACCACCGCTCCACGATCGGGCGCAACAACTGCGCAATCTGACCCCTTTTTAATGATTTTATTTTGTTTTAAATATTGAAATATTTTTTTACTTAAAAATGACGTTGCATCAATATTTTTAAACGGCATAGAAAATAATTTTTTAGATGACTGTTTATGGATTGTCACAGTAATAATTTTGTCAAAACCAGCTGTTTTTAGTACATTTGCAACGACACCAAGCGAAACACTCTCTCCTTTTAAATGCTGTTTGTTTTGTCTTGCATAACCAAGATAAGGAATAATACCAATGACTTCACTTGCTCCTTCCCGTTTTAAAGCATCACAAAAAAATAAAAGTTCTACTAAATTCTCATCAGCTGGGCTAGATATTGACTGAACAAGAATACACCGACTATTTTTTACACTTGATTGAACAGTAACTTTACATTCGTGATTTGGGAACCGCTGAATTTTTGCTTTTGACAGAGATTTTCCCAGACTACGGGCAATTAAGCTGGTAAGAGATTGACTTGAAGATCCGGAAAATATACAAGTTGCCACTTATTTTTGTTATTACTGTTGTTGTCCCTCTTGTTGAGATGACAGCTCAAGCAATTTTGTTGCAGCCAGTCTCTGAGTGTCTTTTATTGCCAAATTAATCGCCTCAGCAACTCTGTTTTCATCAACTCCGTCAATAATAACTCTCTCAACCTGCTGATCGCCGGTAAGAACAACGGTGACACCGGCGTGTTCCTTAGTAACTCTTTCCTGTGATAAAGCAGCCTGCATTTTCTGTGCTTGCTGTTGGAGATTGGTTAAATCCCTTAAGTTTTTGAGTGGATTAAACATTTTCTTTTTCGTTTAACGTATAACGTGTAATGCGGTACGTAAGTTTACTCCTGTTTAGCAAAATATTCAACAAGAGCAATTTCAAGGGGCAGTGCCTCAATTGGAGCAAACTTCAAGTCTCGATAGGCGTTCTGAAAAAGGCGCATTAGCAAAACAATTTGTGATAGTGTAAATGCGTAATCAAGGTCTTGATTATCCTCTTTTTCTACTCCTTTATTTTTTAAAAGTAATAAATGTAAAGTATTTAAAAGCGACTCAATTAAACTTTTAAAACTTCCGCCCTTATCTTCAAAATTTTCAAGCAGTTCAAATATTTGCCTTATCTCCCCCTTTTCAATAAGAGATAAAAGGTCACTCTCGGCAAGCGTTAGCCCAAAGTATGTTTTTGCTCCGTCAAGTGTAGTAATGCCCGATGTTAAAAATTCCTCAAGGAGCTTATGAGCATCACGAAAAGCAAAGTCGGCGTGTTTGGCAATAAGAGTTAGAACCTGTTTATCAACGACTACTTTCTCCCCAATGCATACTCTCTCGAGACTGCTTACAAGATCGGCGCGCGTAGCTTTGGAAAATGTAACCGTTACACACCTTGAAATTATTGTTTTTGGCAGTTTGTGCGCTTCAGTTGTTGCTAAGATGAAAACAACATGACTTGGTGGCTCTTCAAGGGTTTTAAGAAGTGCGTTAAATGCTTCAGTTGTTAACATGTGGACCTCATCAATGATGTATACTTTATATCGGGAGGAGACGGGGATGAATTTTACATTCGAGTTAAGTTCCCTGATATCATCAATCCTTCTGTTTGACGCCCCGTCGATTTCAACAACGTCAATTGACATCCCAGCCGTGATCGCCTTGCATGAGTCGCAATCGTTGCAAGGTTCAAAATCTTTGCCCTTGCTCCCCCTTTTATTTTTTTCACAATTTATTGATTTTGCAATAATACGCGCCGTTGAAGTTTTGCCCGTTCCTTTGGGACCTACAAGCAAAAATGCGTGTGGCAATTCACTTGAAGCAATTATTGATAAAAGTCTGTTTTTAACAGATGAATTGTCAATCTCGGCAATCGTTTGTGGGCGATATCTTAAATAAAGCATAGCTCATAGAGAGTATATCAAAAATTATGTTTTATCATAAACAGCTTTCTCACTTGGATGCAGTACGAGGAATAATCGAGGAACGGAATAAGCTGTACTAAAACATGTACAGTGTTGAGTACCGCAGATTATGACGAAGTAATGCGTCAAATTAGGGAGTTGTTCTACCCATTAATAATATTGTTGACTCCATGGATTATAAGATCATGAAGCATCGAGTTTAACGTTTTATCTTTTTCGGCTGCCAATAACACTGCTTGCGGGAAACAAACTATAACCTCCCCCATTACCCCCGGTTCGACAGTCATAACAACGTGGGTGTCATTATGATAAGGAAATGATAAAACAGGCAGCGCAACGTCCTCATGTTTATAAGTGTTGGCCAACTGTTTCATTTTTCGTCTTCCTACAAAAACTATGTTTAAGTCAATATTTTCTCCCCAACGAGATTTAGTAAGCGTGTCTGCAACAAGATCCTCGATTTGCTTTTTATGGATTTTATAGCGAGAAGGCGCGATGATTGTAATCATGAATATTAATAAATGCCCTGTTTTTTCATTTTTGCTTTCTCCCTGGCTTTCTCCTTCTTCAACTCACGCGGACTTTTATGGAACATATTTTTGTTCACGTCAAAAGCGATATTTTCCTCCCTTACCGTCTTAGTAAATCTTTTAAGTAATCTATCAGTTGTCTCTCCCTTCTTTTTAACTACAACAACCATCGAGTTTGCTCCCCCTTTCGCATTTAAGCTTTCCTGCTTAGAAAATAGTAATTATGGTCACAAATAGTATAGAGCCGAAGAGGTTAAAAAACAAGACGGCAATGTTAAATAACCGTTGGTTCGGGAACTGGCTGCTGGGGCGCGGGAGCTTGATCTGAATGAGACTCTACCTTCTTTTCGGTTACAGGTTCACTCTTGCGGGAGAAAAGTGATCTTAGCCAGCCAAAAAATCCCTTGTTCCTTTGCTGTTCGAGTGTTAAAGCCTGTTTTCTTGCAAGGTCAGCAGCAGCAACCGCTGCCTCGGCTTGGTACTTAGCCTTTTCTACTTCAGGAAGCGATGCCCAATTGGCCTTAACCTGCTCCATTGTTGGGGATATTGGAGGGATAACAGGTGTAGGAGGGCTTGTAGGATACGGATCAATACCACCAAGACGCGCCTCTTCCTCACGATATTCCTGTGCATTTCTGGCTACAGGAAAACTCTCTGTTGGCAATGTTGTTCCAACGGGTGTAGCTCCATGGTGTCGGAACCATTCGCTTTTATAATTAGCATATTTTGGCTCTTCGTTTCTTGTTGCGGAATTTGCTAAATCACCAACTGTGGGTTCTTCAAGAGTAACTACTCCAGATGCACCAGTTGGATTATCTTTGTTGTCATCCATACTATGCAAACATGTTACTATACCTTTTTTACAATGTCAACAAGCGAGTCCAGTGATAATTTTGAGGCTATAACATGTGGATTGTGGGCCGATCCATTGATTATCATTTTACCAGATGGATGATAAATCCACATTGCCCGGGCGTCTTTTTTAAGTAATTTTCCATAAACTTTTTTTAAATTTTTTTTGGCGCTTGGATGGAGCTTGATTTTAACAAAATGACGGGAGGGATTTTTTTGAATGACTAGCATGTATCCTCTTTTTTGGGCTAGTACCATTGACTGGCTGTTGCCACAATTTAGACCAATTGATCGGCCGTATGAACTTTTAAATACATAACCCTCATCAATGTCAACTTCAGCCCTGATCTTTTGCCTAATGCCATACAAAGTTGCATCAAGTATATTATTTCCAAACTCAAACAATTCCAAATCAGTTTTAGAATGTGATTTAAAGTGGTGGATCAAGTCACTTGCAAACATTAAATAATAATCATCGTCAGGGTTAGGAAAAAATACCTGTTGAAAATGGTCTGAAAATGTGACAATTTCAACAAGCCTGTCAACCGACTCTAGATCGTGCCGGGAAATTTGTTTTTTCTTCTTCAAATCATCAAAAACCAAACGTGCAGCGCTAACATAATCTGAGGTGTCGTGATGATCAAACTTACCATAACCGGTATCAACGTGAATAATGTCATCGTCAGAATCAACCTTTTGCCCGTTGAGCGTCGAACCGGTCGGGACACAATCAACGCTGGCATCTTCCCAGCCCTTAAGATATTTTTTAATCAGCCAAACAGCACAAATTGCGTCCAGATCAGGCGATAAATGGGTAACAACAGTTTTCATACGTGAGGCAAATTATACTAAAGTTGACATAAAATCGCAGTTGTGGTTAAATAACGGTATGTTCGATCAAATAGAACAAACTTTATCATCTATGATTGCAAAGGAAACTCCAGGCAAGTATCGTATTCTGGTAAACGGTAAAGTAATAGGGAGTCCCGATCATCCCGACGTGTCTCAGGACAGTTTACGAACAATACCCGATGGAGCTGTAGTCTGTGATGGCGTTGGAGGGTCACAGGGGGGTGAGGTGGCAAGCAGATTGACGGCTGATATTTTTGCAACTGCATTGAGGAGGGCTGCTAAAACGCCAGAAGCGATAAAAAAAGCAATGCAATATGCTGCTGTTGAAGCTAAAAAACAAATAATCAAGGCAAGACAAAACCAGGGATTAAGAGGGGCGGACACGACTGTTGTCTCTGCCATTGTTCTGCCCACAGACAAGCCTGATGAATTTGAGGTTATTTGTGGCAACATTGGTGATTCTCAGGCTTATGTTCTAAGACTTGACGGAACACTGGAGCGAATTAGCCAACCGCACTCTATGGTTGAAGCACAGGTTGGGGCGGGTCATATAGCAAAAGAAGAAGCGTTTACGAGAGTTGATCGCAATGTTATTTATAGAGCTGTTGGCAGCGAGCCTGAAGGTAATAAAATAGATACATATTCTGTTAGGATCAGGAGGGGTGAAGCGGTAGTGTTGTTATCAGACGGGGTGACAGATAATGTTCCGGAAAGATTAGGCGATGTTGATAGTTTGGTTGATTGGAAAACCGTAAAAACACAGGAAGAAAAGACAATTTTTGATAAACTGGGACTGCAAATTAGCAGGACAGGTGAAGTGAGCGAAGAAAGTGCCTTTGTCAAGGACAAAAGATCAAACGAACGTCTGCCATTGCCGGCTCTGCAAGGGCTTATAGGTGATGCGATATCTAGAACAAAACATCAAGATCTAAGAGGATCGGCCGAGAATGTTTGCGAAAGAGTCCTTCAGCTTATGTATGCAGACACTGCCTTTGCCAAACCCGACGATATATCTTGCGCGATAATAATGCCTACTTAATTAATAGGCTTGAGCAAATAACCATTTTCTTTGGGCTGGGTTGCCACAGTAGATACATTTGCCATCTTCGTGATTGTCAATATGCTCAAGTTCAATCACGCGAGTTGTAGCCTTGGTTATCTCTTTAATTTTAGTCTCACAAACTTGACCTTCGCACCAAAAAGCTCTTAAGAATTTTCGATCAATTTCCATAATTTTCTTAAATTCTGTCATATCATCAACGTCTTCCGTTAATTGATCCCGACTTATTAGTGATCTTTTGAGAAGTTCTACTTGAATATCTTCTATCTGTTCTTCAATAACTTCAACTAAGTTTTCAAAACTAACATGTCTCTTTTTGTATTCAATCCTATCAGAGAAAGTAACAAAATTTTTCTCAGCTTCTTTTGCGCCGATTTCTATTCTCATTGGAATACCCATAATCTCTGTTTCGTTAAGTCGATATCCTAGGGTTTTACCAATCTCGTTCATTAAAACGAATCTGATTTGATTTTTTTCAAACAATTCTTCGATTCTTTTCACTAAAACTGTAATTTCACGATTTTGCTCATCCGTTTTACCCTCTATTGGAAGAATCACAACTTGATATGGAGCGATTCGAGGAGGGATAATAAGACCATTATCGTCTCCGTGGACTAAGATCAATCCGCCAATTGCTCTGGTTGATAGTCCCCATGATGTTTGATGAGCATATTGAAGATGATTCTTTGTATCAAGATACTGCACCTTAAAACTTTTGGAAAAATTAGTTCCTAAATTATGAGATGTAGCTGCCTGAAGGGCTTTTCCGTTTGGAATAACAAGTTCAACTGAAAATGTCTTATCTGCCCCAGCAAAGCGTTCGCTACCACTCTTTTCTCCAACATGGGGAGCAATTGCAAGAACTTCTTCATAAAAAGTTTTATACCAGTTGAGTGCCTGTAATGTCATTTCTTGAGCCTCATCAACTGTTGCATGGACAGTGTGTCCCTCCTGCCATAAAAATTCTGATGTTCGCAAAAAAGGATAAGTACGTTTCTCCCATCTAACAACATTGCACCATTGATTAATCTTCAAGGGGAGATCTCGATAAGATGATATCCATCTTGAAAAAGCTTCATACATAATAGTTTCAGACGTTGGGCGAATAACCAGCTTCTCTGATAACTCCTCCCCCCCGGCGATTGTGACAACTGCCAACTCAGGGCTAAAGCCTGAAATATGCCTCTTCTCCTTTTCAAGAAGAGAGTAAGGAATAAGAGACGGAAAATATGCATTTTTTACCCCATGTTTCTTAAAAAGCGGATCGAAAACAGCCTGAAAATTTTCCCAGAGGGCATATCCGTAAGGCTTTATAATAATTGTTCCCTTTGTTGGTCCATAATCTGCTAAATTGGCTGTTTCAATAAGGGTCAAATACCATTTTGAAATATCATCTGATTTCTTTGGAAGTAATTTTTTTTCTGATTTCATATTTTTAGAAAAAAGCCGTTTTTGTAGCGACTTTTATAAGATCTGAGATCGTGACAACAAGTATAAGACTAAGCAAAATGGCAAAGCCGGCAATATTTAACCTGCGCTCGATATTTGGGTTTATTTTCCTCTTAGTGACTCCCTCGTAAACAATCATAACAAGCCGTCCCCCGTCAAGAGCTGGGAATGGAAATATATTAATAACAGCTAAGTTGAGCGATAATATGGCAATAAGCTGCAATAGCGGATCAAGTCCTGATCGTGCTGCCTCACGAGTTAATATCGCAATTCCAACGGGACCGGCCACATCAGTTTTTGTTTTTTGAAGCGTTAAGAATTTAAAAGCAGTTGATAAAAGCTCTTTTGCCACAGTTCCGGTGATGCGTGTTGAATGATAAAGACCATAAAAAGGAGCCTGTGTTATGCTATATTTCTTGATTTCATAGGGTTTTAAAACAATTCCTAGTGGACCCTCTCCTTTTGGGGGATTTTTACGTGGAGTCAGCATTAATGTTTTGTCAAGAGCCCCTCGTTTGAAAGTTATGGCAATTTCAGCGCCGGCAAACTTATCAGTAAGTTTAATTAACTTTTCATTAGAGTTGAGTTTTTCAGATGAATTGCCACTTTTTAATTCGATAAGTTTATCTCCTTCTTTTAACCCGGCAAGTGCTGCCGGTGAATTTTTCTCAACTTTTTCAACAACGACTCTAGTTGATGGAACGGGCACTCCTTTGGTAAAAAGATAAGAAATAAGCATCCAGCCAAGCAAAAAATTACAGGCAACCCCGGCAATAACAACTCCAGCTTTAACCAACGGGCGTTTTGAATAAAACGTTCTTGAGATAAGTTTTTTTGGAATACTTGCCTTCTCTGCCTCTTCCTCGCCCAATACCTTAACAAATCCCCCTATTGGGAGGATATTTAGACTGTAAAATGTCTCTCCAATTTTAACTCCAAAAATTCTTGGCGGGAGACCTAAACCAAACTCCTCAACAAGAATACCGTTTTTTTTGGCCACAATAAAATGACCAAACTCATGAATAAGAATAAGAAGGCTTAATATAGTAATAAATAGAATGATAGTCATGTTTGTTATACAGTCATTAATTCCGCCTGTTTTCTTGTTTTAATTGATTCAATAGTCTCTGTCAACTCTTTGGCAGTCTTATCCACCTTTTCAAAAGCTTTGAATTTGTCGTCCTCAGTTATTTGTTTGTTATCAAACAATGTTTTTATCCTTCGTCTTGCCTCGTCTCTTGCAACTCTTAGTGTCTCCTTGTACTCCTCAACTTTTGACGAAACCAAACGGGTCATTTGGGTTCTTTGGTCCTCTGTTAAGGGTGGGAATATAACGCGTATCACATTTCCTTGAGTTGACGGCGTAATATTTAGTTGAGAAGATAATATCCCATTTTCAATATCTTTTATTATTGAAAAGTCAAACGGGGCAATGACCAAAGATTGTGGTGGTTCGGTGGTGATTGATGCTAACTCTTTAAGTTTGAGTTTCGTTGACTCCCCATAGGCATTAATGACAAGATCTTCTATCAAACCCGGGTTGGGCTTTCCGGTTCTTATTGAAAGAAGCTCATCTCTTAAACGTCCAACAGTTGTCTCACCTTTTGACTTTAAATCCTGAGTTATGGCCTCTAAATCCATAGTGTAAGTATACCTTATAGAAAACAAAAAAATGACAACTACCTACAGCGCAAATCTTTCGAATCGGCCAATGGTGATGTTTTCTCCAAGTTTGAAGATAAATTGTTTTATGTGATTTTCGATAGTTGTTGAGGTATCTTTGATGAATTCGGATTTCATAAGCTCGTCTCTTGATTGCGGAGCTGTTGAAGCTATTTGCATTGCAATATCTGCCCCAAGTGTCATAAACTCTTCATTTTTGGCAACAAAATCAGTCTCACACATGACCTCGACCATTGACCCAATTTTTCTGTTATGGTGAACATAAGTAAACACTCTCCCTTCGTGTGCCTCACGCTCGGACTTTTTCTCGGCAAAGTTAACTCCCCACTCTTTAAGTAGACCCTTCGCTTGTGTCAGGTCTCCTTTGGCCTGAGTCAACGCCTTAAAACATTCAGAATATGACAGTCCGGTTTCTTCCCTTAATTTTTTCAGTAATTCAGTTTGTGACATAGGTTGTTTTTTATTACGTTACACGTTCAACGTTACACGTTTGACGATATTTTCTTTTCCTTTTCAGCCTTTTTTTGGGCAATTTTACTTGCTTTGTCATTTTCAATTTTATGAAGAGCAAGTCCTTCCAAATAAGCCCCAACAATATTTTCAACGATAAATTGTACTGATGTTAATGCGTCATCATTACCAATTATTGGGTAATCGACTAGGCCAGGATCAGAATTGGTATCAACTAAGGCGACGGTTCTAATCTCGCATCTTTTAGCTTCGGTAACAGCATTTTTCTCTTTTTTTATGTCAATAATAAACAAGGCATCAGGAATTTTATCAAGTGTTAAAACTCCTTCATAAATTGACGTAATGCGCCTCATCTTTTTCTCAAGAGTAACTCTTTCATGTTTAACATATTTATTCCACTCTCCCCTCTCCTTTTCACCCGTTAATGTGTTTAAGAGCTCAACGTTTTTGTGGACCTCTGAGAAATTTGTTAAAAATCCACCAACCCACTTATTTGTAATGTAAGTTAAGTTGTTTTTCTTGGCAATTTCTTCGACAATATCTCGAGCGCCCTTTTTGGTAGCAACAAAAGTAATAATTTTCCCTTCCTTACCAAGGCTCCTAATAAATTCTAAGGCTTTGTCAAGCTGAGGGGCAGTTTGAAATAAATCAATAATTGAAACACCCGACTCGATTTTGTAGATGAATTTTTTTGAAGCTGGGTTTATCTTTTGTTTCCGGTGTCCTAAGTGGACTCCTGCTTTAAGAAGTTCTTCCGGGCTTATTTTATTCATGACTGTTGTCCTTGTACTTCTGTCTAGTTTATCCCTCGACTTGTGCTCAGGACAAGTCCCGGCAATCTTGGGACAGGCGCAACTTTCCTAGAACAGGAAAACAATTAACATGCTAAGTATACCTCATAACTTCAGGCTTCGCAAGTATTCCTTAAATCGCTCGTTTATCTCCGGATGAGTTAGTGCCAATTCAATTACCGTTTTAAGATACTCGATTTTGTTTCCGGTGTCATAATATTTCCCATTTTGGATATCAATCGCATAAATTGGCATGCCGGAATTTTTCAAAATATTGATTGCATCAACAAGCCAAATTTCTCCACCCTTCCCCGGTTTAACATTTCTCAATGCTTCGAATATATCAGGAGGCAAGATATAAGCACCAATGATCCCAAGATCTGATGGGGCTGTTTCGGGATCTGGCTTCTCAACAATTGCCTTAACTTTAAAGACGTTATCTTCAACCGGTTCAATGTCAGCAATACCATAACGCTTTAAATCAGACTTGTTTTGAATTCTAAAGCCAGACAAAACAATTCCTCCCTTTTTTTTGTAAACTTCAATCATTTGAGAAAGGCGCGGTGGAGTTGAGTAAATAAATTCATCCCCCCATAAAACTGCAAAAGGCTCGTCTCCTATTGCCGGCTCGGCACATAAAACCGGCGTACCGTTGCCATACGGTCCTTTTTGGCGAATATAAACAAAATTTGCAAGATTGGCAATTGCTTCAATATCTTTTATCATATCCTCCTTACCTCCCTGAACAAGATTATTAATTAAGCCCTGATCTGGTAGATCAAAATGGTCCTCAATCGCTCGTTTGTTGGCGCCGGTGATAATAACCACGTCCTCAACGCCGGACGCAACAACTTCCTCAACAACATACTGAATAACCGGTTTGTCAACAATTGGCAACATCTCCTTTGGCATGGCCTTGGTTTGAGGAAGAAAACGGGTACCGTACCCTGCGGCGGGAATTACCGCCTTTTTAATTTTTGGAATCATATTAGATAAATATTTTATGGGTTAAAGGCAACCGAGACAGAGCCGGCGCTTATTGATCCGTTGATCTGGCAACCAACTTGAGTCACTCCCTGAGCAGAAGAGGTTAGAGCGGTTTTTGCCATCCCTGAGTTATCTGTCGGGAGGCAATTTTGTGAAACTCTGCCATTTCCTGAGGTTACTAAAAAACAGCACTGGGCGCCTGAAACAGCCTGAGTTTCTGCGTCTCTTGCAACACAAGTAATTTGGGCACTCTCTCCAATTCTGGCAGACAGTGCACTCGATAAACAAAGAGACGTTGTCTGGACGGGAACCCTTTTAGAGGCCCTTACAGTTCTTTCTTGTCTAGCCAAAAACAACGATCCCGTGAATGCAGCAAAAACAAGCAAGAAAACAAGAATTAAAAGAAGTAACTTTTTGTCCATGTAATACAAGCTATACTATCACGAATAAAGTGTAGTTGTCAAATGAAATCTCAAATATTTATTACTGACCCTTTTGGAGCTTCGTCAGACAACAATTTTGATGATATCTTTTCCTTTATTTCAAAATCAATAATTCTCTTTAAGCCTCGAGCACCAAATTGAGGATTATAATTTTTAGTTATTAAATCTGATAGTATTTGTTCTTGCACGGCAATGTGAACCTGATGAGCTGCAAAAACTTCTTCATCAAGATTTGCAATTAACTTTTTGGCGATTGTCGCAATTGTTATTGGAGAGAGCGGTTGAAACATGATAACCCCATCAAAACGGTTCAAAAATTCCGGACTGTAGATATTTTTCTGAATAAGTTCGTTTAATAGTTCATCTGTCGTTATTGATTGGTTACTCCCGAGACGTTGGAAGATAAAATCAGCGCCAGCGTTTGATGTTGCGATAATTATAAGATTTTTACAATCAACCCTATCTCCCCTGCCGTTGGTGAAATATCCCTCATCAATCACCGACAAAAAAATATTAAGTAGGTCATGGTTAGCTTTTTCAATCTCATCAAGCAACAATACTCCGTAAGGGGTTTCTAATATCTGTTCAGTTAGGATGCCCGGATCGGTTGCATTTCCAAGAAGTCTTACTATATCTTGGCTTGTTTGAAAATTTGGCATATCAAGACGAATTAATGACCTGTCTGTCCCGAAAAATATTTTCGACACGGCTTTTGCCGTCTCAGTTTTCCCTACTCCGGTAGGACCTAAGAATAGAAAAGTAGCTAATGATTTATTTAATCTCCCGCCGGAAACAAATGCATTTTTTAGCGCGGAAGACAGCGATTTAATTGCAACCGGCTGATCAATTATATGTTGGCTTAAACTCTTTTCAAGCGTTAGTAATTTCTGCTTCAGCTGGTTGGTTACCCGTGTTGGAACATGCAACTTCTGCTCAAGATATGTATCAATATGTTCCGGTGTTAAAATGTTTGACTGCTTATCAATAGATAAGGTTGAAGCTGCCTCATCAAGAAGATTTACAGCCGACTCAGGAAGAGGCAGAGCGCCTACGAATTGCTGTGCTTTAAACACAGTTTCGACTATAGTTTCATAGGGAATGGTAAGCTGATATTTCTTTTCAAGACGCAAAGATAGATCAAGAAGGATAGAGATTGCTTGGTCAACAGAAACCGGCTCGATATTAATTTTTGTAAAAATTTCATAAACTTTTTTGTTTGGGTAAATGTATTTTTGATAACTCTCAGGCGTTGATGTTGCAATAATTGTCACCTGATTTGAAGTGGCATATTTAGCTAAAATGTCTGAACAATCAATATGGCCTTCAATGCTAGATACATATTGATCGAGATCATGGATGACTAAAATTACATTTCCCGCCTCATGTGCCTCAGCAAAAATATCACCAAGTGTTGTTAAACGGACAGTTTGGTCTGTCGAGACAGATAAAATTTTTTGAATGTCAATTGTTAAAACTCTTTTATAAGCCAAAAGGGAATGGGTCTGTCCGTAATAAATTTTCTGGGAAAAAAACTGAATGAGCGTTTCTCGTCCTGTTCCCTCTAAACCAACAAGGAGCAAATTAGCATTATTAGTTTTAAGGAGCGTATGCTCCATCTGGGATAACTCATCTTGTCTGCCAATTATATGAACGTCATAAGATGTGGGCATCTCCAGTTGACAAAACTGATCCATTGTCGGAGTGTAGCCGGCGGTCCAGTCTCTGGCTATTGGCGGAATTGAAAATAATTTTTCTCTGTCATACCAAGATTTCTTCTGTAAAGCTGGCTCAACAATGTTCAAATACCACTCCTCAACCACCTTCTGATTTTTGGGGTCTAACATATGGGATGAAATGAAACTCATTTTTACTTTTTTTTCTTCTTCATCCTGTTTTTTTGCGGTGTGCCCCAGTTGAGCTAAGTATTGAAGGGGTAGGATCAAAAGAAAAATTGTGAATGCGATTGGAAGAAATAAAACAAAAGCGATTTGAACAAATAAATAAGTGATTAACGTCATGATTCTGACCGTTGAACCAACCAAACGGGAAATGATGTTAAAGCTCAACCGATTAAAAAGGGCGTCCAACCCCTCACCTGACATTTTTTTCTTCTCAGTCAAGTTTTTCCATGGGAGAAAAAGTGTTTTTAGCAAGTGTTTAACTGAGAAATAATGAGGCAAAAACATGGTCGTATTAATAACTGCTGTTATGAAATTATTTATTTTCTCTTCAGTAAATGCAGTAAAACTTGACACATCAGGTCGTGGTGTTTCAGTTATTGCAAGATCCTCTATCGTTTTTAAAGGGGCGAATGACATATTATCATTCTAAAGAAATCTTTGTTGACAATCAAATTATTGTCTTTATACTTGTGAGAAATTATGGCATTCAAAAATGAAAGGCGTATTGTCAATTCTGACGTGCTTCCAATACATGCCGATCTTGAAAAATTTGCTCCGGTTTATTCTCCTGAGACGTTTACCGATGATGAACTTCGTTACTTAAGACCCTTTTTTAGTAATACAGATAGATCCGTGTTTGTAGTGACAGGCCTTCCTGAGGAAGTGATTGGCGCACTTTCTTCTCGGTATAGTCGAGCCCCAAGTGGCATGAGACGAGTATTTTTACGTGAATATATTTTACCAATTTCTAAGCCTGAAGAACAAAATGATTGGAATGATTTAGATGAAGGTGAACAAAGAGAACGATTACATACAAAATTAGAGTTAGAAACATTTTTGGCATATCATGAAAAGCATGGTGGGATTGAGGGACTTGTAAATACTGAACGCGGGAGAAGGTTTTTTACAAAATGGCTTGCAGAATTTGGTGACGATTCAATAGCTGAACTTTCAAACGCTCATGTTTGCTTAGAGGGAGTATCAAATGTTGTTGCCAATAGACTGGAGAGTCAACGTATTGGTATATCCCCTCTTGAAAAATCTACGAGGTATGTCTCCTTTAGGGATAGACGCCCAACAGATGGTACTTATCAATACGTGGTCCCAGGAGAACTAAAAGGCACGGTATATGAGGCATGGTTTACTGCAATGATGGATCAACTTTTTGACCTATACGATCGTATGCATGAAGGATACCTAGACTACACTAAGACACTCTATCCAAAAGGAGATAACGAAACAGATATATCATTTAAAAGATCACGATCAGCTAAGCGATTTGATGATATACGAGATCTTCTTCCTTTTGCTACGCAAACAAACATAGCATTTAATGGTAATGCAAGATCCTACGAGCATATGATTAACAGATTAATGGGTAGTGACTTGGGGGAGGACCGGTGGTGGGGACAACAGATTGCACAGGAACTTGAACGTGTTATGCCCTCTCTTGTTGAACGTCCACAGAACGAGAGAGGTGCAAGGGTTCAACTCTATATGCGAAACCTTGTCGAACTTCGTCGTAGACTTACTGAGCGATATATGCGACCAAAAGACGCATCTGAGGTTGATCAGAATCAAAGAACATGGAGTAAGCTTGTCGATTGTACGCCTGATTCTGATATTGCCGTAATCGCATCATTTCTCCAACAGGGGGATCATAACCTTGATATTGACGAGTTAATTGAACAAGTTCGTGCAATTTCAAAAGCTGAAAGAGCTGAAATCTTGCGACAAATACTTGCTGAGCGCCAACCTGAAGGAAATGAGCCCAAAAGAGAAACTGATCGCTTTTTAAAACCACCAAGAGCATTTGAAGCAGTGGTCTTAAAGTTTGCAGTAAGAGGACGAGGAGGAGATTATCGCGACCTTCATAGACATCGTCAACTTACACAAGACAGGCATGTACTAACAACAGCTTTTGGATACGATCTTGAGGCGGATGTTTTGTCATCACCTTTTATAGAAGATATTGAAGAAACCTTAGAGACTGTGTGCGAGCTTAGAGACGAGATTGCAAGAGAAATTTCTCCTAAAGTTGCTGAGTATTGTGTTCCATTTGCCTTTATTCAAAATTGGTATATACAAATTACAGCACGAGAACTTTACTGGATCGTTGAGCTTCGAACTGGACCTCAAGGAAGGAGGCATTATCGAGAAATTGTTGCCCATTTGGCAGATCAAGCAATTAGAGAAGCCCCATCAGTCTTTCAGGGAATGATAGTTGACAGAAATGTCTATGGCCTTGCCCGGCGCGAGTCAGAACTTAGAGCTGATAAAAGAAGACAAAAAACATAAAAAGAAATTAGTATCCTCCCGTTGTGCCAAATCCTCCCCTATTTTTATCCTTGAAAGTTTCTTTCTCGACAAATTCAACACGCTCAACTGGAAGAATTAAACCTTGACATAACCTTTCCCCTGATTCAACAATAACGTCTTTCTTGGTAAAATTTATTACCATTAGTCCTATCTCATCCACATCTCCTCTGTAATCGTGATCAATAATACCAATTGAATTGGCCACAATTAGCCCTTTCTTTTTGGGCATAGAACTTCGAGAACACAAAAGCAAAAAATATCCTTTTGGAATTTGAACAGCTACATTAACAGGAATTAACGTTGGTGTCCATGGTGGAACAACTACCCTAGCTCTTGCAGGAAGGTCGAATCCAGCAGAACCTTGAGTTTGATATTGAGGAGGGTCGATTGATTTATCAAACCGTTTGAAATTTATATTCATAAGGCAAAAAAATCATAACACAGTCAATTGTAATTTAATAGAGGCAATTGTATAATCAGGTTTGTATTTTGGGCGCATGGCTCAGTGGTATCTGCCCATAAAAGATGGGAGACGCTGAAAGGGTGTGTGGCTCAGTGGTAGAGCGTCGTCCTGATAAGACGAAGGTCCCAAGTTCGATCCTTGGCACACCCACATGCGGAGCGCCCCGCCAAGGCGGGGAGGTCGATGGTTCGATCCCATCTGCGCCCACAGAAATGGAGAAAAAGGGTCGTCGGGGATGGCGCTCGCCGCGCCCGCCCCCGCG